>AUXO015670572.1_pt1 | contig 12506 bp, 8 predicted proteins | sample 768731 | NCBI WGS metagenome assembly AUXO01 (sample SAMN02715735, study PRJNA202380) | gut metagenome | biome: sheep rumen | host: Ovis aries | place: New Zealand: Palmerston North | reverse complement strand
AATTCAAATAACAATGACATGTTAATAACTATGGGTGCCGGAAACATAGATACTGTGGGCGATGAGCTGCTTTCATGACAACTTATCAACAGTTTCCACAACTTTTTTAAGGCTTTATGTTAATAACCCGAGAATCAGTTATCAACTAACAAAAGGAGCTTATAAATCTGCTATAAGCTCCTATTTTAGTCCTATGTTAAACTGCCATCCAATTCATCAACATTATCAACATATTCCACACATGGTTTACAAATGTCATTATGGGATTTCGGGTGTTTGCATTTCATTTCCGTGCTTGTTATAATGCATTAGCACTATGAAAAATGAGCGAAAAATATGTATAGAAAACGGAGTTTTATGAGGGGTTATGGCAACAATTAATGTATCCTCCCAGGAGGTTGATTTTACAAGCATTTCTAATGTTTTTATAGACTACTATATGACTGATGCAAACGGGGATTTTGTGAAGCTTTATCTGTACCTGGCTATGCTTTGTACAACGAGAAAGCCTATAACTGTAAGAGATATAGCAGATCATCTGAACTGCACTGAAAGTGATGTATGCCGCGGCATTAAGTACTGGATCAAGGCTGATGCAATCAGCCTCAGTTATAATGAAGGCGGCGAGGTTACGGGGATAGTTCTTCTTAATCTGAAGAAGCCTGCTACAGATCTTAATGATCTGAAGATAGTTGACTTCAGTCTTGCGCTTACTTCAAATTCTGACAAGGCTCAGAAAAAAACTTCCGAAGCAGATGAAGAAAGTATTGAAGAAATTGAGGAAGCACCAAAGGCACCGAGAAAGAAGCAGCCTACACCTAAGCAGCTCGCAACCTATATGAGAGACCCCGAGATAGAGGATCTGGTTCAGGAGGCAACTGCATACTGCCAGCATCAGCTGACACAGAAGGACATCAACTCGATCATATATATAAAGGATCAGCTTGGTTTCTCCTTCGACCTGGCCGAGTATCTGCTTGAGTACTGTGCTGAGGTTAAAAAGACTTCATTTAATTATATAGAAAAGGTAGCCAGAAACTGGTATGAAGAAGGAATAGACAACAGAGAGGATGCCGCAGAGTATTCCGCCAGATATCTTACATTTTACAGCAAGATACTTAAATCCATGGGTATAACGAGCCGTTTCTCTCCTGTTCCGGCTGAGAAAAAATATATCGATAAATGGACAAATGAGTTTGGTTTTACAGAAGCTATAATACTTGAGGCATGCAACAGAGCCATCGCACAAAAACCAAATGATGTGACATTTCCTTACGTTAATGGTATACTGGAAAACTGGTTCAAAAATAATGTACACAGTTTCTCGGATATCAGCCGTCTGGATGAGATGCATAACGAGAAAAAAAGACAGACTACAAAGAGCAGTCAGGGGATAATACCTTCTCCTAACAGTTCAGACAAACTGAAGATGCTTGAGGACTACTTCCTGGATGAGGTAAATAAATGATATTAAAAGACCTTGAAAAAATCGATACAGTTGCGTATCTCAGTCGTATCAGATCTGAGAACGAGCGCGAACACCAGCTTCGTCTGCTTAAAATATATGAAGAGCTTCCTGAGCTCAGAGAGATAGATCTTGAGATATCGGGAGCGGCAATCAGTGAAGCAAAAAAAAGAATAGCGCATGCCGCAGACAGTTCAGATGATTATAAGGATATTATCTCTGAGCTTTCAAAGAAAAAAACAGCACTTCTTACAAGCGCAGGATATCCGGCTGACTATCTCGACCCTATATATAATTGTCCTATATGCAAGGACTGGGGCGAGGCAGATGGCAAGGTTTGCAAATGTATAAAAAAGCTCAGAATAAATGAGCTGTACAAAAGATCAAATCTGAATACCCTTCTTGAGAAGGAAAACTTTAATACCTTCAGTCTGGAGTATTACAGCAAGGAGAGCTTTCCGGGCAAGAAATACACCCCATACGAAAACGCTTCCAACATTCTGGAAAGTGCTAAAAAGTACGTGAAGGAATTTGACCAAAAGCATGAAAGCATTCTGATCTACGGAAGCACGGGACTGGGAAAAACATTTCTCTCAAACTGTATATCAAAGGAGCTTCTTGATACTGAGCACACAGTACTCTATCTATCAAGCAACGAGCTCTTTGAGGAGGTTTTATCCAATTATATAATGTCTCACAAAGAGGAAGAAAAGGCCACACTAGAGCCTATCTATCAATACATTCACAGCAGTGATCTGCTGATAATAGAGGATCTGGGAACAGAAGTTCTCAGCAGCTTTGTTAAATCACAGCTCTTTGAAATAATAAACAAGAGAATAATCGCAAACAAGGCTACACTGATAACAACAAATCTCGATTTCAATACTCTTAAGGACAGGTATACTGAAAGAGTAATATCGAGAATTGTTAATAATTATAAAGTTTATCAATTCTATGGTGACAACATAAGATACACCAGGAAAAAGTAAGATGGAGGAATAAAATATGCCTGATCAAAGCAAACTCATAACCATTCCTGAGGGGAAGCTCGGAATCATAGCTCTTAAAAGCAGTGAAAAACTGGGACAGACCGTGGATAACTATCTGGTAAGATGGCGTCGTGAAAGGGAGCACCTGAACAAAGAGCATCTTATATTCAATGGTTATTCAAGAGACACCTATCTGGTTGAATCCTGCTGCCCACGTTTTGCTTCCGGAGAAGCTAAGGGTACTATCTCAGACTCAATCAGAGGTATGGACCTGTACATTCTGGCTGATGTAACTAACACAGGAATAGAATATAACCTGGGTGGACGTATGGTTCCTATGACACCTGACGAGCATTATGCTGATATAAAAAGAGTTATCGCTGCTGCTTCAGGTAAGGCACACAGAATAAATGTTATTATGCCTTTCCTCTATGAATCAAGACAGCACAAGCGTAACAGCCGTGAATCTCTGGACTGTGCTCTTGTTCTTCAGGAGCTTGTATCAATGGGTGTTTCAAATATCATTACATTTGATGCTCATGATCCTAGAGTTCAGAACGCTATCCCTACAGTAGGCTTTGAGAATCTGATGCCTACATATCAGTTCATAAAATCATTACTTAAGTCTACCCCGGATCTTGAGATAGATAATGATCATATGATGATAATCAGCCCTGATGAGGGTGCTATGCATAGAGCCATCTACACTGCTAACCACTTTGGCGTAGATGTAGGTATGTTCTACAAGAGACGTGATTACTCAAGAATAGTAAACGGAAAGAACCCTATCGTAGCACATGAATTCCTGGGTGACTCAGTTGAAGGAAAGGATGTTATCATCGTAGACGATATGATAGCATCAGGCGAGAGTATGCTGGACGTATGCCGTCAGCTCAAGGAGCGTAAGGCTAAGCGTATCTTCTGTATATCAACCTTTGGACTCTTTACATCCGGACTTGAAGTCTTTGACAAGGCATATGAAAAGGGAATCTTTGATAAGGTTATTACAACAAATGTTATCTATCAGAATCCTGAGCTCTTTAACAGAAGCTGGTATGCAACTGCAGATCTTAGCAAGTACATCGCTATAATCATTGATCACCTGAACCATGATTCATCCATAAGCGAGCTTCTTGATCCTTCAGAGAGAATACAGTCAAGAATCAACGAATACAAAGAGAAGCATACAATCTCGGACAACTACGAACGTCCGTCAATCTCTTAAGTATTATATAAGCTTAACTGCCAGGTTAAAGCATCAAAAAACCTTCTGCGTTTGCAGAAGGTTTTTTACTATCCATTATTAGTATCCGAGATACTGTTCCAGACAGAGTCCGTTATTATACATATACGTAGCGGCGTCAACACCAACATATCTCAGCAGATATGGTTCATCACTTTTTCCGGTAATGGCAACCTTATCTTCAGGATATCTGACAATAAAACCATACTTATTTGCGTTCTCCATGAACCAGCTCCACATGGTATTATCAGGATCTTCACCATTTTCTGTTCCGATATCTATCGCAAGACCTGTCTCATGCTCGCTTGTTCCGGGTGTTGCTGCCTGCTCAGCTGCAGCCCTTGCCTCATCCTGAGTCATGCCCTGATCGAGATATTTATTGATCATAGAATCCTTATAAAGAGCCAGATCCTCCGGTCCTCTGTAGGACGAGGTTATACTTGGGAAGATTCCGACCGCTCTCGCATCATCAAACATCTGCTGCAGGTCCGGATAAGCACGAGTATCAATCTTGTTACCATTCTTCAGCTCTGTCATCTCTCCCGGCTTGAAATCTGCAGGAAGCGGATTACTTGCACTTACATAGACAAGCATCCACGCATTTGCATCCGTAACTGTCGCAACTTCCGGAACAGGATCAGTGTAGGTTGCAAGAAGCTCAAGCTCTGTTGTGCTCTCCTGCTTCTTCTCCTCCTTCTTCTTATCCTTATTTTTGGCCGATACTATTCCGGCACTTATAAAGACCGAAACCAGTGTTATACATATGGCAGCCACCCAGATAAATCTGAAGAATTTCGAGTCACTGACCACAATCTTCTTCCACTGATACTTAAGCCAATCCATGAAACCACCGTTGTTATTCATATTTGCCCCCTTAGTTTTATTCCCCTTAGTTTTTTATGTATTATTCAGCATCCTCTGTTGCTGTATCTGGAATATCCTTATCCAGATACTCCGCTGAGAGATCTGATATAGTTCCGTTATCAAGCATCTTCTGTACATACTCATTTATCCTTGAAAGAAGCTTTGAATTCCCCTTCTTTACCGCTACCGCATACTGTTCTACACCAAATGTATCCGGATCCTCTACTATAGCAAGTCCTTCGTTATCTTTGACATACTTCTCTGCTGTAGCTGAGTCGATTACTAAAACATCACATTTACCATCAACAAGCTCTGTGATAGATTCTGAACCCTTTGTAAAGGTTTCGTACTCATATCCCAACTCTTCAACATATGCCTGACCTGTATAACCACGGATAACAGCTATCCTCTTGCCATTCATATCAGCAGCCTTCCTGATATCACTACCTTCCTTAACGATCATAACCTGTGTAGCCACATAGTAAGGAATTGAGAAGTCGCAGGCTTCCTTTCTTTCTTCCGTAACAGATAGGCCTGCAATTACTGCATCGACTTGTCCGTTATCAAGCTCGATCAGAAGTGAGTCAAATTCCATATTCTTGATCTCAACATCTTTCCCCATATCATCAGCTATATTTTTGGCAATAGCTATATCGACTCCGTCGAAATCACCGATAATACCATTTGACGTAACATATTCAAAAGGAGGAAACTCAGCATTTGTTCCGAAAACGATTTTTCCTTTCTCAGTTTCACCACTGTTTAATCCACCATCTCCGTTACCACAGGCAACAATCATAAGGCTCATAACAGCTGCAAGTCCGATTGCAAGTACCTTCTTGAATGTATTCATGATTCTCTCTCCTTAACAATTCTATATTTTAACACAAATTATAAAATTTTACTGAGAAAGTTTTTTATTATTTCATTCTTAGAATTATCATATATATCAGTCATTTATATGAGCTACGAAAATTCAAGTAATTATCTGTATTTCTTCCATTTTTTTCGAAGAACAAAGGCTTATATAATATCCATCATATTCTTTGGTTCTGAGATAAAGCCTTCTCCCCTCCACTGTGATACTCTGAGCATCATCCTGAGTAATTACTTCAAACGAAGAAGCCGGCAGGTGAAAACCCATTCCGAGAGCCTTCATAACACTCTCCTTTTTAGTCCATAACTCAAAAAATCTCTTCTTCGGATCAATGTTCATCCAATCAATCTCACGAGGGGTATAGACCTTCTTCGAAACCCTCATATCAAAATCCTTTATAATTTCTATGTCCACTCCCACTATACTGCCGTCCGCCTCATCTGACATGGAAAATACCGTTATATCTCCACTATGAGATAAACTGAAATCAGGATATCCATCAGCATATGGCTTGCCATATTCATTTTCTTTTATCAGAGTCTCGTCCTTAATTCCAAGATGAGTCATCAGCAGATATCCGGCACCTATACTCAGCAAGCGATCATTTTCAAATCTGTATCTCGCTGCCTTCTCCATCCTTCGTGGCATCAAACGAGTCAGCTGATCCATATCCATTTTTTTTACATCGCCCGTATTTATCGCATAAACGTTCATCTTTTCACCTGAAAATATGATATAATTTCATTTTGATATAACTATATTTATGATACAATAATTAGTGCAGGTCAGTAAAGAAGGATTTAGAGAGGCTGTTCAAAATGATAGATCATTATAATGCATTTATTTCATATAAGCATGCACCTGAGGATAACTTAGTTGCCGAAACCATCCAGCGTGAACTGGAACGTTTCCACATACCGCTCAAGATAAGAAAGCAAACCGGTATAAAAAGAATCAATCGAATATTCCGCGATAAGAACGAGCTTCCTATCACGAGCGATCTATCTGAAACCATATCTCATGCTCTTGAGAATTCAGATTATCTGATTGTAATCTGTTCCACAAATACGAAGGAGTCTGCGTGGGTACCGAGAGAGATAGAATACTTTCTCAGAAACCACTCTATAAGCCAGGTTCTTACAGTTCTGGTAAACGGAGAGCCGGAGGATGTTATCCCCGAGATTCTAACCAGAAATGTTGAACCTCTTTCCTGCGACTACAGAATGCCTATCAGAAAAGCAAACAAGATCGAGCTTCCGAGACTTGCCAGCGCACTTATCGGATGCTCTTATGATGAGCTGATGAACCGACGCAGACAGTATGTAATGCGACGAGTTATATTTGGCTTCTCAGCCATTCTTCTTTTCATGCTCCTTTTCAGTGGATATATGCTTTACAGCAGAAATCAGATTCGTAAAAACTATATAACTGCACTGAAAAATCAGTCCAGATATCTGTCAAATGAATCCAAGACCATGTTGGAAAATGAGCAGCGAATAACCGCTCTCCTGCTCGCTCTTGAGGCCATGCCCAAAGACTCAGAGGATGATCGTCCTATTATTCCCGAAGCGGTCAATGCGCTGTCCAAGGCAGTTCTTGCTTATGAGTCAGAAAGCCCTGATAGTGTACATAACCAATGGAACTATGCAATAAGTAACAAGATAGATACCTTCAAGGTTTCTCCTAACGGCGCAACGCTGACCGCTATTGATTCCGAAGGACAGGTTTATCTGTGGGACACATCCACTCACAAAAACCTGCTTTCAACCAGCAGAGATCTGCAGCACTACCATGGTATTATCTATGTCTCATATGATAAGCTTCTTATCTGGGGAGCGACAACTATCATGCTTATAGATGCAAACACAGGCGATACCTTATGGCAATTCGAGGACGAAAAGCTGTACTTATATCCTACTGAACCGGGCCTGATAGATGATAAGGTTGCATACTTCCTCTCTTCAGATTCCGAAATACTTTCACTGAATCTGGAAACCGGAGAGATTACGGACAAGAATAAACTAAACGGACTTGAAATTACAGATTACGTAACCATGATAAAGCTTTCACCTGACAAGTCTAAAATAGCCCTACCGATAGCTAGCGGCACAACAAATGTATATAGAATTGGTGTATATGATCTGAAAACTAAAAATTTCGATATACTAAGTGATGATCTGGGATACGTATCTTCCATTTGCTGGCTTGATGAAAGCACAGTTGTTTTTTCAGATATCAAAGATGTCAGTAAAGCCAGCGCAAGATTTATGGATACTTCTGTAACATCAAATGATGTTGCTCAAATAAACTGTATAGATATAAAGGACTCATCTGTAGTCTGGGAGAACGAATTTAAGACAAATAATGTATCTACAAAATCAGATTTTATATATATAAAAGACAAGAACCATCTGTACTGCTACGGCGGAGATTCGTCAACTCTGTACGATGCAAAATCCGGAGAAGAAATCTGCACTTACAATACAAATTCAACCATAGTATACGCAAAAGATGTAAACGGAAATGGCTATCCATTGTACTTTACTGAAGACGGAAATGCGTGTTTCCCTATGAACACTGATAAAGAAGCAACTTTAGCCAGCCAAAAGTATTTTACTGACAGTATAAAAACCTTTGATTCAAATAACGGTTACTATGTTAATAAATATGACAGTAACGAGATCATCTATTATCAGACGGGGATATATGATACAAACTGGAAACCTTTATCTGAAGACCTTGTCATACAAAGTCTATACTCTTCCAAACTGAATGACGATACACTCATAATTCTCTCCGGGGAGGAAGAAGAAACAACTGTCACATGTTTTGCTTTCAAAGATAACTTTAGAGTAAAGCAGTTTATCATACCCGGTAAGCACTGTTTTGAATCGAATATACTTGGTTACTATAATAACCACATATATCTGGCCTCAAATGATGATGGTCATCTGACACTTTATAAGGGGGATTTAGATACCGGGAACATGGATACTATTATCCTTTGCGATTCATATGTATATTCAGAAGATATACCAGAGATTAAAAACGGAAAAATCATATACACTTATTCAGAAGCCGCAAAACCGTATATAGCTATATATGATATCAATACTGAAACAGCATCCACCCATGAGATACCACTTGAATTTAATGCACTGAATACTGCACCTGTATATTTTTCCGGAAGTAACTGTATATACATATCATCCGATAAGGATCTGATATTCAATATTAAAAATGGAGAAACTTCAGAAGTAAAGCTTCCTGAAAAATGGAACACTACCTCTCTCATCACTTCAAATGAGTCAGGTGAATTTGTTGCAGTCAGCGACAAAAATTCCATACTTATAGTAGATCAAAAAGGAACCCCTATATATGATATAAAATCCACAGGAGTTCCGATTACAGCTTTAAAATATTATGAAAATAAGAAATCAGACGATGAAGATATGATTCTGGTACTATATAACGGCGGCACTCTCAGCAGATATTCTGCGATTGACGGCAGTTATATCGGAAGCACTGAAATAAGCTACGAAAACTCTTATCAGAATACCGGTAACTTTGATTTTGACTATGATGAAGGTCTTGTATATATCGAACCGGATTCCACTCTTGATATCATAGAAACATCAACCTGGAATGAAGTTACAAGTATAAAAAACTGTATGGGGCATCACTCACCATCCGACAGATTCATAACATACACAGAAAACGGGAAAGGCGAATATCGCATCGGATACTTCGAGAGATACACCCCTGCAGAACTCGTTGAAAAAGCAAAGGAAATGATAGGCGACGCCAAGCTTACCGAAGAACAGAAAGCCAAGTATGGTATCGAGGATTAATCGATTTCCTTGTAAAGCTGATCAAAGAGTCTGCCGTTTATAACATATATATCATGCGGATCATCTTCTCTGACCGCTATATAATCGCCGGGAACGCCTGAATAATACTTCTCCTCGTCCCAGGCAGTAAACAGCTTTACATAGCCCTTAAGAGGCTTTGCATATATATGTGTAGTTCCTGTGCTCACTACGCTCTTTGCGTAGGCGAGCACATTTTTCTTTTCACCGGAATATACATCAGTTATACAAGGTTCATATTCAAATTCTCTTTCATAAGGCTCATCTACAGCCTTATAGCTGCTCTCCAGCTTCTCCTTAGTGATAGGATATATCTCACCCTCCAGACCGATCATCAGATACTTATCCGCATCCAGCCTTACATCTATATCACCTTCAAGTGTACGTATCTCGACAACGGAATTAACAGGAAATACATCTGTAAGCTTGACATATCCAAGATGCTGAGGCTTCTTCTCATACTTCTTCATATCTGATGTATCAAGAATAGTATCCTTAGCATATATGATCTCATACTTATCAAAGTACTCGTCAATTCTCTTTATGAAGATATTTCTTATCTTTTCACTTACTTCTTTTTGATCAGCACATCCCAGCTTCTCAGGTCTTATGGTTCCGCCCGCTTTTGTGAGATGTCCGCCACCGCCGCCTATTCCATTTGCGAGTTCAGAAGCTACCTCATTTGCGTGAATCTCATTCGTACAGGTACGGATAGAGAACTTAATCTCCTCCGGACTCACATAGTAAGCCAGACACATATCAACCCCTGTTGTATCCATAGCAAAGTCACTGATAACTCCAAGGATTGTAGGATCACACTGATCAGCCTGAATAACGAGATACTTATGATTATCAAAATACTCATACTCCAGTATAGCTCTTCCGGTTATTTTGAGCTCATCCAGAGAAATGTTTGACGTGCTCATCTCCTTGATAATGGTCTTATTGATTATCAGGCTATCCTGCATATCTCTGTCGAGCGGGTGTGACACCTCTGCAAATCTGTTTGTATCCGTATAGAGCCCATAATAGAGTGCCGTCGCAAGATTCACATCCTCATTAACATCCAGCCCCTCAAACCTTATCATATCCCATATAACTGTGGCGCAGCTTCCGAGATTACTCCTCACCTCTGAGAGTTCAGGAAGCTCCACTGTAATCTGATGATGATCTATGATTGATATATTTTCAGCATCCCCTGCAGAGACATTCTTCTGTCCATACTGACAGTCCACGGTAATAAGAAGCTCCGGCTTCTCACTGAAATCCGGTTCATAACTCACCGGAATCTGCAGCTTATCAAGCATAATAAGGAGATTATTCTTGGAAATCTTGTGTATTCCCCTATATATAAATCTAGGTTTTTTTCCCATCTTCTCCAGATACCAGTACATGGCAAAGCCCGATGCAAGTGCATCCGCATCCGGATTATCGTGGCACTGAATAACTATATCATCGTAGCCGAGCAATTCACTAAGTAACATATCTATTCTCCTTTTGACGACATCTAAAAGTCTTCTTTATCTCTACTGTTCAAAAACAGAATCTGCATATCTGACAGTAGCCATAGCATCCTTCGCATAGCAGTCTGCACCGATTGCATCTGCATATTCCTGAGTCATTACAGCTCCACCGACAACAACCTTGGTATCAGGTTTCTTCTCGCGAAGAAGCTTTATGGTATCCTCCATACTTACAACAGTCGTGGTCATAAGCGCACTTAGTCCGACGAGCTTTACATCATCCTTTATGGCTCTTTCCACTATCACCTCTGGAGGAACATCCTTACCCAGATCTATAACATCATAGCCATAGTTCTCCAGCATGACCTTCACGATATTTTTTCCGATATCATGGATATCTCCCTTTACCGTAGCTATGATAACCTTGCCCTTCATAACTCTCGGCTTACCGGCCATAGATGCTTTAACAACCTCAAACGCAGCCTTTGCCGCATCAGCACTAAGCAGGAGCTGAGGAAGGAATACTGTACCTTTTTCAAAGCCCTTGCCCACTTTATCAAGAGCAGGAATCAGTTCCTCATTTATTATATCCAGTGGCTCTCTGGTTTTCATCTCTTCCTTCATGGCATTTTCAGCCACGCCTGCCATTCCTTTTTCTATGGCATGTCCCAGCTGAGAACCACCTGACTTATCACCTTCAGATTCTGCTGAGAAAGAAGCACCACCTGTGCCGGAAGTCTGACCTCCCGCAGGTGCACCTCCGGTCGATATAGTGGACAGAGTTGCATTTGCATAAGTCTCAATAAAGCCCATACACTGTGGATCCAGATCTGAAAGTGCAAGATACGACCTATAAGCTGCCATCATCTGTTCATTATTAGGATTCATTATAGCAAAGGACAGGCCCATCTGCATCGCCATTGTAAGGAAGTAAGAATTTATAACCTGTCTCTGCGGAAGTCCGAACGAGATATTTGAAACCCCCAGAATAGAATGACCATGATAATCATCCCTTATCCTTCTGATTGTCTCAAGTGTTGTCACAGCCGATGATGAATCAGATGAGATAGTCATACAGAGGCCATCAATTACGATATCCTTTCTCGGAATTCCATACTTATCAGCCGCTTTATATATCTTCTCAGCCACTGCTATTCTGCCGTCAGCTGTTTCCGGAATTCCGTCCTCATCAAGAGCAAGTCCCACAAGCACACCGCCATACTTTTTAACCAGCGGCATAACCATCTCTATGACCTCCTGCTTACCGTTTACAGAATTTATCATAGCCTTGCCATTATAATATCTGAGCCCCTGTTCTAGAGCCTCTGCATCTGTTGTATCAAGCTGAAGCGGAAGTCCTGTAACCCCCTGAAGCTTTGTTACGACCTCACGCATCATAGCAGGTTCATCTATCTCAGGAAGACCAACGTTTACATCCAGTATATCCGCACCGGCATCCTCCTGCTCAAGTCCCTGCGACAGGATATAATCCATATCCGCATCACGAAGTGCCTGCTTGAAACGCTTCTTACCGGTAGGATTTATCCTCTCACCGATTATGATTGGCTTCTTATCACAGGTAACAGCCTGACAAAATGATGAAACAACCGTCAGTTCCTTATATGTATTCGGTTTAAATTCTTTATTTCTGACCTTCTCTATAGTCTGTCTGATATGCTCAGGTGTTGTTCCACAGCATCCTCCCAGGACCTGAACCCCCATATCTGCTATGCCTG
>AUXO013731516.1_pt1 | contig 12507 bp, 10 predicted proteins | sample 768731 | NCBI WGS metagenome assembly AUXO01 (sample SAMN02715735, study PRJNA202380) | gut metagenome | biome: sheep rumen | host: Ovis aries | place: New Zealand: Palmerston North | reverse complement strand
ATATTATACCAAAAAATCACGGATTATTCCGCATGTGTGCGGTATTCTCGGTGTTCTGAAAATACAAAATCCGGGATCTCATCCCGGACTTTGTCTACAGTCTGAAACAGCCGTATGGCTGTTTTTCTATTTGCGGGGCGTCGCACGTTAGTGCGACAGCCCCTTCATGCAGCTTAAAACACACTTTATGCAGGGATCCGCAGTCCCGCCGTCAGTTAATCTGCAATGATCGCCATGACCGCCTGACTGTCCACGGTTCCAACGACGCGTATGGGTACCATCCGAAGCGGCTGACCGTCCATCCGTCGTCATCGTTCACAAGATGGATATCAAGGCTTCCTCTTGTGTCAATCATGCAGTTCCCTGTCGTTTCACCAAACGCACTGGCGCTGAAAAATGCTTCCGCCATCTTAAGATCCTCACTCATCCGGAGCACCGGAGACGTGACAAGGATATACGAGCTGCTTTGCATAAATGCTTCAAGCTCAGACCGGACCCCGTCAGTGGCGCAGGAGATATCTGCCGTCTGTTCCTGTTCAGCAGGACGGCAGAACCATGACAGGATTTCGTTCCGGAGGAAAAGGATTTCCGCTGTCTTCCGGGTGACGCCCTCATCCCGGAGCGGCTTCAGGGACGGCAGCTCCCGGATCCAGGCTTTCGGATCTTTCCGGTATTTTTCCAGATTCATGTCCGGTGTTACACTGTCCGCCTCAAATTCACATAAAGGCTCCCAGCGAAAATCACGGAGCTTCCATATGCCGTCTTCCGGCACAAAGCTGTTCGTAAAGCGCCCGATCCGGGTCCGGATCTGTTCGCCGGAACCTGTACGTTCCAGCTGTTTCGTCATGGTGAGGGAATGAAGAACCGCTTCGCTTCCGTCTGTCGACGCTTCAACATACGGCGATGCAGGCAGATCCACTCTGCAGAAACCTCCGTTTTCTTCCAGGCGATGTACATATTCACGATAAAGGATCCGCACATCTTCCCGGCCGTTACAAAGACAGCCTTCATACGAAGAGGAAATGTCCGTACGCGCTGCAAATACCCGGTCCGGAATCTCCTCCATCCGTCCGCACTCCCAAAGAAGATTGTAAAGACTCTGAGCAAACTGCACCCCGTAATAAAGGCTTCCTGACATCATCATGCCTCACCTTCCTTTCCGAGAACCGGGTGCGGCACGCTGTAAAGCTTATGCTGTACGGCAAGCCCGGTATCACCTGCGGGATTCCAGCGCCACACACTCTGCCCGAGCATGAATTTCGCACTCAAATTCCGGATCTTCCATGCGCCGTCAGCACGGGTGAAACGATCATTCCACATCTCAAGTGCAGACAAAACCGTATAAGGCGGCTTCATCGTCTCCGGATCCATGTTGAGAACCAGATATCCGAAGGTCGGGAAGATCCCGCATACGTCACCGGATACCGGATCCTCATAGATCAGCGGCATGGAGATCTGCCAGCCGGTATGATAGCTGTCCTCTGCAGAAGATACATAGAAGAGCTCTTCACAGAATTTCCGGTTGACGGCATCCCAGCCGGAAATGGCATCGCCCGCGATATCAAAAGTCGTCCCTTCGCTTTTCAGAAATAATGCCGGAATTTCTTTGTGCCTGTGAAGGGCATAAGCCTGCTCATAACAGTACTTGGACTGTTCAATTTCCAGAATATCATTGAGATCCATAGTGTTATTCCACACCCCTTTTCAAAAAATCCGTCTTATTTTCGGCTATTTTTCAAGTCCGACATTGCCGCTCGAACGTCCGGCTGCACCTTCCTCGAGAGGCAGCCACTGCAATGCCCTGAAGATATATCTGTCCCAGAAATCCCACTCATGGGCACCGGGACCGGTTACGTATGTAAACGGTACCTTTCGATCCTTCAGAAAATCCGCAAAAGCGTTATTCCTCTCAATGAGGAAGTCCTGCTCGCCGCAGGCGAGATAGATAGCCGGGATTTCGCGTCCCTCCTTAAGAAGCTGATCCAGAATCACATTTGGGTTCACATCTGTCCTGAGCGCAGCTTCAAGATCCTTTCCAAATACTGCCTGCTTCCACTCCTGTCGGTCAGACGGGAATTTCGGATCCGGATTGCGAATCAAAAGAGTCTCATCCACAATGAGTGCGGAGGACAGACCGATGATGGCTCCAAATGTTTCCGCATATTTCAGGCCGTTCCGGATAGCGCCGTATCCGCCCATGGACAGTCCGCCGATATAGGTATCCTCTCGTTTCCGCGACAGCGGGAACGTCTTCCTGGTAAATTCCACCAGTTCCCGGCCGATAAACTCTCCGTACATATTTCCTTCGTCCGGATGATCGAGATAGAACATATTCTCTCCGGAGGGCATCACGACGCACAGATCCTTCTCTGCTGCCCATCTGGCGATCCGGGTCCCGTACAGCCAGTCCGTGTCGTCGCCTACAATACCATGAAGGAGATAGAGTGTCTTATAAGGTTTTCCCTCTTCCCTCCTTTGCATATCACCAAAATACACCTTATCCGTCGGCAGAATTACTGTGAGCGGAACAGTCCTGCCCAGCGCCTCCGCCATGAAATTTACTCTGAATACAGCCATATTCGATACCTCCTTTTAAAAATCTCCCTGAATCATTGCTTCTAAAGTCCCTTCCCGGCAGAGAATCAAGCCGAGGCATCAGGCTTCCGGCCTTCGAATCACATCACCTTCTCGTTCTGTGTCCTTTCAAGAATTTCAATCTGGAGACGATCTGTCAACTCCACATAATAAGCGCTGTAACCCGCTACCCGGACCAGAAGATCCTGATGCGCTTCAGGATGAATTCTGGCATCCTCAAGCACCTTCGCATCAACAATATTGAACTGGATGTGCTTCCCGTCATGAAGGAAATATGTCCGGATAAGAGCCGAAAGCTTTTCCACATCCGCGTCGGTCATAATCGCGTCCGGATGAAACTTCATATTGAAGAGTATTGCCTGATACCAGTCGTGAGGCAGCTTTATCGCGCTGCGGATCACCGCCAGCGGCCCTTCCTTATCCATTCCTCTCATCGGAGATGCGCCGGCATCCGCCAGTGTCTGTCCGGCATATCTTCCGTCCGGCGTCGCACCGGTCAATCTTCCGCCCGGCGCATGCCCGAAGATCGAAACAGCTGAACCCCTGTAGAAGGTTCCGGTGGCACAGGGCATCTCATTGCATGCCGTATTGAAGAACGTGTAAAGGTCGCTCACGATCGCATCGACCTCATCAATATCATTGCCGTATTTCGGGACCTTGAGACACTCCGCCCTGAGATCCTCGTGTCCTTCCCAGTTTCGGTCCAGAATATCCGCCAGCTCCGCAAGGGAAAGCTTCTTCTCATCATATACCAGCTTCTTGATCACCATCAGAGAGTCACCCAGATTCACCAGGCCGACCGGACAGATCACACCTCCGTTCTCAAAAAGCATCCGCTTCTTCTGGAAATCTATGCCGTCCTCAATCCCGTGATCCATGAAAGCAGTTTTGGCAGGCTCCGGAAAATGTGTCTGCATGGAAGAGATCATCAGATTGCTGTACTCCGCCATTTTCGAGATGAAGTACTTCATCTCCTTCTTAAATGCCGCTTCGAACTCACCGTAGGTCTTCCACTGATCCAGGTCTCCGGGGTCGTGCCCCATCTGCTCACCGTTGTTGCGGTTGACTCCCTTGTTAAGGAAGACATCGAGGCACATCGTCGTGACGAACATACATGCGCTCATGATCCTCGATTTAGCCGGAAGTACCACGTCGATACAGCCTGCTACGGCATAATTCCTGGCTTCCTCTGTCGGAACGCCGCAGTTTTCAAGATAACGGATATAGGACCGGTCCCCGATAAAAGCCGGCATGCTGCAGCCTTCCCGCACGCACTTTATACCCTCGGCGATCAGGGATTTCGGCGTGGAATCCGCAACACGCAGAGTCACCGTCGGATGGGGGGTTTTTACGCCGCGAATGGCTTTAAGAATCAGATAGCTCAGCGGATTCGAAGCGTCGTTTCCGTCCTTTTTCACTCCGCCGATCACGATATTGTGCCACTTAGCCTCGCCGTTCGAATCATTGCGGCAGTCTTTGCCTGTAACAATACCGAGCATGTAATCCTTAACTCTCAGATTCTCAAGAAGCTCCAGAACTTCTTCATCCGTGATGATGCCTGCTTCAATATCTCTTTCATAGTACGGATAAAGGATCTGGTCCAGACGCCCCATTCCGAGCACTCCGTTCGGGCATGCTACTGTATGGAAGAGCAGCCAGTAAAACTGAATCGCCTCACGGAAGTTCCCTGCAGGCTTTGACGGAACCCGGCGCAGGATCTCCGCCATACGCAGGAGTTCTTTTTTTCGCTCTTCAGTATCGGCAGTTTTTGCAGCTTCTTCGGCAGCCTGTGAAAGCCTTTCTCCATAGATATTAATTCCCTTAAGACAGGTTCTCATGGCTTTGAGATAAATGGCTCTTTCAAAATCCCCCGTAGAGAAAAAACGTATTTCACGTATTTTTTCACTGCACTCCAGAATCATCGCATCAATGCCTTTTGCGAGTGCCGTTTCATAATCGAGGATCATCATCGACTGTGCCGGCGTCAGGTTCAGTCCTCCCTGTGCACTGCACTGGCCGATCTGCCGTCCCCTCTCAAGAGAAGTCCAGCGTACCATCCCCATACCTGAATGCAGGAAAGGCATCAGGGCGCCATCTGCTTCAAGCGCAGCCGCAATGCCGTCATTCATGCTGTAGGGAGTATTGTTCCTGTTAAGATCGTAAAGAGCTCCCTCATCCTCCTCCCGGAAACGGTAACCGTCTTTTCTCAGCTCCTCAATCTCATACTGATTCCAGATCCCGTTGGCGGAATCGATCTCAAGCCCGCCGGGAACAGAAGCCCCGTTTCCGGCAAGGAGATCGCCTTCTTCAATAAAAACCGGTATCTTCGTCAGGATATTGTAAACGGCCTGAGCTCTTATGCTTACAAGATCTTCTCCGTTCATCTCCCGGGATGTCTCCTGAATGATCCGATACACATTCATGGAAATCTCCGGCTTCTGCTTTGCTCTTTCCAGCATCTTTTCAATTCTTTCACTCATCGCCCATTTTTCTCCTTTTGTCTTTCCTGTCTGTATAACGGCCCAATATATGTATTTACATCGAGCCGCCGGTCTGCACCGTTAACCCGTATCCTTCCAGCATCTGCCGAAATGCCTCCATCCGGTCTTCTGAAGGTCTCGCGTATTCGTGCACATCACTCCGTCCCAGCTGCTTTTCCTTGTCCGTTCCGAGGTTGTGATAGGGAAGCAGCTGGACCGGCACGTCTTTTCCCAGTCTTTCTGTGATGAAAGTGCCTGTTTTTCGAATGTTGTCTTCCGTTGCATTCATCTCCGGGATCATCGGAATCCGGATGATCAGATTCTTTTTCATACTGTGCCGGATGATTTCCGCATTCCTGAGAACCGGTTTATTTGGAACACCGGTAAGTTTTGTATGCAGCTCTTCGTCTGCAGCCTTAATATCCAGAAACACCAGATCAACATCTTTAAGAACGGTACGTACAATCTCTTCGGAGGCATATCCGCAGGTTTCCACAGCTGTACTCACGCCTTCCTTTTTACAGATGCCGAACAGTTCTTCCGAAAATTCCGGCTGGAAGAGCGGTTCTCCTCCGCTTAACGTCACGCCGCCTCCTGAAAGCGGATAAAACATGGAATCCTTACGGACTTTTTTCATAACGTCTTCAACCGTCATAAGCCTCCCCGATATATTCCTGGCTTCGCGCGGACAGATCTCCACACAGTCCCCGCATGCACGGCATTTTTCACGGTCCGTCACAAGACGGTCCCCATCCGGACGAATCGCATTCCGCGGGCACGAAGAGATACACTTTCCGCAGAGAATACATTTTTCTTCAAAATACATCAGCTCAGGCATACGGTTCTGCGATTCCGGATTATGGCACCACAGGCATCTTAACGGACAACCCTTCAGGAATACGGTTGTCCGGATTCCCGGACCGTCGTGAATCGAATAAGACTGGATCTGAAATACCGTTCCTTTCCGCAAAATGCTCCCCCTTTTTTTAAGAAAAGACCAGACAGCGACCGCTGTCTGGTCTTTCATTTTCTAATACTTATGATCATTCATCACAAACCGACTGATTCCCTGTCGAATCATTCTTTTGCAGCAAGCCATTCATCGAACTGTCTCTGGTTTTCCGCAATAATCTCTTCGATCCCGGCGCCCTTCATCGCTTCGATGAAGGCGGGAAGCTCGGTCTCCACATCCACGAGGCCGCACTCAAGAGCCGGCTTCATCGTATCAATAACAGAGGTCAGCGCCGCAAGCTGCGTCTTCACGGAAGAGGTATCAAAGGTATAACCGAGCGCGTTGGAGACGAGTGCTTTCTCAAGACCGTAATCTTCGAGATGCTCATAATACTCTTCCGTATTCGGTGCAAGCTGGTAAACATTATCATTATCGCCGAACCAGTTGATGAATCCGCCCCATCCGTTGGTCATTGCATTCATGCCCTCCGGATACTCGATAATATGATCGCTCACCTTAACGTAATTCTTCCCCTCAATACCATAATTGCAGATGTTTGCCAGATCTGCGTCCTCATAAAGGAGGGACAGGAACTGGACGGCTTTTTCCGGTTTTTCAGATGTCACCGGAACGCCCCAGCTCATCATGACCGTGCTGGAACCGGAGATAATCGGCTCACCAAGCGGGATATAGCCGAGCTCAATGCCGCCGCAGTTTCTTCCAAGGGTTACTTCGTTGCAGTCCACCTTGAATGCATTCTGGAAGGAAAAGCAGGTTCCCGCCGCCATACAGTCAAGCGTGCTGTATCCGTTGGTCATGGAATCCGGAACCACATAGCCTTTCTCATACCATTCATGTCTCTTCTCAAGCATGGTCCTGTACTTTTCCGTCTCATACCAGTTGACGATCTCCGTTCCGTTTTCCACATCCTGAAGAACGCCGTATGCAAGATAGCTTGTATCTCCAAGAGAGTCATATCTGGAATCCCAGTTGAGGGTGATGGATCCGCTCCCGTCGCCAAGAGTGAATACGCGGATCTCTTCCGGCAGTTTAGAGTAAGCTTCTTCGAAAAATGCGTCCCAGGCTTCGTAGCTGTCAAGGGATTCCGGAATCTCAATACCGTATTCTTCCGCCATCTGCTTGTTATAAAGAAGATTCAGCTGCTCTGCCGGGTACTTTACGGCAGGAATCGCATAGATACCGCCGTCAAAGGTTGCTGCGTCAAGAAGCTGTCCCATATCCTCAACAATGTTCGGCGCATATTCGTCAAGAAGGCCGCTGATATCTTCCAGAACACCGTTGCTGTGAAGCGTTGCCGGATCGCTCGTGATGCCGGCCATGATCAGGTCGACTTTTTCTCCTCCTGCTGCAAGAAGATTGACCTTAGTCGCATGATCCGCAACGGACATCGGAAGAAATTTCACGGTGGCGCCTATCTTTTCTGAAGTGATTTCAGAGATTGCCGCCTCGACTTCGCTGATGTCTGCCGGCGTCGGACCGAAGGTCATCAACTCAATCACGAGCTCGTAGTCCGCATCGTCCGCCGAGACCGCTGCCGGAGTGAATACACATGCCGTCAGGGCTGCCGTAAGAGCAAGAGTTGTAAACAGTCTTCCTTTTCTCATTTTTTGTTTTTCTCCTTTATGATGTATTTTATTTACAGGTTCCGCGTGCGCTTGACTCTATGCCGCACATGTATTTTCTGCATTTTATTTTATTCTGATGCTGTCTTTCTTTATAGCACAAAAGCGTCCGGTTTTTGGATTATCCTTTCACAGCACCGGCCGTAATGCCCTTGGCGAAATAATCCTGGAAGAAGGGATAGACGCACAGAACCGGGAGAATACCCACAACCGCGATCGCCATCCGGACTGTCGTCGTGGGAACGGTAGCGCCGCCGGTTCCGAACTGCATCAGATACTTTGCATTGCTGTTCATGTCATTGAGAACATTCTGAATGCCATGCATCGCAGTATTGTCCAGGTAATACAGACCGTTCTGCCAGTCATTCCAGTAAGCGAGACCTACGATCAGCGCAACGGTCGCCAGAATCGGCTTGGACAGCGGAATCACAATCTTCAGAAAGATCTTCATCTCCGAAGCTCCGTCGATCCTTGCAGCCTCCAGCAGTTCCTCCGGTATCGAGGACTGGAAATAGTTCTTAATCATCATAATCGAAAATGCGTTGCACAGAAGGTTCGGTATCAGCAGCGCAAGATACGTATTCTTGATGTGAAAAACCTGCACGTAGTTCAGGTAGGTCGCCACAAGACCTCCGTTGAACAGCATGGTAAAAACGACAAAGAAATTCAGAATTCTTCCGCCCGGGATTCCCTTTCTGGACAACACGTATGCCATCATGGAAGAAATAAGAAGACTTACAATAACACCCGTCACCGTCACGCAGATCGTGATCAGGAATGCCTTTCCGAACATGCCGATATTGCTGAAGATATACCTGTAAGCGTCCAGTGACAGCATTTTAGGGAAAAATGTATATCCGTATTTAACCGCCGTACTTTCCTCTGTAAATGACGAAATGATAAGCAGCACGAAGGGGGCGGCCAGGAATACGCTCAGTATGATCAGCATCACATGTGACAACACAAGAAATCTTTTACTTGATTTATTCATTATACTGGACCTCCATATGTTTAGGTGAAGCGGATCAGAACATAGCGTTCTCTTTGCTGATCTTGTTCATGATACCGTTGAAAACGAGGATGGTGATCAGGCAGACGACCGACTGATAGAAGGCTGCCGCAGAAGACATTCCGATATCGCCGGTCTGAAGCAGCGCCCTGAAAACGTAAGTGTCAATCGTATTGGTTGCCGCGTTTAAGAGTCCCTGGTTTCTCGGAACCTGATAGAAAAGACCGAAATCCGAACGGAAGATATTGCCCATTCCGATGGTAACCAGCATGATGATGGTCGGTGTCAGCATCGGGATCGTGATCTTACGGATCTGCTGCCACTTAGTTGCGCCGTCCACCTCTGCAACTTCGTAGTAATCCTTACTGATGCCGACAAGACTGGCCAGAAAGATGATGGCATTGAAACCGATGTTCTTCCACTCATACACGATGGTCAGGATCACAGGCCAGTACTTTGCTTTCTGATACCACATAATGGGCTGCAGGCCGACAGCCTTAAGGATATTGTTGATAAAGCCGGTCTGCTCACTCAGGAAAGCATAGGCGAGATAGGAAACGACCACCATTGAAATGAGATACGGGAGCAGAATAAATGTCTGGTAGATCTTTTTTGCCGTTTTGCCGCGAACCTCATTGAGGAAAATCGCGATCATAACCCCCAGAACGGTGTTAAGGACAATCCAGAACAGGTTATAGCCTATCGTGTTCCTCGTAATGATCCACGCGTCGCTGCTGGAAAAAAGATACTTGAAATTTTCAAATCCGATCCAGGGACTTCCCCAGATGCCGTCCCTCACATTGTATTGCTTAAATGCAATCTGAAGACCGGCCATAGGCATGTAGTTATTAATTAAAAAGTAGATAACGCAGGGCAGGGCCATCAGGTAAAACGGCAGCCACCTCCGGAGTTTAAATTTCTTTTTCGTCCCATTCATCAGGGGCTCCTCCTTTAAAGAAATAAGTGATATGTTACAGTTCCAGAATCATATCACCATCATAGATAAGAACCCTTTTGCCAAATAGGACAAAAAAATCAGCATATAGGATTATCCATGCTGATTTTTTCTAAAGTCCTGAGATTGCTGCCGGACTACTTATTCTGTTGTGGTTCCGGCTGTACGCCGACCCGGTAAGCCCTCGGCGTAACTCCGGTTTCTTTTCGAAATACTCTTGTAAAATAGGAGTAGTCCGGATATCCGGTATACTCTGCCACGGTCATGATCGGCAGGTCTGTGTTTGTAAGAAGCTGTTTTGCTATATCGATACGCTTCTTTGTGATGTATTCGACGACAGTCATATCCAGCCGTTTCCGGAAGCAGCGCATAACATGGGAGGTACTGCAGCCCAGATGCTCAGCCAGCACGCTGATCGGAATTTCTTCCAGAAGGTGCTGTTCAATATATTCCTCCGCACGGGAAAGAAACCTGTCTTCCTCGTAATAGCCCGGCCCCTCCTTTCGGTCATCCTCTGCTGTTGTATCCGTTCCGTCCCCATACCGCGATCTCTGGATCACCTTCACCGCCTTCATGAGAACCGACTCCAGCTCTTCATAATCGACAGGCTTCAGAATATAATCCATACTCCCGAGCTGCATTGCCTTCCGCATATAAGAAAATTCCGGGTGACAGGTGATACACAGACAGATCACGCGGCTGTCCTCGCTTCGGATTCCTTCAATTAACTCCAGGCCGTTTCCATCCGGCATTTCGACATCCGTCAGCAGAATGTCCGGGCGGTATAACCGGTACTTTTCCCTGGCATCGTCCACGCCCCCGGCTGTCAGCAGGTGATCTATTCCGCATTCCTTCCATCGGATATTATTCTTGATCGCCTCAAGTACCCGGATTTCGTCATCTACAAGAAGAGCTCTGATCAAGGTGCTCCCTCCTTTGCGCTCGCTTATCTTTGATTGTATCAGGATCCGCGGTTAAACACGGCGGTTCTTCCGCTTCCTCCGTCTGTTCCTCCTGCAAAACCAGAGGAAGAAGCAGGCGTACACGCGCACCGCCATCATCTCCGTTTCCAATTGAGATACTGTAACAGTCACTGTACAGGAGATCAAGCCGGCTGACCACATTCTGAATGCCTACCCCCAGTTCCTCGCTGTACTCATGCGATTCAAGAAATCGCCGTATCTTTACCAGCGTTTCTTCCTGAAAACCCTTTCCGGTATCGCTGATCATCAGCTCGATTCTGTCTTCCCCGTACTGTCTGGCCAGAATCACGATATAGATCGCCTTATCTCTTTCAAAGCTGTACTTGATACTGTTTTCCACGAATGTCTGAATAACGACTGCCGGAATCTTAGCCTCACTTAGCTCATCCTCCCATTCGGCGAAATACACGAAGCGGTCGGGATACCGCAGCTTCTGGATATTAAGATAATTCTTTACAAATTCCATCTCGTCGCTGAGATAGACATAGTCGGTATTGAGATTCACCAGATACCTGAAATACTTGGTAAGATACAGAACCATCTTCCTGATCAGGCCAATCTCACTCTCATCACAGGTATAGATAATGTTGAGCGCATTGAGGATAAAATGCGGTCTGATCTGCTGTCCCAGATACCGAAGCTGAACCTTCTGGGTGTCAATTTCCTTCTCATAAAGAGCATTACGGCTGTGCTCCACTTCATCAAGCATAGAATTAAACTCCGCTTTCAGATCGTCGAATTCCGTGTGGATCCGTTTTCTGTCAGTGGGAATCCGATACCCCATATCACCGTGCTTAATCCTGTCCATAGAATCCGTCATCTGGGAGAGCGGCCTCTCAACTACCCAATAAAAGAATACGGAAATAGCGGGTCCGATCAGACAGGACAGAAGGGCTGCGGCAAACAGAAGTCTCGTCATACGGAAAAGCTCATCCGATATTTCTTTTTTGTCCAGCAGACTTCCGAATGTCAAATCAAGATCACGAATGGAAAGCTCTGAGTCGTAATAGGTTTTGTCATCTGAAAGCCAGGAAATGCCATCTTCCTGCTTTACGCGGACAATATTTTCCTTTGATATGGTAAAAATACTGTCGCCGGCAGAAAAATAGGCCATACCCGGTGATCCTTCCGAGGCTGTTTCCAGCATTTCATCAAGAGAAACCATGGCCATAACAGAAGCGTCCGTATCCCTGTGGATAAGAGCAATAAACATCTGTCCCTCAGACCGGATCAGCCACCACCTGTTATTTTTCGGATCCAGCGCCTGTGCTTCCTTATTGCCCCTTAAGATATCCGATATATCCGAAAGAATCCGGCTCTTTTCTCTCTGTCGGAAGTTGTCGCGGTTAATAATCAGATCCGTCTGCCGGAAATACAGCGTCATACTCCGGACAAAGCTGTGAGTTGCCATAAATGCGCTCATTTCTTTCCTCAGCTGGCTTTCTGCTGCCCAGAATCCGCTTTGACCGCTGTCATGAAAAGACAGCATCCGGAAGTACTCCGTCTGTTCCGTGGTCAGAAGACGGACATAGGTATCCATGGCGCCCATTTCATCCTCAACAGATGCAGCCACCGTCGCCACAAACCGGTCATTATTTTCCACTTCGGAGTCCCTGATCCGGGTCACTTCCCTCAGTGCACTGCGCACGATAACCACATTGACCGGAACCACCAGAAGAAGCGGTATCAGAATAATCATCCAGAAGATCGTTTTTCTGTGCTTCATGACTGTATTAAACCCTTTGTCCGCGACAATACAGCAGACAGTATATCCTGATATGTCAAACGAGTTCACAGGTTATAATACTCTATTATCGATTATAATTCCGCTTTTCGGTGAAGAAATAGGACAATAAAAACCAAAAGTTGGACTATTTGTAAATTACAAAA
>AUXO011908731.1_pt1 | contig 12507 bp, 11 predicted proteins | sample 768731 | NCBI WGS metagenome assembly AUXO01 (sample SAMN02715735, study PRJNA202380) | gut metagenome | biome: sheep rumen | host: Ovis aries | place: New Zealand: Palmerston North | reverse complement strand
AATAATTTAATGTTGGGGTAAACATTAAACTACCATGAAAATCAGCTTCGGGATATTTCCCTCAGCATATTTATTATAATCTAACTTTGTGTAATTTGTGTGATAAAACAAAAAAATATTTGTGTAGAAAAAATCAACTGTTTTTACTTTCAATTTGTGCATCTTGCACATCTTTTCCGGCTATCATAAACCAGAAAGTAGAACCTTCCCCGAGTTTGCTTCTGACACCATAGTCATAGTTATGGAGCTTTAGCACAGCCTTTACTATGGAAAGACCGAGACCTGTTCCCACAACTTCGCGCTTGTGGTTTTCGGAACGGTAGTACTTGTCGAATATGAGCTTTATCTTGTCCTCTTCGATACCTTTTCCCGTATCAGAGACCTCGATAACAACGCCTTCGGGTTTGTTTATCTGTCGGACAAAGACCTGTTTATCGTCGCCTGTATAGTTGATAGCGTTATTGATAAGGTTGTAGATGACCTGTTCGATCTTTACCACATCGCATTTGACTGTACGTTCTTCATCAGGTGTGAAGTGGATATTGTAGCCCATTTTCTCGGATATACCCTTGAAGCGGTCGATGATCTCATTCAGCTTGCTTCCGATGAGGAAGGTCGACGGGTGGAGAGTTTCCTTACCGCTTTCGAGCTTTGAAAGGTCGAGAATATCGTTTACCATAAGTGACAGGCGGTCGGTCTCGTTTATGATTATTTCAAGGTGTTCGTTTCTCTTTACCGGGTTATCTCCTGAAAGGTCGCGTATCATTTCAGCGTAGGCTTTTAGCATAGTCAGGGGAGTACGCAGGTCGTGGGAAACATTGGCGATGAGGTCACGCTGCATGGTGTCGACGCGGGAAAGTTCCTTTTCGGCGTAGGTAAGGGTATCTGCGAGCTTTTTGGCTTCAAGGTAACCTCGTCCGTCGAACTTTGTATTGAAATCGCCTTTAGCGAGATTCTCTGCGGAAGCAGTTATCCTGTCGATAGGAAGTGATATACGGTTGGACATCAGGAGTGAAATGATAAATGCGAAGATAATGAGTATCGCAGTTATTATCATCAGCTGTCTCTTTATGATGTTCACCGTAGAACCTACGGGCACGAGTGTAGTGTTTATCAGCAGATAGCCGTCGGGACGGTCTGACGAGCCTTTCAGTGTTGTACCGAAAAGCACCATGTTGGAGCGGTTGCGTGGATTCACGTCCTTGCGCCAGATAGGTTCGCCGTTATTATCGTCAATTTTCTTTGTATAGATAAAGGTACTGTTATTTGGACCGTGGATAAGGCAGTCTCCCGAGTGCTCCGCCCAGTAGCGGGTACGGTTGTACTTGTCCACGATAGAGACACAAAGGTCATTTTCGTAAGCGAGCGTCTCTAATTTTTTGTTCATGACGGCAATGTCATCATTTTCGTATGAATAGATGATCTGCTCTGCGATAGAGTCAACGTCATGGACTTTGCTCTGTTCATAGAATCTTTCCAGAAAAAGTATCTGAAATGTCCAGAGAAGTACGAATACAATGATAGTGAAAGCAATAAAATAAAGCCAGATATTGAATTTCAGAGGTATTTTTCCGAAAAAGTTCCTTACTTTTTTATTAAGCTTCAAACTTATATCCCATTCCTCTCAGAGTAACGATGAATTTTCTGTATTCGCCGAGGCTGTTTCTCAGCATTTTAATATGAGTATCAACAGTTCTGTCGTCGCCGAAGAAGTCATAGCCCCATACTTCTTCAAGGAGCTTGTCTCTTGAAAGGGCGATGTTCTTGTTCCTTACAAGGTAGAAGAGAAGATCGTATTCCTTTGGAGTCATTGAAGCCTTTTCGCCGTTTACGTAGACTTCACGTCCCGGAATATCAACTTCAAGTCCCTCGAAAACGTACTTGTCGGGCTGCGGAGCATCAGCGACGGTCTTATTGCGCTTGAGCACTACCTTTACTCTTGCCATGAGTTCCTTTGGCGAGAATGGTTTTACAACATAATCGTCAACGCCTATCTCAAATCCGAAGAGCTTGTCATATTCTTCGCCTCGTGCAGAGAGCATTATGACGGGAATGTTCTTGGTCTTGTGTATTTCCTTGCAAGCGGAATATCCGTCCAAACGGGGCATCATAACGTCCATTATGATGAGATCGTAGTCGTTGTTGTGGCAGAGAGTCACAGCTTCCATGCCGTTTTCTGCTTCGGTAACTTCATAGCCTTCAAATTCGGCGTATTCTCTTACGACCTTTCGTATATTTATTTCGTCGTCAACTATAAGAATGTGTGCCATATAATCAAACCTCCTGTGAAATATATGTGTAAATGCGTTGTTTTCTCATAAACTATTATAACATTTTATCACACAAAAGTGTACACCAAATGAATAATTCGTGGAAATTTATGTTAATTTTATAAAAAACGTATTGAAATTGCAAATTGTGATTGACTTTTTCAGTTAAATTTGCTATAATGAAATAGTAAAATAATGTGGGTCGTTCTGCCCACTCGTATTATGCGTTATTCTTTCATTTATATAAATTGTATGATCAGGAAGGAGGATGCGTTGTGAGAGGAAAAAATTCTCTTATAGCAGCGGTAGTTATCGCTGCGGCGACTGCTCTTGTTATAGCGTTTTCGATCTATAAACCTCAGTATGCCGCTATAACGCTCCTTGTTTATTTTGCGACGGTCTTTTTCTTAAGCGTCATGGTATTCATTCTCAGCAGTATGTATGATAAACACCGTTCATCAATAGATACCAAGGATTTTGTTGCTATTGCAGAACATCTTAATATAGAGATAATGATATGGGCTGATGACTATTCGTTCATCTACCTTAATAAAAGGATACGTCAGCTCCTTGAAGTGGATTACGACGGATATGACCGTGTCTTTGCCATGAACAAGGCCTTCGGACTTATCGACAACGATCCCGATCTTCTGAGGAAGATAGCTGCCAAGGATTCCCACGAGGCATCTTTCAGAGGCAAAAACGGCAATATAACCACTATTACGTGGAGCACTTCGCTCGTAAAGAACAGAAGGACTCATTCCGTTTATATCAGTACGGGATTTGACCTCACCGAGCTGAAGAAGATGAAGGTCAACCTTGCAAGTGCAAACGACTTCTTCAACGCCGCAATGGAGCTTGCCGAGATCGGTGTTATCATGACAACCGACCACAAGAAGTACGCCGTATCACCCGAAGCTGCAAGAGTTCTCGGCATCCATGGCAACAGCGTGGACGTGAATACGTTCCGCAGTCTTATACATCCGAATGACAGAAATACCTTCGATAAGGCTGTGAAGTTCGCTGACAGGAACGTTGGCGTTGAAAGCATAGACCTGCGTATCAAGCCTGTGGACGGAAGCTACCACTGGTATTCCTTCCGTTATAAGGCGATCGGCGCAACAGGCAACACGCTTCCGCTGTTCGGCGGTGCACTCATCGATGTAAGTCAGGAACGTGCCAAGGATATGCTCATCGAACGCCTTGCGTTCATAGACGAGGTCACAGAGATCGCTAACAGGAACAGACTTATGGAAGTCGGTCAGGAGACATATGATACCTGTCAGCTCCTGAATTATTCCTATTGGATAATCGTACTCGATATAGACCGCTTCCACATCATCAACGATACCTGCGGATATAAGAACGGTAACTATATCCTCAAGAATTTCGCACATATACTTTATAAGTTCGTGACTCCCGGAGGACTTGCAGCGCGTATCAGCGGCGATAACTTCGCCCTCGTACTGAGAGATTACGGCGATGACGAGCTCCCTGTGCTTACAGCAAGGAAGGTACAGGAGGAGTTTGCAAGACTTGCCGTTGACGAGTTCAGTGCAATAAACCTCAGCTGCTCGGCAGGCTATTCAAAAATGCCCGAGGACGGAAGTTCCTTCCTCGATGTAATGGAGCATGCGGAATTCGCGCTTAAGTCCAGCAGCGGACTGAGAGCAAGCATATGCGGTTATGAGCCAAGTATGCATGACTCTATCATCGGCAATACCGAGCTTGAAAAACAGCTTGCAACAGCTATCGACAACAACGAGCTCCAGCTTTTCTATCAGCCTAAGATATCACTGAAAACAGGACGTATCATGGGCGTTGAAGCTCTTATCAGGTGGATAAAGCCTGACGGTACGATAATCAACCCCGATTACTTTGTACCGATCGCAGAAAGCTCGCACCTTATTGGCAAGATCAGCGATTTCGTACTTAACGAAGGCTGTCAGCAGAACAAGATGTGGCAGAAAATGGGTTATCCGAATATCGTTATGTCCATAAACTTCACTTCCAGCGACTTCTACCAGAAGGACCTGAAAGAAAAGGTGTTCGATGCCCTCACAAGAGCGGGACTTTCTCCCGACTGGCTTGAAGTGGAGCTTACAGAGTCCCTTGCTCTCACGGATGAGGAGTTCGCTATATCACAGATGAACAACCTCCGTGAGCTTGGCGTAAAGCTTGCTATGGACGACTTTGGTACGGGTTATTCCTCACTGAGCTACCTCCAGAAGCTGCCTATAACTCTGCTTAAGCTGGACAAATCCTTCATAACCGATATCCAGAATGATAATATCGCTTACGAGATTGTTTCATCCGTCATAAGGATAGCGAAGTCCAAGCGTATCGAGACGATCGCAGAGGGCATTGAAAATAAGGATCAGGAAGATATCTTACGCAAGGCAGGATGTGACTACGGTCAGGGATATCTCTACGGCAAGCCTATGCCTGCACAGAAGATAGAGGAATTCTTCGATAAAACAAGATAAGGAGCATTTCATTTGAAGTATTATATCAAGCAGAAAGTTTTCACACTTAAAGACAAATTCACAGTAAAGGACGAAACGGGCAGCGACATTTTTTACGTTGAAGGAGAGTTTTTCTCGATCGGTAAAAAGCTGCACCTTTACACTATGGACGGCACTGAACAGGCTTATATCCACCAGAAGGTAATGTCAATCCTGAAACGCTATATCGTGGAATGCAGCGGCGGCAGTGCGGAGATAGTGAAGGAGTTTACGCTGTTGACTCCAAAATACTCTGTAAAAGGTCCCGGCTGGACTGTTGACGGCTCGCTGACAAAGCATGATTATAATATTTGTTACGGAAGAAGCGCTGTAGCGAGTGTAAAGAAGGCGTGGTTCACATGGGGCGACAGTTATGAGATAGAAATAGCCGAAGGAGTTGACGAGGTGCTTGCTATTGCGGTAGTACTTGCTATCGACTGCGCTACAAGCGACGACGGTGCATCTACTTCTTCGACATCTTAAAATATAAAGCAACGGAGGTAATTATCATGAAAAGAAGGATCGGTATTCTCACAAGCGGAGGCGACTGCCCTGGCCTCAACGCAACTATCAGAGGCGTTGCAAAGGCTTGCTATGAGCGCTTCGGTGAGGACAATGTTGAGATAGTAGGTATTTCAAACGGCTATTACGGACTTATCAATAATCTTTGCAAGGATATGTCTCCGTCAGCATTTTCGGGTATACTTACACAGGGCGGTACTATATTCGGTACCAAGCGTCAGCCGTTCAAGATGATGCAGGTCATCGGCGATGACAATGTGGATAAGGTAAAGAATATGAAGGAGACCTACAAGAAGCAGAAGCTGGATTGTCTCCTTACACTCGGCGGAAACGGTACACACAAGACCTCGAAGCTCCTTTCCGATGAGGGACTCAACGTCATCGGACTTCCAAAGACTATCGATAATGATATCTATGGTACAGATGTAACCTTCGGATTCCATACAGCTGTGGACATTGCTACGGATGTTATTGACAGACTCCATACAACTGCTGCAAGCCATTCAAGAATACTTCTCTGCGAAATAATGGGAAACAAGGCAGGCTGGCTGGCACTTAACGCAGGTATTGCAGGCGGTGCGGACGTTATCCTTATCCCTGAGATACCCTATGATATAGACAAGGTCTGCGACTCGGTAATGGCAAGAAGTGCTTCGGGAAAAGCGTTCTCGATAATCGCTGTTGCAGAGGGCGCATTCGATGTGAACGAAGCAAAGATGAAGAAGAAGGAACGTGCAAAGAAACGTGCCGAGGCAGGAATACTCACCGCTACAAGCCGTATTGCTGCACAGATACAGGAAAATACAGGTATGGAAGCAAGAGTCTGCGTTCCGGGACATATGCTCCGCGGAGGCGCTCCGAGCGCTTACGACAGAGTGCTTTCGACACAGTTCGGCGTTCATGCAGCTTACATGATCGCTCAGGAAAAGTACGGAAGAACAGTTGCAAAGATAGGCAACAAGATAACTTCCAATAAGCTTGCTGATATCGCAGGAAAGACAAAGTTCGTAGATACCAACGATCACATAGTTATCGCTGCAAGAGACATCGGAGTTTCATTCGGCGACTGATAATAACTTGATATATAAAAACAAGTCCGGAAGTGGTTTACACCGCTTTCGGACTTTTATCGTTATTTCAGTTCTGAAACAAGCTTCTTGAAGGCGTCGCCGCGTTCCTCGAAGTTCTTGAAAATGCCGTAGCTTGCAGCAGCAGGTGATAGAACACAGCTCTTTCCTTCAGGGGTTATCTCCGATGCGAGCTTGACAGCTTCATCAAGGTGCTGTGCGTAGTGAACTCTCTCGGGAGAGGTGAAATTACCTGCGGACTGTATCATATCGTACACTCTTTTGCCCGAAGTTTCCATGCATATAACGTTTACCGTGAAATGTGAAAGGAAGTCCACAAGGTCGGAGTAATCGATTCCTCTGTCCATGCCGCCGATGAGTATAGTTGCAGGCTCGGGGATGCTTTTCAGAGCCTCGATAGCAGTAGCGCAGGCAGTTGAGATAGAGTCGTCATACCAGCTGATGCCCTTAACTGTATCCACGTATTCCAGTCTGTGAGAAAGGGGAGAGAAGGTGCAGAGTGCTTTCTCGAAGTCCTCGTCCGATACCTCGAAATAGCTGCACAGCTCGTATACAACACCGATATTGTAGTGATTATGTATGCCGAGGAGCTTTATTTTGTCGGTAGGTATGCGGAACTCACTTGAAGTACCATGAACAACTCCGCCTTCAACGTATACATTAGCGTCCGGTACGGTTGAGGACATGGAAACTGTCATGGAGCTTACTCTGTCGGGGATGATATCGTAGTTGCAGTAGAGCCAGTCCACTTCCTGCTGGTGGAGATAGATGTTCTTCTTTGCATTGTAGTAGTTTTCCATAGTGCCGTAGTGGTCAAGGTGTTCCTCGTAGAGATTGAGGAAAACGGCGATATGCGGAGAAACTGTCATATATTCAAGCTGGTGGCATGAAAGCTCGCAAACCACGATAGTATCATCGTTTACGGAATCGGCGATATCGAAAACGGGAATGCCGATATTTCCTGCGATACGGCAGTCCTTACCGGATTCCTTAAGGATGTGGTAGGTAAGGGAAGTAACTGTGCTTTTTCCCTTTGTACCGGTGATACCGATGATCTGACTGCGGAACACCGTGAAGAAAACCTGAGTTTCAGAGGTGATCTCGCAGTTCAGCTCCGATGGCTGATGATTGAGCACGATGCCGGGACTCTTGAACACGATATCGAAGCGGTTGAGAGTTTCCTGATAGCCTTCGCCGCTTATTATCTCGACACTGTCTGGTATGTTGTTGACGTTGCGGTCGATGTTGTTAAGGTCGGCAATAGTTACTGATTTGGGTGAGCAGTATTTATTGAGCATTCCGAAGGTGGACTTGCCTTCTCTTCCGAAGCCAAGCACACAAACGGACTTGTTTTCCGTGTATTCTTTTAAATATTCTGCGAATTTATTCAAAGCAGATTCCTCATTTCTTCTGATAAGATCTTTCTGAATTCCTCGGGGAGAAGATTTTCTGTGTTGTAGGATGAACAGCAGTCGCTGTAACGTTTATCAAGTGTTTCAGGCGAGTAAAGACCGTCCCTTTCGTATTTTCCGAAAAGTTTGGGCAGGGGAGCGTTCTCGCTCTTCATTCTGCGTATAGCAAGCGATACTGCAAGGTTTACTTCGTCGATACTTCCTACGCACTCGAAGGGTTTGTGCTCTGAGCGACCGATTAGCTCTGTGAAGTAGTCGGTGAAGCTCTCGTCATTGAGCATATCCTTGCCGAAAACCTCCGTAAGTTCGCTTTCCGAGAGGAAAGGCGAGAGTATAAGCGCTACGAACAGGCACTTCGGACAGTTTCCACACCATATATCGGGGGATACCTTGCTTCCGAGGTTGCAGCTTCTGAAAATGGGCAGATACTTGCGGTGATGAACGAACATCTTTGCTATCTGGAACTCTGCCAGCGGACGAAGGAAGCTGAAATAGTATATGCCTGTACGCAGGTAGTTTTCCTCGTAGAATCGGAAGTCTTTCTCGAACTCAAAGCTCTTTGAGTACTGGTGATTTACGTCCTGACCTGCAACGGTGCTTTCGTTAGCGCTGTCCTCGTTTGAAAGGACAATGTACGCAAGACGGTTCAGGTAAGCGGTTATCTCTGCCGAGAATGCGACAACTGACGAGAAAGGTGTATGACCGTTAAGGAAGCCTTTTGAGTTGAGGTCTACAAGTGAGCGGTCGAAATTCCTTTTGGCTGTTATCAGTGCAGAGTCGGGGAGACCTGCTGTGGATACTGTGGCGCTTATGGAAGCTCGCTTGTTTATAGCATAGCACTTGCATTCCTTGCCTGCCTGAACGAGTGTTTCGAGGGTGAGGGCGGAGTCCTTTCCGCCGCCGATAGGTACAAGACATCCGCTGAGAGGCGGCATTTCTTTTTCTGCACCGGCTGGTTCTGTACCCTTTACAACTACTTCCACCAGTGAATCCTGATCTGTAGTTATGCCGTTTACGTAGAAGAACTCGCCGAGACCGAGATACCACAGTTTCTTCCACCATTTTATCTGTACCTCGTCCAGAGTACCGCACTCCACGATGAATTTCGGAGAGCAAGCGGCTTTCCAGTAGCTTACGGCTTCAGCCATACCCATAGAGAATGCGAGACGACCGAAAACAGGATCGTTATTTACACTGATGCTTTCGGGCTTAGGAAATTCCCATGAGGGGGTGAACTGAGCGAGTCCGTCGATAGAGAAAACGAAGTTGATCTTCACCGAATCATCGGACTCAGTAATGCTGTATGATCTATAAGTAAAGGTCGGATATTCTGATCTTAACTTGCTGAATTTATCCATTATATCCTCCGTAGGTGTCATTTTTGTGCTTCTTCCAGTTTATGGAAGTGAGCTTTGATGAGAGCGAAGGTCTCATCGGAAAGGTCGTGCTCGACCTTACAGGCGTCCTCGAGAGCAACATCCTTGCTGACTCCCAGGAACATGAAGAATGCGGAAAGAGTCTCGTGTCTGTCATAAATGCGAACTGCAACAGACCTTCCTGCATCTGTAAGTGTGATATGGTTATCGCTGTCTACATTAACAAGACCTTCATCCTTCATTTTCTTGAGGATTATCGATACTGTAGGTCTTGAATAACCGAGGTACGAGCAAATATCGATCGCGTGGACATCGGGCTGAGCCTTGGAAAGGATCAGGATAGTTTCCAGATAGTTTTCTACTGCTTCAGTAATAGCCATAGATATTCTCCTTTATAACAAAATGCATGTATGCGATACAACATGCGCTATAATAATCATTATACATTATATACGGCGCAATTACAAGTGCTATTTGTAAAAATTAACATAAATTAAACAAATTAAAGCAAATTCGTTCTATATGGATGTAAGCGTGTACTATCAGACCTCGATACCGACCTGATCGGCAAATACGGCGTAGACTTCGGGATAGGTTCGCTTTGTACGTACAGGCTTAAGATCGTTGTCGGTAAAGCAGTGGGAGGAACGTCCTTCGGCACAAACTGCACCGTCTTCACAGCAGACCACTTTGTATCTTACATCGAGAGAGACTCCGTTGAATTTCTCTATGCAGTAGTGTACCTCAAAGCTTTCGCCGAAACGCAGAGGGCGTTTATAGCTGCACTCCACAGAGAGAACAGGCATCATAAGTCCGAGGGACTCGATACGGCTGAAAGGCATACCTGCCTGTTCAAGGAAGTCAACTCTTGTCTCTTCAAAGATACGGATGTAGTTTGAGTGGTGCATTATTTGCATCTTATCTGTTTCGTAATAGTAAACTTTTCGTGAATATGGGTATAATTTCTTCAAAAACCTCTTCCTTTCTTGAAAAAGATGTGATATAATAGTGATATCGCATCTTATGGTTAAGTAATTGTTTTACGATATGAATAATTTATTTTTATAGTATATCTAATATTATTTCTGCTTAGTTACAGCATTAAACTCTATTATATCACATCTGCTGAAAAAATACCAGTGCTGTGAGGTGAAAAAATGATAATTAAATTGCTGAGACGTCTTTTCGGACGTAATGCTATGTCAGTCATCCTCCTGGTGTTCCAGATCGTCTTTCTGTTGATAGCTGTGTATTCTATCGGCGAAAGGTTCTATCTTGTCTATCTGATGCTGATAATACTCGATGCTGTTCTTGTCGTTTATCTCATGAATAAAAGCGAACCTGATTCCTACAAAATGGCTTGGATCGTTCTTATAAGTATCCTTCCGCTGTTCGGCGGAGTTGCTTACCTCTATGTCAAGCAGACTCAGAAATTCCCGAAGGCTAAGGATGCGGAATATCAGAAGATCATCAAGAATCATCTCGTTCAGGATAATGACGTTATAAACGAAATAAAAACAGCTTCCCCTGATTATTCCAACCTTTCGGGCTATGTGTATAACAGCGGACTCTATCCCGTATACAGAAACCGTTCGGCGGAATACTTTCCCCTTGGCGAGATACAGTTCGAGGCTATGCTCAGAGAACTCGAAAAAGCCGAAAAATTCATCTTTATGGAGTATTTCATAATTTCCAAGGGGTATATGCTCGATAAGGTCTCAGAGGTGCTGATGCGTAAGTCGCGAGAGGGAGTTGATGTAAGGCTTCTTTATGACGGTATCGGTACAGGTCTGAGAAGCAACTCGCTTCCATTTCGTGAACTTGAAGAGAGCGGTGTCAAATGCCGTGCGTTCAATCCGTTTACGCCATTCCTCTCTTCGATCCAGAATAACAGGGATCACAGAAAAATCATCGTTATCGACGGTAATATCGCCTTCAACGGCGGTACTAACCTTGCAGATGAATATATCAACAGAAAAGTACGCTTCGGCCACTGGAAGGATACTGCTCTTATGATAAAGGGCGAAGCGGTCTGGAATTACACAGTGATGTTTTTACAGCTTTGGGATGTGCGCAGTGGTTCTGGTGACGACTGTCAGCAATACTTCCCCGATGTTAGCAGCTTTGCAGATGTACCATTTGACGGCTATATCCAGCCTTTCTCGGATTCTCCGCTGGATAACGAACCCGTCGGTAAGCTTGCTTACATGGAGCTGATAAATAACGCAAGAGAGTATGTTTATATAACAACTCCGTACCTTATCCTCGACGAGGAAATGAAAAATGCGCTCGTTTTTGCCGCAAAGAAGGGGGTGGATGTAAGAATAATAACTCCGCATATTCCTGACAAATGGTATGTTAACATGATAGCTTGGAACAACTATCCTAAGCTGATAGGATCGGGAGTGAAGGTATACGAATATACCCCCGGTTTTATCCACGCAAAGGGCTGTATTGCAGATGATAAAACTGCTGTTATCGGTACGATAAATCTCGATTACCGAAGCTTCTATCTGCATTTCGAGTCCGCTGCAATTATGTACGGATGCGCAGCGATCGGGGATATGAAGCAGGATTTCGATGACACGGTCAGGGTTTCACACCTTGTAACGCTTGACGATTGTAAAAACAGACCGCTGTTTAAAAAAATATCGGGAGACCTGCTTAATATGTTCGCTCCGCTTTTGTAAAAAATTGGAGGATTTACTATGTTGAAAATGAATGAGTCAATGCATCGCCTGTACGATCAGCATAAAAATGCAAGCGTAAGCAGGCTTCATAAGATCGACGTTAATCACGCTATTAAGAAGCTCTTTAAAAGCATCAGCTATGAACACGGATGTATCCTTACGGGACAGAACGATGAGGGAACTATTGCATCCCTTATGGATATGTTCGGCGATTATACAGGCGCTGAAGCAGGTGCAAACGAATTCAGGATCCATGAACAGCTTTGGTTCAAAACGGATTTCTCGGATATCGTCCTTTTTGTGGACGAGTTTGAAAAAAGGATCGCTCAGGAATACCCTAAGCTTCGTATAGAAACTCTGCTTTCTGTCGATGAGGGTGGCGAGGCTGTTTTCAGATTCTATCAGAATCGTCCCGAGGAACTTGAATATTGCCGTGATATTGGCAATTCTTGCAACGCTGTAAGGATCAATACCCTCTATACAGAATGAGAAGTTTTGTTAAAATAAAAAAATATTCTGTGAACGGTTGACAACATCGTGAGTTTGTGTTATAATATTTTATGTTGTGAGTCACGAATCTGATTCACAACATAAATAGGGGTATAGCTCAGTTGGTAGAGCAGCGGTCTCCAAAACCGCGTGCCG
>AUXO018606601.1_pt1 | contig 12508 bp, 6 predicted proteins | sample 768731 | NCBI WGS metagenome assembly AUXO01 (sample SAMN02715735, study PRJNA202380) | gut metagenome | biome: sheep rumen | host: Ovis aries | place: New Zealand: Palmerston North | reverse complement strand
CCCGGCGAACGCGACAGTCTGATAATAGGGGTTCTCACAGGCATTTTATTCTGGATCAAGTATACTTTTCTGGGTGCCGTGATCGGGCTTTGCATATACATGGTGCTGTTTACCATTAAGCCCAAGTCATGGATCAGACTCCTTAAGAGGATCGGCATGTTTATCGCAGGCATCGCTATCGTAAGCATCCCTGTCCTTATCTACTTTGCAGCAACAGGCGCTCTCGGAGATCTTTGGACAGCTTACTTCTACAATAATATCTTCCTGTACGGTGACTACGACTGGAAGGAGATCTACGGCACCGGCATCTTCGATGTTCCGGTAATCGGGACATTCGTATCCATAGTCTTTGATATGCTGGGATCTATATTGCTGTTCCACTCCTACGGCTGGATAATGCTCCTTATCGTAATAGGCCCCTTCCTTGTCAGGGACAAGTCCAGGGACAATGTGCTTGCCTTAACCTTCATAAGCCTTATCTGCTGTCTTGCAGGCGTGTTCACCAAACCTCACATAGTCTATTACTACGGCTATATCACCATGTATCTTGCTCCCTTTGCCCTGATACTGATAATCAGGCTCGTAATGTTTGTGGATAAGACGTTCAAGGACCGCAAGAGATTTGCCTCGATCCTTATGATCACCGTATTCGTGATATTTACTATGGTATTCCTCATTACGGGCAAGAATATGTATATGCTCAAGTATAAAAAAGAGGACTACCCCCAGTACAGATTTGCCGCTCAGATAGATCAGGTACCTGATGCCAAGATCCTTACCTTCGATGTAATGGATTCCGGTTACTATCTTGCTTCAGGGACGCTACCTAATACACCCTACTTCTGCTATCTGAACATCGAGGAGACCTGGCCTGTCATATTACAGGAACAGGGCCGCATGATCGCAAACGGTGAATTTGACTTTATAATTGCATACCACAACGACTACCTTGAAGTCTGGGATAAATACGAGATCGCAGATCAGACTGAGTTTACCTTCAGGGACTATACGGGAGATGTTCTGGTGGAACCCATATACCTTTATAAGCTTAGATCGAACTAAACCACCTGGAAGATATAGAACTTAAGATAGGATGTCTCGGGGACTCCCCAAAGGATGGGATGGTCGGGCGCCTGTTGTCTTGCTTCTATCTGTCTCAGCGATACGCCTGCATCCCTTGCTGCTGATCTGAGCATCTTACAGAACAGCTCGTCCGGCATAAAGTGGGAGCAGGAACAGGTGGCAAGATATCCGCCCCGGGGCAGGAGCTTCATAGCCTTGAGATTGATCTCCTTATAGCCTCTCCCGGCAGATTCGACCGTATCTCTTGACTTGGTAAATGCCGGTGGATCCAGGATAATATAGTCATATCTCCTGTCGCCCTTATCGTATAGCTCGGTAAGGAGCTCAAAAACATCTCTTGCCATAAAGTCCATTTTGTCTTCAAGACCATTAAGCCTGCAATTCTCCCTTGCCATAGCAATGGCACTCTCAGAGATATCCACGCAGGTTACGTGCCTGGCACCCCGGTAAGCGCAGTTAAGTCCGAATGAACCCGTGTGGGTAAAGCAGTCCAATACCGTCTTGCCCTCTGCGATCCTTGAGGCTGCAAGGCGGTTATACTTCTGGTCAAGGAAGAATCCGGTCTTCTGCCCTGACTCCACATCCACCTTGTATCTTATACCGTTCTCAACTATCTCGGTATTGGGAGAAGATGGGATCCCGGCGTCCTTGTACCAGCCCTTATAAAGCTCAAGTCCCTCCTTGGTCCTTAAAGCAAGTTCATTCCTCTCATATATGCCGCTTATAGGCTCGCCCATATCCTCAAAAGTCCGGAGCAAAGCCTTATAGACCTGTTCTTTGACAAGCTCCATACCTAAACAGGCGATCTCAACAGATAATATATCCCCATACCGGTCAACCGTCAGACCCGGCATCTGGTCAGCCTCGCCATGGACCAGTCTAGTGCACTTAAAATCATCGCCGGGCATTACTGTCCTGCGGTAGTTCACGGCATATGAGATCCTCCGCATCCAGAAGGCTTCGTCAAACTTATCGTTGCTGTTCCTTGAGAATATCCTTAAGACGATCTTGGAATTAGGGTTATAGAAAGCACTGCCCTGCCAGGAATTGCCTTCAAAACAATCGACTATCTCGCCGGGGGTGATGCCTTCTGCTCGAACCTCGCCTGCAAATACCCAGGGGTGTCCCCCCTTCACTGCAAGCGCAGCCTTATGGCTTATCTGAACCTTGGGATATGGTCTTATGCTCTTCATGCCCACTCATCCTGAGACTTAGGGATCCTGATATCAGATAAGATAAACTGTTCCTCTATAAACCACTGGTTTGCAGAGGGTTTAAGACGCATTCTTATATATCTCGCGCTGTCTGCTCCGGAAGATCTCATAAAGACACTGATCCTCCCTGAAGCTGCTGTATCGTCCCTTCTTGCAAGTGATATTGTATAAGGCATTGAAGGAGTATAGTCGTTATCCGGGCTTGTTCCGGCAAAGAAAGAACGGACAACATAATCCTTGCCGTTTAATCTGTCAGATAGGAACTGCCTCTCAAATTCGGATACTCCCGAAGGTCCCTTGAGATATTCCAGCATGGATAAAGCCGTCTCCTTGTTATCCCTGTAGTTCATCATGGCTATGACAAACAGTGCACTGCCGTATTCAGGCTCACTGAGGCTTGCGTAAGGCAGAGCTTTAAACTCATCTAAAGTTGAAGGGATAGTATCGAAAATGATATCCATTGATCCTGTCCTCCTTAAGGGAATGCTTCCTGCTTATTATAAACTAATAAGTCTAGTTGTTAACAAAATAATAACGAAACAAAAACAAATCGTTATTTCAAAGCATTAAATGTTATTAGATGATAAAATCGTATTAACTACGACAAGGCGGTAAATTATGGCACGACCTGAGATAGAGCTTACTTTCTTTCTGTTTGTACAGTTAGTGCTGATCGTTTATGCTTACACACAGGGCAGTAAGCATGTCGGTCATGTTTATATAAGCGTTATAAAACTCTTATTGTCAGGTCTTATACCGATTGGTGGTAACCTGATCGCTATCATGACCGATAATATCACCGTTGCCTATGTCGGTTATTACATCTTCCTCATCGGTCTCAATATCCTGACCTACAGTATCTTTATATTCACGATGGATTATTGTGAATACAGATTCAGAGGAACATTCCTGCAGACTCTCATTAATTGCCTCCTTGCCCTGTCCACCATATCGATACTGCTAAACCCCATCTTAGGGCATGTATTTGATCTCGTCTTAAATTCAGACAATCGTGTCCCTCCGGGAAGCGAGATCCATCCGGGAAGGATCGCACCCGCCAGGACCTCATATGCCATGGCTCCAAAGATGGGCCGGTATGTAATGTTTGCTGTGCTCGTTGTTATCCTCTGCCTGTCTATAGGACTGATAATCAACAAGTGCTTAAAGATCTCTGCAGCCTACAGGGCAAAATACTGGACTGTAGCTGTCGCTTACGGCATCTGCGTTATATCCGGCTTCTACTTCCTTATATCGAGGAGACATACAGTGGACAGATCCTTAATGGGATATGTTGTCTGCTGCTACATAGTCTACTTCCTGACTAATATCTACAAACCCAAATTTGTAAGGCGATACTTAGCTGACGCCGTAGTAGAACACCATGATGACGGGATCATCTTCTATGATTCATATGTAAATGCCATCTATGCAAATGATGCCACATATAAGATCTTAGAGATCGAGAACACTACTCCGGACAGCTGTACCGATAAGCTCCTCGATATCACAGGAGGCTGTGATATAAGTGAAGACTTCTTGATCTCTGCCAAATTCTTCGATAAGGATAACAATCCGAGATATCTTAATATCACCCACCGTATCATGAACGACAGCAAAGGGCTGAGCATCGGTTCTTTCTTCAATATTCATGACAATACTGAGGAGTTCAACAGGAACAAGGAACGCCGCTGGGCTGCTACCCACGATGAGCTAACCAAGCTCAATAACAAGATAAACTTTATAGATCTTGTCAAAGAAGAGCTTGACGCCCACCCTAACGGTTCCTATTACATGATCCTGTCCGATATCAATGACTTTAAGTTCATTAACGAGATCTACGGCAGAAACAATGCGGATCAGCTGCTTGTCATCATTGCCAATAACATCGTCGAGCTCGCCCACAGTAATTCTATATACTGCAGATGGAATGCGGATATCTTTGCTACCCTTGCCAGGAAGGAAGATGTGGATCTGGAGAAACTCGAATATGTCATCCGTCATAGAACGGATGCTACCAGCAATATCAGCCGTCCTATCGTCATTCATGTTGGCGTATTGGAGATTAAGGGCGATACCAAGATGTCTGTAACTTCCATGGTCGACCGCTGCAAGCTGGCCATATCCAGCATCAAGCAGGATATGAACCACAGACTTGTGGTATACGACGATAAGCTACGAGAAGACAGGCTCTGGGAACAGCAGATCATAACTGAGATATACGATGCCATAAGATATGACGAGATCATCCCTTATCTGCAGCCGCAGTATAACAGCAAGGGTGTTCTCGAAGGCGGCGAGGTCTTAGTCAGATGGAATCACCCCAAGGAAGGTCTGCTCCCTCCAGACAGGTTCATTCCGATCCTTGAGAACAACGGACTTATATCCCAGGTTGACTGCCATATCTGGGAGAGCACCTGCAAGATCCTGAGCAAGTGGAAGAAGGAAGGACGGAATATGTATCTGTCCATAAACATCTCCCCTAAGGATTTCTACTTTGTTGATATCTATCAGGTCATAACCAACCTCATCACCAAATACGAGCTCGAGCCTTCGATGCTTCACCTTGAGATCACAGAGTCTTCAGTCATGAACAATGCAAATGAGAACATAACGACTCTTAACAGACTGAGAGATGATGGTTTCCTGGTAGAGATGGACGATTTCGGCAGCGGCTTCTCATCACTTAACATGCTCAAGGATATGCCTGTGGATGTTCTTAAGATCGATATGGTATTCCTCCAGAAGACCAGCAATTACGATAAGTCCACTATCATCCTGAAGAGCATAATCAACATGGCCAAAGATCTTAAGCTGGACCAGATAACAGAGGGTGTCGAGACCGAAGAACAGCTCCGCATGCTCAAGGCTATGGGATGTAATCTATTCCAGGGTTACTATTTCTCAAAGCCTGTTCCGCTTGAAGAATTTGAGAAGCTTCCTTATTCTCTCACCTGATAAGAGATTAACTGTAATATAGACAGCTGTCACTGCTATAGATACTATTGCTGATTCCTTAAGGGCAAATATCGAAGATGTGATCTTAACAGAATGCTCTCCTGCTGTAACGTAAAGGGCAGTAAGGCCTGTTGCTGACTTATAGACCTTGGCATCTTCGCCATCGATCTCGGCGTGCCAGGATACAGAATAAGGCAAAGCGAGCATAAGATAACAATCCCTTGGCGCATCGATATCAAGACTGTAAGAATCTGTTCTGCTGTCAAAAATGATATCGTCCGGTCCGGCTGCAATATCAAGTCGTGCAATATTCCTGTCTATCTCATCAAAGGTCCTGGCATAGATCCTGAGATCTGTAAGCTTATAAACACCTTCATGAGCGAAGCATATCCTGATCATGTTTACAGGAACGGTTATGGAATTGTTATTTACGATCCAGTCCTTTATGCCGCTGTACATATGGAGATTGCCATTGAGGAAATACAGATTCTCAGAGGTAAAGCGCTCGCCTGAGGTATCATAGGTATCAACAAAGAGCTCGGCCTCGCCCTCGCTGCCCCTGTCAAACTCGAGCCCTTCAAAGTAAGTATAGATCTGGCAGTTATTTACCTCCGGGATCATAAGTGTAACTGTTCCGCCGTCAGATGTAACATTGAATGTCAAGTCATCTGTGATCTCGATCCCCTCTGTATCAACTATCTCATATTCGAGTTCATCATCATCGATAATAAGATCTGCAAGGCTGTCTGTAGCATATTCGCTGTCTAATATAACTGCCTGGAGCATAACTTGCTGGCGCTCCTCGGGAGATAACGTAAGATAGTCATCGTAAGATATGGCTCTGTCCATAAAGTATGCTATGGAATAAGTCCTGTCTGAGCTGTACTCGGTGACCTTATCCGCATCTATATTGAAGGTCTGTCCCTCTATATCGTAGCCATAAGGGCGGCTTACCTGCTCATCGGATTTGATAAAGACATGGTTTACTCCAAACAGGGCAAGGAGTTCAGTTCTCTGATCAAGATGCCTGTAGCCGCCGTTCCAGGGCTGCTTATGCAGAGCGATCTGTCTCATCATGGTCTCCACATCGGAGTTACACATATTGTTGTACATATCGAAGGAATTGACGCCTACAACAGAGGTGGCATTGCGCACCCTGTAAAGATTATATGTCTCTACCCTCTCACCGTCTCCAAGATCGAATCTGTCTTTGACAGGTCCGAGGCCGCCCTCGTAGATCTTATGCAGGGCAGTCTTTCTGGGGATAAGTCCGTTAAGCAGTCCGACGCTCATATCAGGATTGAAGGCGATAAAAGACGGTGTTACTATCCCAAGGCAAAGGACTGATGCCAGAATAGCAGGATATGCCTTCTTTAGTCCGGAAACTGATCCCAGATATACTGCAAGGCCGGAGAGGACCGTAAGGATAGCGGAGGAATAGTAAAGAGGCTTATCAAAACCTATATCGTTAAAGTGATTCAGCGCTACCACGGTAAAGCTGTACAGACAGGATACGGCAAGAGCTATAATCTTCTTGTCCCTGGAAATTTCTTTAAGTTCTATCAGCATATCAGTTACTATCATCCCTACACAAAGATCAAAGATCCAGACCCATCTGTTGGACGGATAGCTCATGCCGTTCATTATATGTCCGAAGTAAGGATTAAGCAGCCCCAGAAGTGACAGGATAAATCCGGTCTTAAGCATCCTATGTCCCTTCGTAAGATACATAAGCGCTATAAGAGGGACTGCAATCGCAGCAAAACCGACATAACAGTCTCTGCCGAGCATGTTGAAGAAACTGGTGAATCCCGATACAAAACCCTGATAAAAATCAGGCTCATAGGCGAATCCTATTACGTAATCAGCAGACATCCTCTCGGATGTCAGGATCTTGGCAAGTGTAGGAACGTAGGCAACAGATGCCATGCCAATGGAGAAGATCGCACAAAGAGCAAACCTGCCTGCCTTGCCAAAGCCCTGTCTTATGGTGATCCTGCGTTCTTTAAGCTCAATAAGGAAACGGACTATGCAATAGACAAGGACCGCGACACTTGCCATATAGGCAAAGTAAAACTGGGTAAGGAAAGCTATGGTAAGCGAGAATACCAGGAAGCCGTGTTTATTCTCCTCCCAGAGCTTAATAGTCCCAAGCATGATAAGCGGGAATACATACATGAATTCAACACACGAGGATTCCTGAAACACCATGTACATAGAACCTGAGAAGGTATATACGGCTGCACCTGCAAGGCAGGCCCAAAGAGGTCTTTTGCGGTAGCCTGCAAAAACCATAAAGACAAGACCTGACAGATAGCACTTAAGGACGATCATGATATCGAAGCCGTACTCTGCGAATCTTTCGGGAATAAACATGGACAGCATATACATGGGGTCTGTTGCGATAAGATACTCCTGACCAATGCCGTAACTTGTTATATAGCTCTGGAAATGAAGCCTGCCCGTCCTAAAGAAATCAAGGAATCCGTTCCTCAGGATCCTCCCCGTAAGGAGGTAGCTTATAAAGTGCTGCTCAAGCCCGTCTGTCCTTCTTATGGGAGATACACGGGCCTTAAGGATCCATACAAAAAAGCAGACGGCAAATAAGACCGCAAACATTGCTGTGTAGGCGATAAATGCCTTAAGCTTATCGTTTGATCTCAGACTGCTTCGCATTATCCTTATGGGCTCCTTGGACAGATATGCGTAATTATATCATTACTATCTATAATTATTTTGACCATTTGTGCTATAGGTGATATTATTTTTTAGCTATAAATAATAAGGAGGCAAGATATGCCCGTTACAGAATTATTAGAGCGTAACGCCCGTGAATGCGGAAACGAAGTCGCCCTGGTAGAGCTCAATCCCGATACTGAGGACACCCGTAAGTATTCATTCAAGGAATTTGACCTCGTTCAGCAGACAACTCACAGACCTTACAGGAGACAGATCACATGGCAGGTCTTCGACGAGAAAGCAAACCGAGTTGCAAACATGCTTCTTGACAGAGGTATCGTCAAGGGAGACCGTGTTGCAATATTAATGTTTAATTGTCTCGAGTGGCTCCCTATCTACTTTGGTATCTTAAAGACCGGAGCTATAGCAGTCCCCTTCAACTTCAGATATACGGCTAATGAGATCGCTTATTGCGCAGACCTGGCGGATGTATCGGTGCTTCTTTTCGGACCGGAATTCATAGACCGCATCAACACTAATGCGGATGCCATATCTTTAAACCGTCTGCTCATCTATGTAGGTGACGGCGCCTGTCCACAGTTTGCAGAATCCTACTGGGATATGGTCGCAGACTACCCCAGCACAACTCCCGGCATCAAGCTTACCGAAGAAGACCTGGCTGCGATCTATTTCTCCTCCGGAACAACAGGTTTCCCCAAGGCGATCCTGCACCCTCACAGAAGCCTTACACAGGCTGCCGAGATGGAAGCTGTACACCATGAAACCACAAAAGACGACTGCTTCCTCTGCATTCCTCCCCTCTACCATACCGGAGCTAAGTTCCACTGGATGGGTTCTCTTTGGACAAAGAGCAAGGCAGTCCTGCTCAAGGGCACCAAGCCTGAAGTTATCCTTAAGGCTGTATCAGATGAGCACTGCACTATCGTATGGCTCCTGGTACCGTGGGCTCAGGATATCCTCGATGCATTGGACAGCGGCGAGATAAAGCTCTCTGATTACGATCTCTCCCAGTGGAGACTTATGCATATCGGTGCACAGCCTGTCCCCCCGTCACTGATCCGCCATTGGAAGGAATACTTCCCTAACCATCAGTACGACACGAACTATGGCCTGTCAGAATCAACCGGCCCCGGCTGCGTGCATCTCGGACTTGCCAATACCCATAAGGTCGGCGCGATCGGTGTCCCCGGATACCGCTGGGAGTGTAAGATCGTAGATGAGAACGGTAATACCGTTCCTGACGGCGAAGTCGGAGAGCTCTGCGTCAAGGGCCCCGGCGTAATGCTGGAATATTACCATAATCCCGAAGCTACAGCTGAGACCCTTCGTGACGGCTGGCTCTTTACCGGCGATATGGCCATGAAGGACGAGGACGGATTCTACTTCCTGGTAGACCGCAAAAAGGATGTTATCGTCTCAGGCGGTGAGAATATCTATCCTGTCGAGATCGAGAACTTCCTCCAGGAATACCCCAAGGTAAAGGACGTTGCTGTTATCGGTCTTCCTGACAAGAGGCTCGGAGAGATTACAGGTGCTATCGTAGAGGCTCTCCCCGGCAGCAACTGCACAGAAGAGGAACTGGAGAAGTTCTGCTCACAGCTCCCCCGTTATAAGAGACCTAAGAAGATCATATTGGCAGACGTTCCGAGAAATGCCACAGGCAAGATCGAGAAGCCGCTGCTCCGCAAGAGATATGGTGCTGACAGGCTCGTAGAGCAAGAGAACAGATCATAAAGCAATAAATATAAAAGGGTGGTTTGAAGTATGGTTATCAAGATAGTTTTTCTTGTTGTCTTCTTTGCTGTCATGATCCTTATCGGAGTCAAGACACGCAATAATGCAAAGAGTGTAGATGGATTCGTCCTGGGCGGAAGGTCAGCAGGTCCCTGGCTTACAGCCTTTGGATTCGGTACAAGTTATTTCTCAGCCGTTGTCTTTATCGGCTATGCCGGTCAGTTCGGCTGGAAGTACGGTATCGCATCCACATGGATCGGTATCGGCAATGCGGTTATCGGTTCTCTCCTGGCCTGGATAGTCCTGGGCAGAAGGACAAGAGTCATGACCAAGCATCTTGACTCCAAGACGATGCCGGACTTCTTCGGCAAGAGATTTGACAGCACGCCCTTAAGGATCGCTGCTGCTCTCATCTCATTTGTATTCCTTATCCCCTACACTTCTTCCGTATATAACGGTCTGTCGAGACTGTTTAATATGGCTTTCAACATAGATTACAAGATCTGCATCATCATAATGGCAGCTCTTACCTGTATCTATGTAGTCCTCGGCGGTTATATGGCTACAGTCGTAAACGACTTTGTCCAGGGCATAATAATGCTATTCGGCATAACGGCTGTCATCGTATCGGTAATTAATTCAAACGGCGGCTTTATCACTGCTCTTACCACGCTTTCACAGCAGGTATCAGATAACCCCGCCTCACCCGGATTGCAGGGGGCATTTGTATCCTTCTTCGGCCCTGACCCTCTTAACCTTGTAGGTGTAGTCATCCTGACCTCTCTTGGTACATGGGGTCTCCCTCAGATGGTCGGCAAGTTCTATGCGATCAAGGATGAGAAATCCATCAAGGCAGGCACAGTGATCTCCACGTTATTTGCAATAGTAGTTGCCGGCGGCTGCTATTTCTTAGGCGGATTTGCCAGACTCTACAAGGATGCAAATATCTATGCTGAGGATGGCTCAGTCAAATACGATTCCATCATCCCTACAATGCTTGAGAACCTTAATACTGTGTTAGTAGGTGTAGTCATCGTCCTGGTACTGTCAGCTTCTATGTCTACCCTGTCCTCGCTGGTACTTACATCAAGCTCAACATTCACACTTGACCTTATTGCACTGATCGGAAACAAGAAGGACAATGACAAGAAGCAGCTTGAGAAGCGCAATCTCTTCATAATGAGACTTCTCCTTGTATTCTTCATTATCGTATCCGTTGCCCTCTCACTCAATCCGCCTACGTTCATAGCTCAGCTCATGGGCTATTCATGGGGCGCTCTGGCAGGTTCATTCCTTGCCCCCTTCCTCTATGGTCTTTATTGGAAGAGAACAACAAAGCTGTCTGTATGGGTAAGCTTTATTGCAGGTGTCGGCATCACGGTATCAAATATGTTCCTGCATTTCATTCAGTCACCTATCAATGCAGGTGCGGTAACAATGCTCTTAAGCCTGATCATCGTTCCCGTGGTAAGCCTTATCTCACCCAAGCCTGATAAAGATAAGACCGAAAGCATCTTTGCCTGCTACAACGAGACGGTCACAATTGAGAAGCGCTACAGTCTCCCGGAGGATGCTGATGAATCCAACTAAACTGTTTCTGTAAACCAAAAACGCCCATAGTCTGGTAATTACCAAGATTATGGGCTTTTTTTGTCTAAAGAATTACAACAGTATCAGTAGTCTATCTTAAGATCTCCAAGGATGACAACATGGTCTACTTTGTTCATGATGCTTTCTGTTTCATCAGGGTTCTCATCTATGTAGCTAATCGGGATCCAGACAACGTCATTGCTCCTAAAGTAGGTCTCTACTATATCAGCCACCTGGAAATAACTGTATAGACCGCTCTCCTCAAACAAGCTGTCATCCATTATCACCGCGTAGCTATCTTCAGTATAGTCAGAATTAGCGTCTGAAGCGTCCTCCAGGGCATTCCATATGCAGGGAGAAAACCCGTATGAGCTCTTATATCTCTCGAAGCCAAGAAGATAAGTTATGCCGAAATTAAATACCAGTAAAAGGAGCACTGATATACATAATACACAAGCTGATACTGTAAGCTTCATGCCTTCAAGATCAGACAGCTTCATTACGCAGACTGCACCTGTGATCCCCATAAAGTAAATAGAAACAGTCCCGACATAACGATCAAATTCTCCCAGATGGATAGCTTCGTAAGGCGTCATGGAGAACAGATAAGTTGCCGTCAGCATGATCTGATAGACTGCGTAAACAACCGCAAGGTAAGCCAGGAGCTTCCATAGCTTCCTGTCCTTGCAAAAGAACGCCAGAGCCCCAATGGTAATAAAGCAGATCCATATCGCTCTTACTTCCGAAGGGCCAGATATCAGATCAATAGAATTAAGTATCACGCTGCCGATGACAGCGCCGGTAAGGTCTAAGGACTTATCCTCTATGATACTGCTCCATCTGCTTATACTTGCCGCCTGTGCGCTTCCTGATATGTCAGGATAGATGAATGAGGCTCTTACCGAATATATGGCATAGAGCAAGACCGGGAGTATCACCATAATGCTAAAGACGAGAAATCTCTTCTTATAAGAAGACTTCAGCAGGTAAAGGGCTGCAACAAACAGAGCGAGCAAAAGCCCCGATAACTTGATAAGACCTAAAAAGGACAGTACCAAGACTATCGATATGATGTCTGTCTTATCAGGTTCAAAACGGCCACTTAATACCATGACCGCAGCACTTGAGGAAACAAGCCCGAGAACGCCGTCTACCAGGAGAGCATATGTTGTTATATTAGCTGAGCACAGCAATGCCGACATAAGACAAACAAATGCCAGGCTCAGGATATA
>AUXO015857917.1_pt1 | contig 12508 bp, 10 predicted proteins | sample 768731 | NCBI WGS metagenome assembly AUXO01 (sample SAMN02715735, study PRJNA202380) | gut metagenome | biome: sheep rumen | host: Ovis aries | place: New Zealand: Palmerston North | reverse complement strand
TATTACTAACAAAAACTTCCCACATGTCATTCCGAGCGAAGTCGAGGAATCTTTTGATGTTTAAAGGAAAAGATTCTTCGGGCTTAAGCCATCAAAGGGAATCACACATTTGAATATTCACTCGCCCAGCTTATGGTTCTTCTGATTCCTTCTTCAAAGCTAATCTCAGGAACAAAACCAGTATCAGCTATCAGTTCTGTAATATCTGCCTCCAGATGCATTACCTGATTCTGATCATATTCTCTCTCGCCTATTCCCACGTCAAGAGAAGGATCAATCGCATCTCTGATAGCATATATATATTCTCTAAGAAGTCTTCCCTCACCTGAACCTATAGTATAGCATTTCTGATTATGTCCTTTTTCAGCAAGTGCTATAAATGCCTTCGCCAGATCTTCAACATATATATAGTCCCATATCTGTTCTGCAGGAGTGAACTTCATTCTCTCATTCCTCAGCATCGTTCTGACAGCCGACATAACCATGGTAGTTTCGTTGTCTCCCGGGCCATAGCAGCTGACTATTCTGCCCCACACGTGCCTTATGCCAAGATTCTGGCACTCTAGCTGTGACAGCTTGCAGGCTGCCAGCTTTGCCACTCCATAGCCTGTTTTAGGATCCTTCGGAAGCTCATCCGTCAGCTTTGCACTTGCTATTCCAAACTCGGCCTGCGAACCGGCTCCGACAAAAGCTTTACAGCCGGTTTCATACGCCAGATGAACCGCATCTACAGTAGCCTTGATATTTGCAGCCTGTTTTGAGGCATCATTTCTTCCAGGTCCAAATGTATGCGCCCAGCCAAAATGAAAGAAAGCATCATGTTCCCAGCCAAGCTTGTCTCTTAAAGATCTGAGTTCTGAAAGTTCGCAGTCAAAGAGCCTCAGCGTTCCATACTCTACAAGCTCATTGATGCTGTCCATTTCTATCTTATCTCTTTCAACGAGCTCCTCAAGGTATTCAAGATTCTCTGACATAGGCCTTACTATAGCAGTAACATTTACACCTTGTCTCAGAAGCAGTCTTGTAACCTCAGCTCCTATCATTCCGGTTGCGCCGGTTATAATTACATCTTTCATATATTTCCTTTTATATTCCCTGAGTATATACAGGGAATATTTTCTTGTTTTTTATAGTTCAGCTCTACAGCTGCTTGATTCTGTCAATGGCCTCAACCGTATTATCGAAGCTTCCGAATGCAGTAAGTCTAAAATGTCCTTCTCCACTCGGTCCAAATCCTGAACCGGGAGTACCGACTACATTTGCTTCTTTAAGCAGATAATCAAAGAAGTCCCAACTGGACATATTATCAGGCGTTTTAAGCCAGATATACGGTGCATTAACGCCACCCGATACTGTATAGCCGGCACTTTTAAGTCCTTCAAGTATGTATCTGGCATTCTTCATGTAATAAGCTATCTGCTCATTTGTTTCTCTGATTCCTTCATCAGAAAATACAGCTTCTCCAGCCTTCTGTATGATATAAGGAGCTCCATTGAATTTAGTTCCATGTCTTCTTGCCCAGAGTGCATTCAGACTATTTCCATCAGCGTCCTTAATATCCTTCGGAATAACTGTATATCCAAGTCTTGTTCCCGTAAATCCGGCATTCTTGGAGAAGGATCTGATCTCGATAGCACAATTTCTGGCACCCTCACATTCATAGATAGAATGAGGAACATTTTCTTCTGATATATACGCCTCATAAGCCGCATCATATATAATTACCGCTCCAACACGTATAGCATAGTCAACCCACTCCTGAAGTGCAGGCTTTGTTATAGTTGCACCAGTAGGATTATTAGGGAAGCAAAGATATATAATGTCAGGAGTCTCTGTCGGAAGCTCAGGAGCATAGCCATTCTCAGCCGTACATGGCATATAAATCACATCGCTCCAGAGTCCGGTAGCCGCATCATAGTTACCCGTTCTTCCTGCCATGACATTTGTATCAACATAAACAGGATAAACAGGATCACATACAGCGATTTTCTGGTTCTTTGTAAATATCTCCTGAATATTTCCGGAATCAGACTTAGCACCATCGCTTACAAATACTTCATCTGCATACACTTCAGCCCCTAAAGGTTTAAATGCTTTCTCTACAATTGTATCTCTCAAAAAGCCATAACCCAGATCCGGTGCATATCCTCTGAAGGTAGCCGCATCAGCCATCTCATCTACAGCACTGTGAAGTGCTTTTATGACAGTCGGACAAAGTGGCTGTGTTACATCTCCTATGCCAAGTCTTATTATCTTCTTATCGGGGTTCTCCTCAGCGAATTGACTGACTTTTTTCGCTATATTAGAAAAAAGATAACTTCCCGGCAACTTCAAATAATCTTCATTCGCTCTAAACATTTTTCCTCCTAAAACCTATCAGCTTAAAGCAGCTTGTAAAACTTAAATATTCCCTTCAAATACAGTGGTTGCAGGACCCGTCATAAACACATTGTTCTGGTCCTGATCCCAACGTATCTTTAAATCTCCACCCAAAAGACTTACCGTTACTTCGTCCTCTGTTTTTTCATTTACTATAGATGCTACAACCGTAGCACATGCACCTGTTCCGCATGCAAGAGTTTCCCCTGAACCTCTTTCCCACACGCGCATCTTCAGATGCCCCCTGTCTACTACCTGTACAAACTCTGTATTTACCTGCTCAGGAAACATTTCATGCTTCTCGAACTTTGGACCTATTTCCTCTATACGTACACTGTCTGTATCATCCACATATACTATCACATGAGGGTTGCCCATAGATACCGGCGTCCCATAATAAAATGTATCATCTATCATAATCGGTATATTCACCATAGCGCCATGACTGTTTTCCGGCTTATAAGCTCCTGTAAGCTTTATGGGAATCTCATCAGGTTCAAATATAGGAGAACCCATATTTACAGTAACATGTGACACTACCATACCATTATTAGATACTTCTTTATAGCCTTCCACCTCATCAACAGGCTTAACAGCCAGATTCAGTATCTTAATTCCTGACAAAGTCTCTACGGTAACTATTTTCTTACTGGTCAATCCATGATCATATACATATTTACCAACACATCTGATTCCATTACCACACATCTTGCCTCTGGAACCATCAGCATTATACATATCCATCATAAAATCCGCCCTATCGCTTGCTTTTATCAGAATAAGACCATCTGAACCGATGCCAAAATGTCTGTCACTTACCAGTTTTGCGAGAGATGACGGATCCTCAACTTCATTTTCTATTGCATTAATATATACATAATCGTTGCCGATTCCATGCATTTTTGTAAATTTCATTTATTTTTACCTTACTTTTTTATTGATTGTATTGTTACCAGAACATACAGAGTATATTTTACCACAAACCAATGTCATGGTCAAAGAATACATAAAAACGCGTACCCGGATGGATACGCGTTCTAGTCTTCTTGTTACCCTTAAATAAGCTTACTCATTTACATAAGGGAGAATAGCAATCTGTCTAGCTCTCTTGATTGCTGTTGTCAGCTCTCTCTGATGCTTAGCACAGTTACCTGTTATACGACGAGGAAGAATCTTTCCTCTTTCAGATACATATTTCTTAAGGAGATTTGCATCCTTATAATCAATTACCTGATTGTTGTCAGAGCAGAATACACAGACCTTTCTTCTTCTATGCATAGGTCTTCTTCTCATAGGTGTTGCTCCGCCTTCTTTATTAAATGGCATCTTTCTACCTCCATGAATTCATATGCATCCAAACTCACTTCTTACTTAAATGGCAGATCATTCTCTATTCCTTCAGGAATATTCATAAATGCATCCGCACTCGCATCAGCTGGTGATGGTGCAGCCTGTGGCGCATATCCACCCTGTGATTCTGAAGAAGCGCCCTTGCTCTCAGCAAATTCCTGTTCTTCTATAACAACCTCTGTTGTATAGACCTTCTGACCATCCTTATTAGTATAAGAACCTGTCTGTATACGGCCTGTTGCAGCAATCTTAGTTCCCTGTTTCAGGTACTTCTCTGCAAATTCGCCCTGTCTGCCGAAAGCAACACATGATATAAAATCAGCACTCTGCTGATTATCTCCGCCATTTCTTCTGGCAAATCTTCTGTCAACAGCAAGAGTATATCTTGCAATTGCAAGTTGCTCGCCATTTTGTGAATTTGAATATCTAACCTCAGGGTCTCTAGTTAAACGACCCATTAATATAACCTTGTTCATTCAGGACTCCTCCTTATATACGGAAAACTACGCGTCCTGCTTAACAATTAAGAATCTGATGACATTTTCGTAGATTCTAAGATGTCTTTCGATAAATGCTGGAGCATCTTCCGGACCTTCGAAATGTACGAAATAGTAGTATCCCTCTAACATATCCTGAATCTCGTATGCAAGCTTCTGCTTTCCTCTGTCATCGATGTCTGTAATAGTACTTCCAGACTTCGCAACACGATTCTTTACTCTCTCAAGAGTAGCAGTTCTTGCTTCGTCATCAATCTTAGAGCTAAGTACTAACGCGATCTCATACTTGTTCATTCTTTGCACCTCCTTATGGACTTTTTTTGGTTTTTACCCTGAAATCCCGGTAGATACTGAGACTTCACAGCGCCGAATCAGCTAATCCGGCAAGTGCAGGTAAAAACAAGGATTTTTTGCATCACAGACGTTCATAATATCATATGGTCTTACTTGATGCAAGTGTTTTTTTGTAGGTAATCGCTGAATCATCCGGCTTCGCCGTATGTCGCTGCTTCGCAGCTTCTATTCAGCGATACCTTTTATTCTGCTTTAAAAAGGTTTATCTACCAAGGTCTTGCCTATCGGCAGACTTTGGGATAAACCTTTTTAGCAGAATTATTTGGGTATGTTTTTATATCTCACTATCTTCATGGTAGCGTTCTTTATGAATTCTTCATCACGAAGTTTTATACGTGTGATCTGCTTATACAGTGGACGTCCCTTATTAACCTTATTCTTTAATTTTTCAAAGTAAGCTGTATTCCCCAGATGATCCTCCTCCGGAAATACCTCTGCAACTATCTTTCCAGCCTCATCATATACGAGAACCTCTTTAACTGCAGAATCTCTTGCTATATCCTGCTCAAGCTCTTCAGGAGATATATTTTCACCATTACTAAGTATTATAAGATTTTTCTTTCTTCCTGTAAGATAGATGAAATTATCTTCATCCACATATCCCAGATCGCCTGTATGATACCATCCATCTATAAGGGCATCTGCTGTTGCTTCAGGATTCTTATAATAACCCTTCATAACAAGTTCGCCCTTAAATGCAATCTCACCATCTTCAGTTGTCTTAACTTCTATACCCGGAACCAGATGTCCTACACTTCCATCCTTACGGAAGTATGGTCTGTTAACTGCTGTACAAGGTGAACATTCTGTTGCTCCGTATCCATTAAGTATTTCAATACCCCATGAACGGAACTCCTTTACATACATAGGGTCAAGAGCAGCTCCACCACAGATGATGTACTCAAGATTACCACCAAACACTTTCTGAATGGTTCCATATGTCTTCTTTCTTACATCTATTCCCGCTTTAAGCATTATATCAGTTGACTTCATGAGACCCTTAAAGGCTTTTGTTGCCCCTCTTTTTCCTATCTCACTCCATATCTGCTTATGGAAGAACTCAACAAACAGCGGAACAAGGAACATAGTCTGTGGTCCAAACTCTTCCATATTCTTCTTAACATATTTGAGACTCTTATTGATGTATATAGGCTGTCCGTAGTTAATAACCATGAGTATTCCAACAACCAAGCCAAATGCATGATGGAAAGGCAGTACTGCAAGAACTCCGCCTTTAGGTTCAAAAAGCATGCTTGTATGTACTATCTCATACGCAATATTGTGATTTGTAAGTTCTACGCCCTTACTTACACCTGATGTTCCTGATGTAAAAAGAATAGTAGCAGTCTTTTCATTATCTATCTCATAGTTCAGGAATTCTTCAGCTCCATCCTTCAGAAGCTTTCTTCCTTCAGATAAAAAGTCATCAAAATCCTTAAGGTTGTAGCATTTTTTTGCAACCTTCTTATTCTTCTCATAATATGTTCCTGATATGAAGGCTACATCGACATCTCCCATCTTGGCAAGAGATGCTATTTCTTCTTCCGGAAGTCCCTTATCTATCGCTACAGCAACATTACCACCATTTACCGTAGCAAGATATACTATCAGCCATTCATATGAATTCTCGCCCACTATGGCTACATGCTTATCTTTAATCTTTTTAGAGTACATCCATGCGCCAAAGGCATCCACATCTTCTTTAAGATCAAGATAGGTTTTCTTCATCTCACCTGTCTCACAAGGATACACAAAAGCTGTCATCTGAGGCATAAGCGCAGCTTTTTTCTCAATCATTTCTTTGAGATTTTCCATTGGCATAACATCACAGTAGTCATAAAACTTATTTTTCATTTCTTTATTCCTTTAACTTTTAGTAAACTACAACCGTAGTTCCTGAAGGGATATTATCATATATCCACTTGGCATTTTCCTTGGCAAGTCTGACACATCCATGAGAAACTGCACATCCCAGACGTCCGTCTATTACATTTCCATCCTTATCGCAGATAACGGAATGGAACAGATAGTCACCATAGAACTGAGAATAATAGAAGCATCTTCCGCCTCCCTCAGGATCGAAATAATATCCTTTAGCACCTATACTGAAGGTACCCTTAACTGTAGGAGTCCCCGGAGCTCCATTACCACACTGCCATTTAAAGAGTGGTTTCCAGGCTCCCTTGCTTCCACTATATATAGCCACATAATGAATATCACAATTTACAAGTATCAGATAATCCGTATTACTCGACAGATTCTTCGCCTTTGCATCCATACCATCCGGTGTAGAACCTACCCAGCGTCCCTTCTTGTCCAGCTTCTTGCCGTCTATCTTAGTATTCTTCGCCATAGCACCGACAGGTTTATTAGCCTTATTATTAGCCTTATAGAAATAGTAGAGTATTCCATTAAGATTTGTCCAGCCTATAGCCATGGTTCCATCTTCATGGAAGAAATATTTATACTTACCCTTCTTCATCCAGCCTGTCTTATAGTCGCCCTTCTTGAGCAGATAATAATACTTCTTCTTTATCTTCTTGAAGCCTGTAATCTGCATACCCTTCTTACTCAGGTAGTAGGTCTTGCCATTTATCTGCTGCCAGCCTTTTTTAGCCTTACCTTTCGAACTAAAATAGTACTTTTTACCATTTATCTTAGTCCAGCCTGTAGACATCTTGCATGTATTTGTATTGAAATAATAATACTTTTTCTTATACTTAAACCATCCTGTCTTAAGCTTTCCTGTCTTATCAGAATAATAATACTTTTTCTTTACCTTGAAGAAGCCTTCCTTTGCAATTCCTTTTTTACCAAAGTAGTACTTTACTCCATCAACAGTAACAAAGCCCTTCTGCATGATACCTTCTTCGTCGAAATAGTAGTTCTTTCCACCTAAGGACTGTAAGCCCTTAAGCATACCATTTACAGAATCAACATAATACTTGTTGCTGCCAATTGATACCCATCCTGACTTCTTGATACCGGATGCATCAAAGTAGAATTTCTTTCCATTTACTATCTGCCACCCTGTCTGCATGACACCTTTTTCATCAAAATAGTAAGTATTTTCTCCTATAACAGTCATTCCAACAGAAACATGACCATCTTCTTTGAAATAATATTTATTTCCATCTAATTCCTGCCATCCTGAAAGGGTGGTTCCGTCATCATTTACATATTTGATGCCACCTTCATCTGTTTCCCAGCCTGCTGCAAACACACTAAAACCACCAAAAACTAAGGTTATAACCACTGCCGCAAGTAATATCAATAAATTTCTGTTAACCTTCTTAATCAATGTATTTCTCCTTCTACTACAATTAATGCACTAACAACGCAATCCTATTCATTATAAAGTGTATACCAATATTATTCAACACAAACTTTTACCCCGCTATAGCATCCAGCGGTTTTATCTTTGATGCCCATCTGGCCGGAAATGCCCCTGCAAGAACCGAAACAAGTACCGACAAAAGAACAGCCCCTATGATAAGCCATAGCGGAGTATCCATTATCCATGTTCCCTCCGGCATCTTCATATATTTTACCAGTCTACCATTAATATATATATTTACTAGAAGTGATAGTATCACTCCAAGTATTCCTCCCAACGCACCAAGCATTGCAGATTCAAAAAGAAACATTAAACTGATATCATCACTGTCAGAACCAAGCATCTTAAGGAGTCCTATTTCCTTTATTCTGTCATACACCGCAGTCATCATAGTATTTATAATTCCTATGATTGCCACCACAGCTGCTATAAGACCTATAGCACCTAAGATAAACTGTATCATATTCACAGTTTCCGTAACTGACTTAACAGATTCCAGATTATTCTCTGCCTGAAACCCCATATCCTGAATAACCTTAGATACATGTTCTACTTTTTCTACATCATCGACTCTTATAATCAATCTGTTATACATCCAGGCAGAATATGGTCGGCCGTTTTTATCTAACGGCTGTCCCGGGATACGTCCATTCACTGACTGCCTCTTCAGATACGTCTTCATGGTATCTATATCTGTATATATCTCATAAGCATACTGATTTGAAGTTTCACCTGATACTTTAAGCTTCTGATATTTTACTTCAGATTCATCTTCCTCATCATCTTCCTTACTGTCTCCAGCCGATGCTGTTTCTAATTCTTCATCTTCACTTAAATCGTCTATCAGGTTCTTATCCAGTCTGAAATCCAGTTTTCTTCCCACTATAGGGCTACTACCTTGCGGGCTGTCCTTATACAACTGCCACGTTCTATCATTATATAGAGTAGCTCTAACACCCTTATCAATTAAAAGAACTGGTCTTGAGCCATTTGTCTTTGGCAGCTCTCCTGTTTCAAGTTCCAAAAGCTCCATATACTCTTTAGGAACTCCATTCAGATTATTCCAGCCTATATATGGTCCAAGTTTTTCCTCTCCCTGAGCCTCTATAACAGGATATACCCCCGATACATTATCCAGTTTTTCTATTTTCTTTACTATCGAATCATTAAGAAGCCTGTCCTTTCTCCCATAGGAAGTAGTATATACATTTATCTCACGTGAACTACCCGCTTTTTCTACTTCTGCTAACATGGTTTTCCTGGCACCAATACCAGTTGTAAGCATAGTCACTACAGACATAATCCCTATCATTATACCCGCTATAGTAAGAACAGTTCTAAGCTTCCTGACTTTGATATTTGCAAGACTAAGTCTTATCAAATAGCCCATATAAATTCCTCACTTTATTCTTACATCATTTACTTCCTCTAATTAAAGTTTCTTTCCAGCTTCTTTCTTTTCAGATGGCGTCTCACAAAAAATATAATTATCAGAACTACGGCTGCAGCGATTATAATCTCCGCCTTGTTAGCCTCTGTAAGATGCCTTGTATTATCCTCCTTAACCTGTATAATATCCGAGAAATCCTGTTCAAGAACTTTTATATTGCCCAGACTTTCTTTTTCTGTATATTTATTACCATCTATATCCTCATACGTAATAATCAGATCATTATCATACTCTGTAGCATCCCGCACATCATCATGTTTTATAGCCTTTGTAATTATATCTATATTTGCATTTTTTCCAGGTTTTATATTTCCTATATAACTTTTGGAATCAGCTATATTATGCCCTGTAACCTGTGCTGTAACTTTATATATATCTGCCGCTCCTATATTGTTAACCGTAGAGACAATTTCGATATTATCACCCAGATGTATCTCTTCTTCAGCTATATAAGTATCTGAAACCAGAACTTCAGTTTTGAGCTTTATTGGTACATATACAGAGTCCTCTGATTTATAGCTTCCACTCCAATCCTCATATTCAGTCTTAACCTTAAGACTGTAAGTCTTTTCTTCCAGTTTCTTCACCGCCTCAAGTTTAAAAGTAAGCTCTATCTCTTCTTCTCCGGCTATTTCGTCCACATAACTGCTTCCTACTCCTTCTGACGGAAGGAACTCACCTTTGTCAGAAACCACCACGCATTTGAGATTCATCACTGTATTCTTCGAAGTATTCTTTAACTTGAAGCTTAATGAAAATGTATCTCCCGGATATATATCTTTCTTATCCAGAGAATATTCTGTCATCATCACCCTTGGGGTCATGGCATATGCCCTCATCGAATTTCCTGGCGTTGCAAAAAGTATAGCCAAAATCATTACCAAATACATGAATACGTCTTTTTTTATTATATACCCTCTTTTTTTATTCATATCTTTCCCCTTTTCTATATATTTATTCTCCAGATCTTATCAGTTCTGATGCCACATCAAGCTTCATCTGTTTAAAGAAGAAATAATTTGACCCCGCCAGGACTACCAGAGAAAGTAATGCCGCTATTATAATTCCCGGCCAGAATATATATATACCAGAATCTATTATCAGATTTATAAACATCTTATATAACACATACTCTATAGCTATTCCCAGAATTATTCCTATAATAGTTGATACAATCCATACTATCCCCCCTTCGAGAAGTACCGCTTTAAGCAGACTCCTCTTTGTCATTCCAAGGGATCTGAGCTGCGCAAATTCATTTCTTCTTAATTGAAGTCCACTTATGGTTACATTTAAAGTATTGAGTATACTGATAATAATAAATATAAATATAATAACCACAGCCCCGATCATATATTTTACTCCCGACACTACCATTCCCATGCCTTCCAAAAATGGCGACGTATAAGACTCATATACCGGGCCATCATATTCCTCTCCAATATAATAATTATTAGTCTTCTCATTTAAGGCATTTAGAAAATCGTTCTTCTCAAAATCTCTACTGAATATATTACTTACATGGAACTTTATTCCATTATAATCACTTTCAGTCTTTCCCGTAATTCTATAGAATTTGTCAAGAGGCACTATTATGGCAGGTGATACAGTCGAATTATTAGGATCTCTCTCTAAAATCCCTTCAATCACATATTTCTTACATTTTCCTTCTTCAACCAGTTTCTCTCTGGCAGCTTCAACAATCCACAATTCTTTCCTGTCATTATTCTCGATATCTATATACTGTTCATAAGGGTTTACCAAAGGTTCGCCATTTTTACCAGTTTTACCCTTATTCTCCTGATTCCATCTGTCTGCCTCCTTATGCATATATTCGTCATATGCCTTTGCATTTTTACGTTCTTCCTGAACCAGATTATATAGTTCTATCGGATCAACTACAGTTATCTCATCTCCAACATTAACATCCAGAAACTGATACGGTTTAGTCGATGTAACAATTCCATCATATTCTTCATAATACGAACTTGGAGTCAGATTCGCCTGATTAACAAGAAGAATACCATTTTCCGAAAGATCCATAGTCCCTTCTACAAGATTATCAGCACATCTTCCATAGTCTTCTTTATCATATCCATACATATATATCATGGTATCATAAATACTATAATAGGTATCAAATCTTACATTATAAGAGTTTCTTTTCTCATCATATGTTTCCATTCCGGCATAATCTATCAGACCACTTCCCTGCCCCCGATATAGCTTTGTCTGCTCAGATGTTTCCTCTCCCATTCCATAGCTTTGTCCATCATATGTTTCTTTGTTATATGCATTATTAATATTCTTAAATACCCATCTGTCTTCTGCCGCATAAAGCGTAGACTGATACAGGAATTTCGTCTTGCTTATTCCATCTGAACTGCTTATTCTCTTTAGTGCTTCAGGAGAATAAAGGTCAGCCTTCATTTCATCATACGATTCAGCTGAGCTTGTATCACGATATATATATTGCTGGTAATATCCATATTCATTCGCCACTTCATCATAAAACTGATATACCTTTCCAAGCACACCGCCTACTACAATTACGATGATCATTCCAAATACCATTGCTGTAACAGTTTTTATAAATCTTCCATTATTTCTCTTTATATTTTTATAGGCATAGTCTCCTTCAACTCCAAAAATACGTCCCCAGATTCCACTTCTTCGTCTCTTTATTCTTTTTGCTTTAATCCTGTAATTCCCCCTAACCGCTTCTGACGGGCTTACAGACAGAACCTTCTTTAGTCCATCATTTACCGCAAAATACATATCACCGTAAAAAGCAATCAGAAGCAAAATTACCGGAAGTATATGAAACCCTATAGGGTACTCTCTCTTAGGGCTTGTACAAACAGGAATGCTTAATAAAAAACCGGCAAATATTCCACCAGCTATCCCCACTGTTTCAAGGAAAAATGATTCCCGATATACTATCTGCTTTATCTGTTTCTTTGTAGCTCCTATGCATCTTAGATTTCCATAATCCTTTACTCTCTCCATAGCAGATATGGAAATATTATTTCTAAGTACCCCCACTCCAATAATAGCAAGTACTAATGAAATCAGAAGCCCAAACAGAATCATCAGGTATCCTATGCCTTCATTATCCTGACAATATGTCCAGGAAAGGAG
>AUXO013173130.1_pt1 | contig 12508 bp, 9 predicted proteins | sample 768731 | NCBI WGS metagenome assembly AUXO01 (sample SAMN02715735, study PRJNA202380) | gut metagenome | biome: sheep rumen | host: Ovis aries | place: New Zealand: Palmerston North | reverse complement strand
CGGAAATAGTTGCCCATATCCTCTGCGCGGAGACGCTCTTCTCTCGTCATAAGGGTCTCATACAGCTTCTCTCCGTGGCGTGTGCCGATAATGCTGGTACCGGTATCGCCGAACAGGCGCTGTACGCCCTTAGCGAGGTCGCCGATGGTGGAAGCGTCTGCCTTCTGGATGAACAGATCGCCCGGATTCGCGTGCATGAAAGCAAAGCGGACAAGTTCAACCGCTTCATCGAGGTTCATAAGGAATCTGGTCATATCGGGATTTGTGATCGTGATCGGATTTCCGGCTTTGATCTGATCGATAAACAGCGGAATTACGGAGCCTCTGCTGCACATAACATTTCCATAGCGCGTACAGCAGATCACAGTATTGCCTCTCTCTGCGGCAACGCGCGCGTTCGCGAAAATAACGTGCTCCATCATTGCCTTGGAAATACCCATGGCGTTGATCGGATAAGCTGCCTTATCAGTCGAGAGACAGACAACCCTCTTGACGCCGGCGTCGATCGCCGCGTGCAGTACGTTGTCAGTTCCCTCAACATTCGTTTTTACAGCCTGCATCGGGAAGAACTCACAGGAGGGAACCTGCTTGAGAGCAGCTGCATGGAAGATGAAATCTACGCCGGGCATAGCGTCTGCAACAGATCTGGGATCTCTCACATCACCGACGAAAAACTTCACTTTATTTGCGTGTTCGGGATATTTTGCCTGAAGTTCATGGCGCATATCATCCTGTTTCTTCTCGTCGCGTGAAAAGATTCGGATCTGCCCGATATCGGTAGCCAGGAAATGCTTCAATACAGTATTTCCAAAACTGCCGGTTCCGCCTGTGATCATTAAAGTTGCCCCGTTGAATGCTGACATTTTATGTCCTCCTTATGATTTCGTAAACCTTTTTATTAATCCGGAAACTCTTAGGAAGAGTCTCTTTGTTTCATTTCTGCTAAACAGTAATCCGATTGCCAGTGCAGCCGCGGAGTTCAGTGCCGTCAGCACAACGCCATACAGCAGGAATCCTCTTACACTGCTCATTCCCTTTGTCAATAAGCTCTCCGCGAAAGCGCTCAGAGCGCCGCAGAGCAAAAAGGGAAGGCCCATAAGAATATACTCCGCTGTTTTGCCCTCGAAAAATTTAGTGTGAACCCATCCGATCTCCAGCACTGCAAGGAGAATGGCTACAAGAAGGAGGGATCCCAGCATACCGTATACGCCGAGGACCGTGCCCAGCACGGACATCGATATGATCAGAACCACACAGGCCAGGATCTGGAAATTCTTACTGACCTTAAAATTTCCCGACATGTTGATGATATGGCCGCTGGGAATGTGAAGCATCTCTACCGAGCCGATTATGACCATGAGCAAGGCGATCGTGGTGTCATAGTAGTTGATGTCCGAGACTCCCCTTGTATAGATTGCGACAAAGGGCAGGATCAGAGCATAGGCTGTGGTCAGCGCGATGTAAGTAAAGAATACTGCCACAAACTCATATTCCTTGAACGCTCCCCAGACTTCTTCCCGCTTTCTCTCTGTGAGCATCTGCCCGAATCCCAGCCTGGGGGCGTCAATAACGCCGTGCAGGAGGGCTTTGAGCATTACGAAAACATTGTTGTAGACTGCGTATACGCTGGCCAGCATTGTTCCGCCGCTCGGTGAGATCGACAAAAATACGATCGGCCAGGATGTGTAGATCACGCCTGTGATCTTCTGCGCCATTACGTCGTTGGTTCCCTTTATGAGCTCCGGTCTGGCTTCTACGGAGAAATCCAGGAACCGGTTCTTTCTCTTTGTGTATCCTGTGATCAGGAAGCAGTTGAGAATCGCGAAGATCATGGTGACAAGGCGTACCATGAACATCTTTCCGCCGTGGGTGATAAGGATGATATTAGTAATATGCCCTAACCCGATGGTGAGCGCGGTGAAACCGCTGATGACAAATTCATGCTGCTGGGTCTGCAGCAGCACCCTATAGGTAGTCGTGTAATACAGGTTAAAGGCCTGCGGCACGACTGCCATCAGGATCACCGTGAATACAAATTCTTTGGGAAGTGCTGATTTAACGGCCAGGCTGTAGAGAAACGCAACCATAGTGCCGATTCCCAGGAAAATCACCGCGATCTTCTTGAATTTTACCCTGGTCGCTTTTAAGACCGAATTGGAAGTGCCGTAGTCTCCGGCGCTCATCGGCGCGAACAGCGCCACATTGGAGGCCAGCGTAAAGCCGCCTTCCAGGATCAGGAGCACATTGATGATCTGATTCGCAGTAGAGTTAAGACCGTTGAAATCAGAACCGAACCTGCTGATCACAAGCCTCGTGACAACGATACCGAAGATACCGTTGACCAGTGTGAGGGCTATTGCGGACAGCGCGTTCAGCATACTGTATTTTGTTCTGTTTTGGCTTCCTTTCTCCAATAGTTTCTCCTTCCAAGCACAATTCTGAATTGCTTTCTTCCTCTGGTCCCAAGCCAGAATATAAGCGCGGAGACAAATGCGAAATATGTATAGGTCGATTGGAACAGCTGATTATTGCAGGGAATAAAAATGCTCAGCAGTGTGAAATAGTAGGTCACGACTTTCGCGTAAGGGTTGTTGGTGATGACCGCGTCCTTGTACGCCATCGCGTATAGCATTCCGATGAAGAACATGATCGGGATCACGCCCCAAAACGTGAAGTCATTCGCGATCCAGCTGTACATGGAGTGCCATCTCACCCCTTCTTCCCAGCCGAATAATTCAGCGATTCTGTATTGATAACTGCTGACGTGGGCAACCGGTGATACGCGGTCAAAAAGGTTCATCAGCGCCATCGAATGGCCGATGCCCGCCCCGGGTTCCCACGGAACTCTCATGCACAGAGACATTCCGTAATATCCCTGGCAGAGATAGCCGCTCAGCGCGATCAGGAGTATATAGAGCCCTGAAGGCAGGATCTTGAAAAAGACAGAATCTTTATTGAGGTAAATACCTCCGACATTATATGTGTTCGACTGCCAGAGAAGAATGCCTCCCCTGCTCTGCATGATCCTGCTGAACAGTGCCAGTACGAAGACCGCTGCCACTGCCGCGAAGATGAATACTTTATAGGTATTGTTCTTCTTTCTGGTATTGCTTCCTGATGGAAGAGAAGCTCTGTTTTTCCGGATCACGCGGATCAGATACAGGATCACAAAGATCAGGATCACGCGAAAAACGCCGATATTGGTTCCTGTGCCGAGATACTCCCCAATGATCAGCCCGGTCGTCAGAAGCTGAACTGCTTTACTGTACGTTGAAAGGTTCTTAAAGAGGATAAATCCCAGAATGAACACATTGAACGCAAAAAAGGCCCAGAACAGGTTAAACAGTGTTACGGCCATGCCGCCCAGCGCGCCTGCGCTTGTCTGATCGACGCCTGCCTGCAGGGTGTTGTATGCGCTGCCCATAGAGGTTGCGCCGGTCAGGATAGCCTGGAGCAGTTTCCGGATATCAAAGGTTGTGATTGAGAAGCGCCGGAGCGCATTGATCAGCTCATACAGGAAATTTACGGTGATCAGTGGACTGATCATTTCCGCGCATCTTTTGTTATCCCAAGCCTCCCACCGGTGGTCGGAGACGGTTGTCCTGATCCCGATCATCCATCCGTAGAGGAGCGCAGCGATGTATAGAACCTGAAGGCTCCAAAACAGAAGCGGATGATAGGTCACCCACTTAAACGGTCCGGCCACATACAGGATCAATGTGAAAGCCAGATATGCGGCGATCACTGTGACCGGCAGATATAAGAATTTCTTACTATCCGGTTTCATCCTCGGTTTACTTCTCCAGCATGGACTCCCAAAGTTCCACGATGCCTTTGCACATCACCTTGGGGTCCTTCTCCTCCTCGATAAATCTCTTTCCCCTGTCTCCGAGTTCTTTTCTCTCTGCCTCGCTCAGGCCGCAGATTTCTTCGATCTTTCTCGCAAGCGCTTCGTCTGACTCATCGTCCGGGTATTGGATATAGTTCCGGTATTCTTCCGGCTCGCAGGGAAGCTTATGCGCAATGTACGGTTTGCCGGAGGCAAGGCATTCCATCGTCTTGCTCGGAAAGCTGTATTTGACAAAATCATGTGCCGAGGTCCGCGGACTGACCAAAACTGTAGCAGCTTCCTGTCTGTCCAATACTTCCTGCGGCGTGATAAAACCGAGATACTTGATCCGGCTGTCCTTAGCTGCAGTTGCCTTGATCTCTTCCACCGCGTTTCCGCCTCCGGCTACCCAGAATTCGAAATCGCTGTCCTTTATAAGTCCCGCTGCCCTGATCAGGTGCAGGATATCATATTCTCTTCTCAGAGAACCGGCGTAGAATACCACCTTTTTCTTGTCCGGATTATAGGTCTTCCACTTATCAGAAACGCTATATTCCGGCGCAGTATAAGCGCATTCCAAAACATAGACAGGCTTATCCTCGACGCCAAATCCTTCCGCCATATATTTGGTCTGGAAAATGAAGCAGTCAAACTCCTTCGCCATCGCGAGGATCTTGTCGTTCATCCTGTCGATCATCTTCTGCTTCAGATTGTCCTTGAACTGCGCTTTTAATCCGAGAAGGCCCGGCATATCCCCTGTAAAGAGGCAGGTCACGACTCTGTCCCCGTATTTCTTTTTAACGTGGAGCGCTGCTCTCATCATCGGGTAATAGATATGATGGACACAGATGACGCACCGTTCTCCCTGCAGCGAGTCGATCCACTTGCAAAGCGCGGCGTACAGATTCTTCTCCTGCGTGATATATTTGATGCCGAAAATATTGATATAACCGATATGACGGTCATCAGCCCCTTCCGCGTGAGACCAGATCTCATTGGGAAAGACCAGCTCCGGAAATTTGGGGTAATTGAGTGTATTAATGATATTAAACACTTTGACCGGGCTGTCAAGATTCTCATCGAGTCCCTTTATACAGCATCTCGAGAACTTGTGCAGCGATACGCCGCTCAGATGTCCTTTCGATCTCTCTGCGATCTTCTTTTCCTCCGGAAGGAGTAAACTGCAATATGCAATATTCATCAATAAACCTTTCTACTTAGTGACCTTCGCTCTTTTGGCAATATACCTGCAGACATACTCTGCCGCCTTGCCCGTCTCGCAGCCTCCCAGCAGACTGTAATGTGAGTCACAATCCTTGCGGTATTTCTCCTCGTCAAACTCCAGGATGCTCTTTTCCAGTTCATCGTTGTTGGTCGACTTCGGGAAAGGCCACTCTGAAACAGGCGTGTAAACGGCTGTAGTCTCAATGTAATGCTGCAGATCCTTCGCATATAAAAAGCTGGGCTTGCCGGTCAGCATGAAATCCCACATCGATGATGAGAAGTCATTGATCATAGCGTCCGCGGCTAACAGAAGTTCCTGCATGTCGTCGTACTTAGTCAGGTCGAGAACGCTCTCCGAATCTAATCCCACCGTTTCCTTGATCTGAGGGTGAAGCCTCATGGCAAAACGCCATTTGCCACCGAATCTTTGAGACATTGCCTTGCAGACTCTTTCCGGATCAATGCCGTAATCGATCGCAATGGATTGTCCGAATGAGTCATCATTCGGTCTGCGATAGGTCGGAGCGTAAAGAACAAGCTTTTCATCCTCGGAAATGCCCAGTTTATGTCTGATCGACCTGATCTGCTCAGGATCACTCTTCACCAGAATGTCATTTCTGGGCAGACCGACTTCTTTGAACTTCTCTCTCGGGATCAGCAGGGCAGGTGAAAGAAGATCCGCGAACATTTTACTTGACGCAAGGAACACACTCGTCTTTTTTGCTGTCAGTTTCAGATCTTTTTCATAGTATTTCCCGACCTTGTAGGCGTCCATTCCGATTTTTTTATACGCCCCTCCTCCGTGCCAGGTGTTGATCACGTATTGCCCTTTCCGGAGCGGGAGAAAAGAGTAGCCTCCGCTGTTTGTGACATAGAAAGCGGAAGACATCGCGACTTTATAATACTCAAAGGAATCGATTTGGATTGGCGTGATCCCTTTTTCTTTTAAGAAGTCAAACTTCTCAGGATCGTTCACTGCCACATAGATCTCAAATTTACCGGGATACTCTTTCGCGAGAAGATCCGCGATAGGTTTAATATTATCCGCGTAATTATGAGCCAGACAGTTGTTGAGGATCACCCTGTTTCTGTGTATTTTTTGCATCCTTAGCGGAGATAGTGCGGCCAGCATCCCGATCTTTGAGTAATACCGCATCCGTTCGTTCATGTCTTTGTTTCCTCTCTGTAGGTATTTACAGTAAGTGTTGTTGAATGCTGTTCTTTATGATCCCATACGAAATGGCAGAACTGTAATGGTCACACAGATACGCCCATTCCTTTTCGGCCATACCCTCTGTGCCTTCTGCAAGTACCTTTTTCACTGTTTTATAGAAATCGCCGGCGCTTCTGCTCTCACACCACCAGCCGAATCCGCCGTCTGCAATGACCTGCCGAAGATCTGTGTTGACGTCTGTTGCCGCGAGAACCGGGATCTTAGCCTGCATATAGGATAGAAGCCGGGAAGGGAAGTTGGGAATCGTGAACCGGAAATCTAGGAAGATCATTCCTACGTCACAGGCCCCGACCAGAGTGTCATACTCTTCCTTGGGAATGTACTTCATCAGTTTCACATTGCCGGGGTGTTCTCTGACATATTTCTCCAGCGTGCCGTACTCTGTTCCCGTTCCGATGATCAGGAACATGATATCGTCAATACGGCTGCATTTTTTCAGACACGCTATGATAAAGGGAATGCACTGCGGCTTTCCGAGATTTCCGCCGTAAATGAATACTTTTTTATCCAGCGGAAGCTCATATTTTTCCCGGATCGCGTTTCGCGTCTCGGGATCGACGCTCTTATCGATCACATCAAAGCTGTTCGGGCACACCTCCACCCTGGATTCCAGGATTTCCGGATTGTGAATGAGCACATATTCCTTGTTCTTCTCAGACATGCATCCGATCTTATCCGAGCACTGATACAGCTCTGTTTCTTTCCTCCGGAAATAGTTGTAGAGCACGCTCTTGGCGCCTGTTGTGCTGAGCAATCCCATATCGACCGCATTCTGCGGAAAGATATCCTTGAGAAGCAGGTAAGTGAATGCATGATCTCTTTTCTTAACATATTTAACGGTCTCTACCAGCGTGATCGGAGGCGTGGAGTAAAGGACCAGATCAAATCTGACGTCCTTGAAGTATTTGTTGATCCCCGCCTTGAACAAGGTATCGACCGTCAGTGTAGAGATTCCTTTCTCAATAAAATTCGTTTTCTGCAGATTGCCGATCTTGAGGCGCAGGATCTTCGCGTGATCCTCCTCTAAGAGATATGTCTTTTTCTTCTTTTTTCTCTCAATGGGAGAAACCGCATAGACATAATGACCGTCTTTGACAAATTCACGCAGAAGATCTGTATAGAGTGTTCTCTCATTTAATGTCTCAAATTCCAGAAGCGTTAAAAACAGTACGTTCATACTATCCTTTTCCTTATTTACCAGCCGTCTGCGGCTTCATCCTGAACGTATCAGGTATCAGTATTTTCTCCACACCATCTTGTTAACTACGCCTGTGTAGGACTGAATGATCTTTACGACCTTGTCCGAGACGTTTATATCTGTATAGTCCGGAACCGGGATAGCGCCGCCGTCTTTCTCATCCCTTACCATCTCCACAGCCGTATCGACTGCCTGGAGAAGTCCCTTCGTGTCGATTCCGGAGAGGATAAAGCACGCCTTATCCAGCGCTTCCGGTCTCTCCGTAGAAGTTCTGATGCAGACTGCGGGGATCGGATGGCCGATCGATGTGAAGAAACTGCTCTCTTCCGGCAGCGTTCCCGAATCTGATACGACCGCAAACGCGTTCATCTGCAGGCAGTTATAGTCGTGGAACCCCAGGGGTTCATGCCTGATCACTCTGGGATCCAGCTTAAATCCTGACGCCTCGAGTCTGTTTCTGGAGCGCGGATGGCAGGAGTAGAGGATCGGCATATCATATTTTGCAGCCATCTCGTTGATCGCAGTGAACAGGGACACGAAGTTCTTCTCCGTGTCGATATTCTCCTCGCGGTGCGCGGAGAGGAGGATATACTTTCCTTTTTCGAGCCCTAAGCGCGCATGTACGTCGGAAGCCTCGATCTTCTCAAGATTGGCGTGCAGGACCTCTGCCATCGGGGAGCCGGTCACATATGTGCGCTCCTTGGGCAGCCCGCAGTCGGCGAGATATCTGCGCGCGTGTTCGGAATATGCCAGGTTGACGTCAGAGATGATGTCGACAATACGGCGGTTTGTCTCTTCCGGAAGGCACTCATCCTTGCATCTGTTTCCCGCTTCCATGTGGAAGATCGGGATGTGAAGGCGTTTAGCGCCGATCACGGACAGGCAGGAGTTAGTATCGCCGAGTACCAGAACCGCTTCCGGTTTGAGTTCTACCATCAGCTGATAGCTGCTCGCGATGATATTTCCCATTGTCTCGCCCAGATCAGCTCCGACAGCGTTCAGGTACACTTCGGGATCATCCAGTTCCAGGTCGTGGAAGAAGACTCCGTTCAGGTTGTAATCATAGTTCTGTCCGGTGTGGGCAAGTATCGTGTCAAAATATTTCCGGCATTTCTTGATCACCGCTGCCAGACGGATGATCTCCGGTCTGGTTCCGACAATGATCAGAAGCTTAAGCTTCCCGTTTTCTTTCCAAGCTGCGTTAAATTTGCTCATCCGCCCGTCCTTTCCTTATAGGCTTCTTGCTTGCGTCTCCGCTATGTTGCGCCTGTCTCAGACTATTTCAAAGAATGTATCCGGATGTGAGGGGTCGAAGATCTCGTTCGCCCACATGACCGTGACAAGGTTCTCTGTCTCGCTGAGATTGATAATATTGTGTGTGTATCCGGGAAGCATATGCACCGCCTGGATGCGGTCTCCGCTGACCTCGAATTCGATCGTTTCATAGGGCTTTCCGGTCTGCGGATCTGTTCCGATCCTGCGTTCCTGGATCAGTCCGTGTCCTGCTACGACAATAAAGAATTCCCATTTGGAGTTGTGCCAGTGCTGTCCCTTCGTGATTCCTGGTTTCGAGATATTCACGGAGAACTGCCCGTGATCGACGGTTTTAAGAAGCTCAGTGAAGCTTCCCCGGTCATCGCAGTTCATCTTGAGGTCAAACGCGACCTTTTCTGCGGGCAGATATGACAGATACATGGAGTATAACTTCTTCTCGAAGGAACCGGGTGCGATCTTAGGCATGATCAGGGTTCCCGGCTGATCGTGGAATGTGTGAAGGCACTCAACAATGTAGCCCAGCGTCGCCTTGTGAGTCACGGGCGCACAGCAGTAGCGGCCGTTTTCATCGGGGATCGTCTCTACGCCTTCGAACTCGCAGTGGTGTTCTTTCCCCTCCAGCGCGTCAAACATCTCTTCTACAAGATCGTCGATGAAGAGCATTTCCAGCTCCACGCTCGGATCATTCACTGTGATCGGAAGATCGTTTGCGATATTGTTGCAGAAAGTTCCGACTGCGGAATTGTAGTTGGGACGCACCCACTTCCCGACCAGATTCGGGAAACGGTACACCAATACCTTCGCGCCTGTCTCTTTTGCATAGTCGAAGAACAGCTCTTCTCCCGCTTTTTTGGATAATCCGTATTCTGATGTGCCAAAGCGTCCGGCGAGCGTTGCCTGGATGGAGCTGGACAACATAACAGGGGCTTTATTCCCATGCTTTTTCAGTGTCTCCAGGAGCACAGAGGAAAAGCCGTAATTGCCCTGTCTGAACTCTTCCGGGTTTTTCGGGCGGTTCACGCCTGCCAGATGAAATACAAACCCTGCGTCTTTGCAGAACTCGTCCAGTTGCTCCTTAGTATTTCCCAGATCGTACTCATAGATGTTGTCAATTTGAATGCCGGGGCGCGTGTGGTTCTTTCCATCGCGGATATTTTTCAGATTTTCAACCAGGTTGCGTCCCACAAAACCTGCTGATCCGGTAACCAGAATGTTCATAATCGTCCTCTCTGATGTTTAAATTGTGTGGAATTTGATAGGCTTAGCCGGGTTTCCGACTGCCGTGCTTGCATCAGGGATATCCTTAACTACGACAGCGCCGGCTCCTACAATAGTATACGCGCCGATCCGCTTGCCCTGTATGATCTGCATGCCGGTTCCCAGTTCACTGCACGGACCGATCTCTGTGATTCCGGATATATTGGCGCTCGGATACAGAGTAACGAAATCATAGAGCACAGCGTCATGTCCAACTGTACAGTCGAGGTTGATGATCACGTGCTTGCCGATCTTTATATTGACTGTAATGATCGTGTGCGCGCAAATGATCGAGCCTTCCCCGATTTCTACCAGATCGGATTTTACCACTGAGGGATCGATCAGAATAGCGAACTTTATGTTCGGATTAATCTCTGTGACTTTCTGAATGATCTTTTCCCTGATTCTGGCTGCTCCGATCGCGCAAACAAAGTAAGCGTCCGGGAATCGTCCTGCGTCATCCGTTGTTCCCAGCACTTCATACCCGTTGACATCGGTCCCCTGAAGCGACTTGTTATCATCCAGAAAGCCGATCAGGTTCCACGTCTCCGACACTTTATTAACCCGTTCCACCAGCCACGCTACTTCACGGCCGAATCCGCTGGCTCCGATAATGATCAGATCTTTCATAAAGCACCCTCCTGATTTCCCTCAAACTCTTCCATCGTAGCGGAGTTCTCTGAGCTTATTCCCTCGCGTTTGAGGACAATTCCGATCGTGTCAAACACGATCTTCCAATCCCCGAGAAAAGTAACGTTATCAACATACTTCACATCCCAGTCAAACTTGTCCTCCCACGAGATCGCGTTTCTTCCGTTCACCTGCGCGAGGCCTGTAAAACCGGGCCTGACTTCGTGCCTTCTGGCCTGATGCGCGTTGTATCTTGAAAGGTATCGGACCAGAAGCGGTCTCGGCCCCACAACGCTCATATCGCCTTTCAAAATATTGAACAGCTCCGGTAGTTCGTCCAGTGAAGTGGAGCGGAGTTTCTTTCCGAATTCCGGAAGCCTCTGCTCGTCCGGCAGCAGATTCCCCTCCTCATCCCTTTCGTCCGTCATTGTCCGGAACTTGTAAAGCTTAAATACCTTGCCGTCCAGCCCGGGTCTGTCCTGTGTGAACAGTACGGGGGTTCCCAGCTTCTGTCTGACCAACAGCGCAGTCACTGCCATGACCGGGCTCAGGGCCACAAGTGCCGCCGACGCACACAGGAAATCCTGCGGGCGCTTGATGTATTTTTCATAAAATCCCTTCTTATGCGCCATAGCTTCTCCTCGCTCAAAGCTTTTCCTTCACGGTCCGCAGGATCTGTTCTTCGAGAAGCTTGTAAGTATTGCTTCTGTCAAACTTCTCCACGGCACAGCGCCTTGCGTTTTCACCCATCTGCTTTCTCAGACTCTCATCTTTCACCAGTATTTGCAGCTTACCGGCAAGATCCTTGCTGTCATTATTCCCGCAATTGAATCCCATGCGATAAGAGTCGATCAGATTTCTGTATTCTTCGCTCTCCTGCGTGCTTACTACAGGCAGCCCGGAAGCCGCGTAGTCCGCGTGTTTGTTGATAATACTTTGCGCAGCCATATGGGCGATCGGATTTACCGTAATATCGCAGGCTTTAAGCAGGCTGCACATCTCGTTATATTTAAGCCGTCCCACAAAAGCGGCGTTTACCTTCTTCTGTGCTGCGTACTTCTCAAATTTTTCTTTGTCGGGACCGTCGCCCATAACGATGAACTTGAGGTTCGGCTCCTTCATAAGGTCCAGCGCGTCAATGACGCAGGTCAGGTCGTAGGAACTTCCGAGGGTTCCGCAATAGGCCAGCCAGACCTCACCGTTCCTCTTTTCGAGTATGGGCTTTTCGGCGGCGTAGCGGTCGAAAACAGCCAGTTCGGTTCCCAGAAACACTGTGGTAGTCCCGCTCACTTTTTTATTGACCCTTGCGGCTCTCCCGCAATATGTGTCCGATACTGCGCATATGGCGTCCGCCCGCTTGTAGATCCCGTCTGCGATAACTTTAAACGGAGAAAAAGCGATATCGCTTAGTACCGGTACATTGACTATCATCTGAAAGGCTTCCGGCCACAGGTCCTGAATGTCGATAATAAAAGGAATCTTTTCCCGCTCACAATATTTTGCCGCGAGGTTGGCGGCTGTCAGTCCCGGTACAGCGCAGTAGACTGCGTCCGGCTTTTTCTTCCGCTTCTTAAGATACTCTTCTATATTCTTCCCCCAGGTATAATGACTGTAAAACCGCTTTAAACAGACATTTCTGGGGTATCCGGGTTCATCGATAAATGTGATCTTAAACGGCCATTCGTCTGCCGGCGCATAGCGGTGACGCTTTGTCGTATGCCGGAAAGCACTGACGACCAGTTCCACCTCATATTCTCTCGACAGCATCTTCGCGATATAGAAGAATCTTTCATTATCCGATTTTGAAAAGTCCTCACAGAACTCTGAGATGATGACTACATCCATCATATCCACCTTCTGT
>AUXO010899697.1_pt1 | contig 12508 bp, 11 predicted proteins | sample 768731 | NCBI WGS metagenome assembly AUXO01 (sample SAMN02715735, study PRJNA202380) | gut metagenome | biome: sheep rumen | host: Ovis aries | place: New Zealand: Palmerston North | reverse complement strand
GACATACCTCCTTAATTATTTTATAAATCCATGAAGTAGTTGTTTTAGCTTCTTCTAAAATCTGATTTTTTTCTTCAACTGGTATAGTAAGAGCTAATCGCTTTTTATCTTCTTCCAAAACATTGTTTTTACCAATATATTTTAATGCTTGTATGATAGAAACAGTCAGAAGACTTCTACCAGACACTTCTTTATTAGCACAATGTTTAAATTCAATCTGATAATCTCCTACATCATACGTCCTATACGGTCCATCACTGATATAACTCCATTTATTTGAAATCTGAGTAGACATGTGAAGATAATTTAATGCAGTTTCACCTGCTGGTGCAATAGTCCAACTGAATTTTCGAGCTAATGCATTTGCAATCATTTCAATATTGGGAGAACTGTACTCTTTTAATAATTTGCTATAAATAGGTTTGTCATATATTCCTTGAATAATCCTTCGTATTTTACCGGATTCGTTCAATCTTGATAAAGCCTTATTTGTAGGATCCGTATCTGCAATATCAGTAAAATCTTTTGCAGAAAAAACATAACCATCAACAAAACTATTAATTTTCATTTCTATTTCAATCTGATACTTATCTCGCATATTTAAACCCCTCTCGTCAGATTTATTATACATTTTTTCTGACGAAATAACAATATCTAATATCTAAAAAATAAAAAAAGAGCCAAATTTTGCTCTTTTTTTGTATCACCGTCAGAAATGACTATCCCAATAGACATCACCTCATCCGTCCAGGTCGTTTCTGTATCAATTACAGCAAATTTCATATATAAGGCCTCGCTTGCAGTTACATTATTATTTAACGCTCTGTCTCTAGAGTTCACGTTAGATATGTTTCTTAATATGATTATAAATATTCAATCCACTTCCTTGGCCATACTTTGATAATATAGCTTTATAAACTTGTTGCTTACTGTTTTTAACACCAAGATTTTTAACAACTATAGAAGCTACACTACTTGCATCATTATTAGAAAAGCCGGCCTTGCTCAGTATTTTCAACACCTCATTATTTTTTGCTATTTTATCTTTAGCAGTAACCGCCTTTGAATCAGCCTTATTACTAACTTTTCCATTTTGAGCGTTGGACTTTAACCTAGAGGAATCATTTTTAGAAATTGAATTCACATTAACCTTAATTGGTGTAGTATCAGCATATTTTGCCAAAACAGGCTTAATCTCTTTATATAATTCAACACCATCGGAATATTCATTTTTCAAGGCATTATGCATAGCAGAAAGAAATGTATCTTTTCCATATAATTCAGATGCAATTTGAGCAGTTCTGTTTGCAACATCTTTATGATATTTTGCCCCTCTAACAGCCTGCATCACGTCTTGATTAAGGCTCACTTTAATATTTCCACTCACATTTTTAGAAATGTTCTCCGCAGAAGAATTTTTATCCTTTTGTTTAAGTTTCTGAATGTTCATGTCTATATTGGAGCTTTTCTCAATTATAATATTCTCGTTTTCTTTCCAATAAGTGATCACGTTATCATAATCTTTATCTTTGCTTATAATTACAATAATGCACTTATTTGCTCCATACTTTCCTACCAGATAACCTAAATATGATGCAATATACATATCAGCAGACTGATTTCCTTGTGGTGCCTGTATCACTTTCATATCTGCTTTTCCAAAACTCTTAATACTTGTCAAATCTAGGTTTTTTGCATTTGCAGTAAAAAATATAATTATATGATCCGTACTTCCAAGGTTTTCACACCCCTTAAGGCCTGCAACATTTACATTTTCATAATCAACCAAATAAAATGTATCCATGTTTTAATATCCTCACTATGCTTAAATTAGTTAATAAATCAAAGTAATTACTTTAACTTATTTTATTAATAAATTTAATAAGCCTTTCTTTTTCTCCACTTTCCTTTGTGGAAAATCTCTCAAAAGGAATATCATACTTCTCTAATATTGAGTTTTTTAATAAATCCCTTTCAGCTTGTTTTGTACCTTCCTTATGGTATGTATAACCATCTACTTCAATTGCTCCAAGACATTCTTTACTAACCTTGCTATATAATATAAAGTCTAAATGTGTAAGTGGATTAATTGCATATTTTCTTTCTTCATCTGTCATTTTATCTAAATCTCTAAGTAACTGAGATAAAGGAAAATGGCTTACTATAGCAATATCATTTCTATTTAATTCTTTAAGCACTTCATCAATCAGATTATACATAAGATTCTCAGAGTCAAATTCTGATACTCTCTTCTTACCTAAAAGATATTTTTTTCTTGCTTCTGTATAATTACTATATAAGTAATCGAAAATAGAATAAACTTTGCTTTCTACCACTTCACAGTTGTTATACCGAATATACGAGATAAGATCATATATATCCTTTTTTCCAATATCATTTCCTGAAGCAACAACATACAAACGTTTTTTCGCCCTCGAAACTGCTACATTTATCAGGTCATGCTTATTTGAAAACTCACGTTCTTCATCATCTACTGTAGAAATGATAATAATATCCTTCTCTCTTCCCTGAAACTTATGAACAGTATCTACCTCAATATTAGGCAGCTGTTTTTTTATTGCTTCAACTTGATTATTATATGGCGTTATTATTCCCACATCTGAAAGATTTTCGCCTAGTTCTGGTAAAATTTCCTGCTTAATAACATCTATCTGTCTTTGGTTAACATTATTATCCACATGCTTTCCTTTTACCGTTGTTATAGCCTTTATAACATTTTCTTCCCCATTATCATGAGTCATTATAACCAGCTCATCTGAATAATACTTTTGATTACAAAAATTAATAATCTTCGGATGACATCGATAATGCTCACATAATAAAGTTATAGGAATATCCGGAATAATTTCCATAACAGATTTCAAAAAGCTATTTGAAAATAAATATCCTTCCGATAAATCATATTCAGCAAATATTGTTTCTATCATTGTTTCATCACTAACAATATTGGGAAGTTGCTTTGTATCTCCCACTATTACAGCATTAGATGAAGAAGATAACGAAAGCACACCCGTTGCAATATCTACCTGTGAAGCTTCATCCATTATCAAATAATCATATTGAACTTTTTTTCTTTTGTTTCCAAGACTAGTTATTGAAGAATGCGTAGTACTAAGTGTAACTGGATACTCCTTCAGAACTTCTTCAGGATATTTCCATAAATCATCTTCAGAAAAAATTTTTCTCTTTACATTTCTAGCATAACGCTTTGCTAAATAATGCTTTAAATATATCATCGACTTTGCTGCAAGCTCATCTGTACTAACATTCATTCCTTTATTATTTATATTAAGCCGATTTATTTCTTTATCAATTTCTTCGATTTTCATTTTATAGAATAAATTCTTCAGCACTAATATAGTATTTTCAAGCTTTGGATCAAATTTTCTTTTATTATTTAAGCCATACCTAAAAAAATATAACAGTTTCTGCCAAAATGTTATCTGTTCTTCTCTTTCCGATTTATCAATTAAAATCGTTAAAAGATGCATTATATCTGTTGATCGTATCTTTTTTCTTGTCTTAACACTATCCAACACAACACCTTTTTCTTTGATATACTGATCAAAATGTGTTTTTTCGACAAGTATATCTGCTTTTTCAGATGTGAGTTTTGCTATCATTTTTTCATTCTGATAAACTAATTTAAGTTTTTGAGACAAATCTATTATTTCATTAAGCAGTTCACTACAATTCCCTTTGTACTCCCAACCTGAAAAATCCGGATAATCTAAAGACTGATTATTAATAAAATCTTTCTTGTTATTCTTTTTTCCAAGCTTAGCAACAATAAAATCCATACCATATTTAGGCAAAGCTAATTTTTCCTGAACATTTTCAATGGCAGAGTTATTGTTTGATACTACCTGTATAGTCTTATTTGAAATTAATAGATTAGCTATTATATTTAGTATGGTCTGAGTTTTTCCAGTTCCGGGAGGTCCCTGTATCACACTCATCTGATTATTGAGTGCATTTTCAACAGCTTCATACTGACTAGAGTTACAACCAAAGGGAAAAATCAACATATGGTTTTTATTTTTCTTTGGTGGTTTCCCATTAATGTAAAGATTTATGGCAGTTTCCTCCGTGCCAAAATCAACCTTTTCGTATTGCTTAATAAGATAACCTTTAAACTCATTTTTTTTTGAATCTATAAACATTATCGTTTTTCTGAAGTAATCAACCAAATCTTTACTTCGTTGAGAATTAAAAACACTTCTTACTAAGCTGACTTCATCATCTCTATAATCCTCTGAAGAACCATCATTAAATATGACATGATAATATTTTCTTTTCCCAGCTTTATCAGAGAATAAGTATACTTTTATAACTTCTCCAAGTATTTGCCCATAACTGTTTTTAAGTCTATACTCATTTAAATTTATTTCGATAGGTGAATTTAACTTTTCTACATTTTTATAATCATAGAAATATGTCTTTTCTTCATTAAATGTTACATTCCATTTTTTAGTAAAGCTGTTATAAACACATGACTTGATAGATGAAGTTTTTATCTCTCCTTTTATCACAATCATTTCTTTAGTTCTATCTATCATCATCTTTTCTCCGTTATACTGTCAGTCCTTGCATATAAGTCAATAACCCTGCCCGATAAGAATAGGAATACCATTACACCTTATCTTCATTAGATGTCTTCCCATAATTTTTCATACGCCCATTGCCTTTCCTCATCATTTCCATATTTAATCAATTCAGCGTATGTAATATCTCTCTCAAAGCCACACTCTGAATTAGTACATCCCATAAAATATCTCTTTTTCCCATTCTGAAGAATTCTATGATTAGGTTTTAGAGTTGATCCACATTTAGGACATTCTATGCCTTCAGTATATTTTCTTACCCGTTCAATATGTTCAATTTGTTCTTCCCTTGAAGGTATATACATCTTTAGTAATTTATAAACTGCATCAATATTCTTTTCAGTAAAACGATTAGCCTTTTCACCAAAAATATATAATAAATAATTATACAGGTCATCCAATTGTAGAACTGCAATATTCGGACAATTTATTTTTTTCAACTCACAATTTTCACTAAAAACAATTATTGACTCAATGTTCTTAGGGACTGTCCTTAATACCTTTGCTAAAGCTGCACAATGTGTTTGATTTTGTCTAACAGGGTTATAAAAATAATATTTATCTCCTCCCCTAAAACACTGAGTCCACTGTTTTTGATTTTCACTTCCAAATATCCATCCTGAAAGATTCTTATATTCAATACAAAATATACCTTTCTCATGAATAAGAATAGTGTCAATCTGTGTTTTATTTTTTCCTATTGGAAGTAAAACGTTGCTTATTATTTTATAATATCCCGGAAGATCTAATTCTGCTAAATAAAGATTAAGCTCACTTTCTCCAACATCACCTTGCATTTGAAATTGTTTTTTTTCAATATCATGAAAAATCTTAAACCCTTCAAAGAATAGATCACCGTTATTAAACATTCATTATCCCCTTTTTTCTTAACTTGATTCTCCTAATAAGAAAGACTATGCACTTCCTCTTCAAGTTTTTTCAATCTCTCAATAATAACATCAAATTCAGGATACTCCCCATAAATCATATTCTTCATAGCTGCATAGTCCTGCCTTACAGCATCAATAATATAATCTGCTGGAATTAATGAGATATCCTTAAGCGTAGCTGTTTCATAATGAGCACTCTTAGCATAATAAAACTTTTGCTTAAATGTAACGTCCCTTTCCAATAATTCCTTACGGGCAAATGCTTGCTCCTTCACTGAACTGTTAGCCATACAATAAACATCATAAAGATGACGTGCATACCTTGGTGGCAGACTTTTATTTATTGGAAAATTTGCCATTTTATGCAATATAGTTAATTTTTCCCAAAATGTTCTCTCAACATCAATTGTAAGTACTTCTGTCATTTTTCTATCAAATAATTTCGGATACTTCTCAGATACAAAAGATTGAATTTCTATAACATGTGATGGAAGCCACTCTGCCAAAGGTCCTATCTCCAATCTTACCTTATCTCTAAGATATTCCACCTCAAATAATTGTGGATAAAAGAAGTTAACCACCATTTCATCATTTTCATCTACATCAATCCACTGTCCAGTTCCTAATAACTCTTCCAATTCACTATTTAAACATGGCACTAACTCATGAGCATAAAATTTGGCTGCTCTTGCATTTACCAATTTATTGTACTGATCTTGTTTTGTTTTACTTCTATCATCCCATGGGTCTTCGCCCTTTGAAACAATCTTTCTCCAGTCAAGAATAATGTCTATATCTTCAGAAAAACGTTCAATAACATGATACGCTTTAGAAAGACTAGTACCTCCCTTAAATACAAATGCATCTTTATACTTACAATCATGAAATAAATGATGAAGCATAAAGCAAACCCAAAAATCCTTTTCTACAATGTCCGGTCTAAGACCCATCGAAAGAGAAACAGCTTGAAACACTTCTCTCTTTTCTTCACTAGAAAAACCTAAAAATCGATTCATTCCTATGCACACACCTTTCTGACTATTTCGAAAATCCATGCAGCAGAGTCAACGGTTTCATTTAATAATATTTTTTTTTCTTCACTATTCAGCCTGTTTTTTAGAACAGCTACTGTATTCTCATCAATATTATTCTTTCCAAGTGTTTTTAGCGCTTCTATTACCATAATAGATATTTGAGACATAAACGATATTTCACGATTAGTTTTATGTTTAAATGTCAATGTAATATTGTCCCACGAAAAATCTCTATATGGGCCATCACTTACATAAGACCATACAACAGGAACCTGTGTAGACAATCCCAGCTTATTCAATGCTACGTCTCCACATGGCGAAATGGTCCAATGATATTTTTTAGCAAGCGCATTTGCAACCTTTTCAGGATCTGTCGGTAAAAACTCCTGTAGCACTTTACTATATCTTGGTTTTTCATATGTTCCATCTATAATCCGTCGTATAGCACCTTCTTCCACCTGACGTCCCAAACATTTACGAATAGTTGGAAGTGATGCAATATCCTTGAAATCTGTTGTAAAAAAAACTTCACCAGTTTCGTATGACGCTATTCTTTTTTTTATCTCATCATATATTTTTTCGGCCATATAGCCCTCCTATTGTCACGTTTATTATATAACTATCGTGACAAACCTGCAATTAGAATATTAACTAATGATTAATCACCGCTCTTTTATACACTTCAATATCATGCCCCAGCAATTCCACAATTCTAAGCTCATCGATGGCGTCATAGAAGGCATTATGTGTTTCTGAATATCCTCCGGAAATCATATTTAAAATGCTTTCCACACCATACCCACTCTTCAAACGCCCAGTTTTACAACAAGGAGCGTGATCAGGTATAAAAGCATTATACTGTCTATAAGCCGCTATCTTCATGATATCAACCCACGTAAATGCCTCTAATTCCGGCAAATGCTTGTAATCGAAATTAGCATTATAAGCAAATATTACTTTTACATTTTCACTTTTGAGCAGCTTCTTTATATCCTCTATCGCACTATTTCTAGTCATTACAAAAGTTTTTTTCTTCGGCGCATCAGCAATCGTAGCTGAAAACATTCCTCCTGTTTTATACTCAGGAGAAATAATATAATACTTAGAATTCAGTTCTTTTTTTGTATCACCGTCAGCAATGACTATCCCAATAGACATCACTTCATCCGTCCAGGTTGTTTCTGTATCAATTACAGCAAATTTCATATATAAGGCCTCACTTGCAGTTACTCTTGAAGGATTTCATTTATTTCCCATTCATTAAGTCTATGCAATACATCTTTTTCTGAAATATCATTTATATGATCTGTTTCTATTGATTTATCCCTTTCAAACCATAAAGTAAAAGCAATAGCTATTTTCTTTATTTCACCCTTTAATCCTACAAAGCCATTGTTTTTTAATCTGAGTATTGCTTTATACGCTTCTTTACTCGATATATACTTCTCATAATCACGTTGCTCAAATAACCACCCTTTTTCATCATTCTGCTCAAATGAACTTGAACTCCAATGTCCAACATATATTGACAAAAATTTTGGAACACTGATGTCGTTTTTTAATATCTCTCTCAATGAAATTTCCATATTATCATGATCTAAAGAATTCCATATTCTAATAATATCATTATAACAATCACTCTCAAATATTTGATCATTAAGCTTATCTATAGCATTTAAAACTATCTTTTCAACTACAGGCAAATCTTCTTTTTTTATAATTTGCTCTTTCGAATCCATTAATAAATTATCTTCATTAAAATAATCTTTCAAATCATCATATATTTTAATTAATATAAAAATATTATTCTTATTCAAATAAGCTAAACTATTACTAATTACTTCAAGATTTTTATTTTCATCTTCAAAAAACATTAACTGTTTTATAACTTCTTTAGCTCTTATTTTGGACATTGTAATGCTTCTTAATTGTCTTCTATCACTTATATCAATTCCAAAGAGTTTTATAATTCCATTTATAATTATTGGTCTTCGGCCCTTCGAAATTCTTTCTTTTCTAGCTAATACTTCATTTAAATAATCGTAGAGTGCCTCTCTTTTTAAAACATCCTTTAAGAAATCAAATAATTGCTCATCCTCATACTTAAAAAGTGAATCTTCAATTTCACTTTGTCGTATAGATACTTCTTCTAATGACAGATTAAAATAGTAATTCACCTTAGTGGATGCAGCAACTCTCTTTTGTTTAATCAGTTCAATTTCAGATTCTCTTCTATTTAGAATTGAATTTGTTTCTCCAGCCACCTTTGGAAATAAAGCCTTAATTATTCTCTCCATTAATTGAGGATTATCTGGATATACACTTTTAAACTGTTCATTATAACGTTGAATATTTTCTTTTATTTCTCCTGCTGAAATTGAATTATATGTATCTCCAGCCCCTAAAATATTATATGTATCTCTTGAAATATTATACCTAATCCACTCATATATTTCTTTTGCATATATTTCTAATACAGTAATTGCAAGTAAATCTACCGCATTAATTTCTCCCTTCATTAAATCATATTTAAATTCAAAAACATTTAAAATACGTTTTAAATCTCTAATATTATCAAGGAAAGGACATATACACTCTTTAAATACTATGTCCCAGTGCTTTTTATCAAACTCTGGGTGTAAAAAATCCATTTTAATAATATCAGTATATTTTTCATAGAACATTCCTAATATTGAATTTTTATTAATTTTAGGAATATCAATTGGCACCTGTATTATTTTCTCTAAATATTTTTCACCATCACATTTTTGCTCTTCAGTTAGAGCTCGCGCCACAATTTCTCTATCAAAAGATAACAAATAAACTACATTTGGAAAATTAGCTACCGTATTGACCAACTGAAAAATTGCTCTAATTTGCAAATTATTTATTCTATCTATATCATCTATTATTATAAGTATTTTTCTACTTTGATTTTTTAAAGCATCTATTACTGCTTTTTTTTGAACTTCTAAACTTCTTTCCTTTGATAACTGCTTACCTACAGATTTTACAGCCGGTTCTACAAGTTTTAAATATGGTCCCACCACAGGAATAAACTGAGTGTAATTTATAAGAGAAGAATAATTATCTAACGCTTCTCCGACTTTAGACAGTTTTTCACCCTTATCCTGTTTTTTTAATTCAGAAGATACCGTCTGAAAAAACTGATTTATCAACTGATTACTATCACTGTAATTCCATGGATTAAACTTTATGATTATAGGATTAGATTCTTTATCTGTTTTATTTCTATTATCTATATCTTCTAAAACAAGATTTATTATAGAACTTTTACCACTTCCCCAGCTACCACATAAGCCTAGCACAAGAGTATCCTCTTTTTTATAACATAATATAGCTTTAGCCAACATTTTAGAAAATGTTGTTCTATTAAGTTCATCTTCTTTATTTGAATTAATTGGTTTATCTGATGAAAACATATTTCCTCACTCTTCATTTACCTTTTATTTATAACCACTTGTCATCTCAATAAAACTTACATATATTCTTACAGCATATAGTTATAGTTTCTTAACTGATACAATTTCATACTCCCATTTAGGGTCAACGGGAATTTTTCTTTCTCTCCATTCACATGAAGAACCAAAGCATCTATCAGGTACCCATTGATTAAATCTATTATTCCAAGCAGCCTTTTTTACTATAAACCTATCCTTATTACGATTTACTAAGCAAGGGATAACTTTATATTTTACACCGTGATATCCTTTACTACGTTGTTTTTCAATATCAATATGTGCCGTTTCCCATGTTGTATATTTTTTGTCTTCTTCAGAAATACATTTAGAATAGTCAGGATTTATTATTCTCGGAAATAACTCTATGATAAAATACTTAAAATCCCATCGTCCATCTTTTCGCCTCTTATTTTCACCATCAACAACAGCAATCCACATACCATCTGTAGGAATTTCCTTAGCTATATCTCTTGTTATAAACACAGCCGCTGATTCCCCATGCCTAACATAGTTTATATATTCAGTATTATATTTTCTTTCCATATTTTTTTTACCCATCCTCATATAATAGTTAATATTAGTCTAATACTCCCGCAGGAACATCAAAGTATTTTCCTAATCCTTCATTTTTAATATCTTTCTTGTTAAATGTAACTTTACCTTCACTTCCAAAATCAATAGTAATCGTTTCCCAAGTATTTTGATATTTATCTCCAAGATCAAGTATTTTTTGTGTTATTGATGAAATTCGAGACTCTGCAATTTCCTTCGCGGTTAATTGGCTTGTATCTACATTTGACACATCTACTATAATACAAAGATTTTTACCATCAAATGTCACATCTACAATTTCCTTGTTTTTACCGACTGCCCCAGTAATTGTATCTTTTACCGCTGTAATTAGTGTTTCTCCATCTACCGTTCCAGCATTTGGATCAGCCTCAGCCGTAATCTTTTCCCCAGTTTCTAACTTATAATAATCCTCTCCAAGAAGCATTCCCTCACCAATTATCTTAGCATTATGCTCCTCTTTATCAACGTACTCTGTTGTTTTAACAGATACAATTCCAAATGATATCTGGATCTGACTAGTTGTCTTTAAAGAAAAATTTACAATATAATGAATTGTAGTATCAGTATTCTCAATATATGCTCTTGCATAGTCAACAGCATATTCTGATGGAGGTGTACTATTTGCCACAACCAATACTCTCCATTTTCCTGTTACATCACCTTGTACAAAAGAACTCGGTTCAGAAATATCATATTTCTCTTTTAGTTCTTTTTTGATTCTCTTTATATCTGCTTTGTCATTTGAACCATCTGATTCTTCTACAGAAACATTATCTTTATTATCAATAGAATTCTTTTGGTCAGAAGCAGGTGAAGTTATTATTACCAAAATCATTGAAATTAAAAATACTACCGAAACAATACAAAATTTCTTTTTAGTATCACTTATATTTATTCCTGACTTTTTTCCTTAATGAACTTTATAAGTAAAACAACAAATGCCACAAAACTAACAAAATATATACTTGCAAAAAATATAAACATAATTGCCCCCTCATATAAATCCAATATATTTAATTAAATTTATCTTTATGAAGATTTCTATGATATTCTAGATACTTTCTATTTTCATCATTTAATGCTATCTTCATATCATTTTTAACATTAAGAAATATCTTATCCTGCTCTGACAACAATTTGGATATCTTGATCTTTCCATCATCTTCAAAAGTTATAAACCCTTTATCAAATAAAGCATCATGATTAGGACACAGCAGAAAACCATTATTTTCATCTAACTTTTCATTTTTATTACTTGCAGTCCAAGGCTTAATATGACTAGCTATCAACAGTTTCTTGCATTTAACATTGCATAAACAACATTTATTATATTTTTTCAACAGCTTATCTCTAAAAAAACCTTGATTAACTCTTACTCTAACAAGAGCTTCTTTCTCTACCCCCACCAAATTTGAGTTTTCTATTTCATCGATAATTTCCTGATCCACCTTTAATTCAGCTTGAATCTTTATCTGATTATTATCTTCATTTTCTATTGGATTATCATTAAATAGTCTTCTTAAAACACATTCTAAATTCCTATCCGAAACATAAAAAACATATATATTTTTTTTACTATCAATATGTGCTTGGGGCTCTTTTAAAATCAGATTTGTACCATCTAATTTTTTTATATAATGGTACTCTTCCTTTTCCATTTTTGCCTCAAACCTAACATAGTCTTTTCTACTATAAATAGCCGTAATGATATCATTATTTCTAACCACATTAATATTAGTCTTATTTTTTTCCGAACTATAACTTGAACCTTTTAATGTTTCTTCAATAATAGGAAATATTTCATTAATTCTTTTTTCTTCATTTTTTGACATACTCCACCTTCTCCTTTATCAATTACGAAAACCATCAAATTAATTATTGAGCTGCTAAGCTACTTATTCTTA
>AUXO011258158.1_pt1 | contig 12509 bp, 12 predicted proteins | sample 768731 | NCBI WGS metagenome assembly AUXO01 (sample SAMN02715735, study PRJNA202380) | gut metagenome | biome: sheep rumen | host: Ovis aries | place: New Zealand: Palmerston North | reverse complement strand
ACTGAACTCGTTTAATAATCTAGAATTGTTCAAAGTAAATAAATATCTTTCAGACTGTTCTTTAATACCATTAATCAAAGTTGTATCTTTCACCAAAACTTTAATATCAAAATTCTCTAATACCTGTCTTTGATAAGAACCTTTCATATATTTTGTAATATCCAAAACTATTTTATCTTTAATAGAATTATCCATATTTAAAGTAAAAACCTTATTAATATTATCTAAAAAATTTTTTTCTAAAGAAATTATCAGTTGGTCTTTTAATATTTTTTTAATATCCCTGTTTAAATTTATAAAGTCTTTCTTATAAAATACAATAGTATCAGTTCCACCAGAAAACGAATAATCTTGAATTTTTTTAGATAAAACATCTATTCTCTTATTTTTTATTTTATCACAACAGTCAAAAAGACTACTACGATATAAATTTAATATATAGCTAAGTTCTTCTGCATTTAAAATAACTTTATTCTTCTTAGCTAATTCTAAAAACTTATTCTTAATAAGATCCATAGAATCTAGAGGTGGAGTTCCAATTAAAGACATAACATCATCATCTACTAAAGCTGTTGTATTGTTTTTGATAATTTCGATAATTGCTTGCTTATAATTTTCAAAATGTTGCAATTTCATCTTTGTTATTATTTCTTCTTCCATTATCTATCCTCCTAGCATTATAAATGTAACAATTTGAAAAATATTAGTCAATAGATAATAAACACTTTTCACAGATTTCATTAAGAAGAGAAACTAAATAATAAATTGGATGTTTCTCTAACTTAATAATATCCAATATAATAGCAAAAGAATTACCTTTACTAACAAATCGAAACATATTTGAAATATAAAAAGCTTCTACAAAAATTTTCTCAGTATCCATTTTTTCTACAATATCTGGGGAAAAAACAATTTCAATGGAATTTTTTGTTTGATGAACGTTTTGAACTCTGAGCCTTTTAGCTAGCTTTTCAAACCATTCCTCATACATATAAATAATTAGATCTTCACTTATTTTTCCAAAACGATCTTCAAGTTCCTCTTTAACTTTTGAAAAAGATTCTTTATCTTCAATAGAATTAATCATACGATGAATTTCTATTTTTAAATCATCTTCTTGAACATAAGAATCTTCAATATGTGTAGTAACATCAATTAAAGGTTTACTGTCTTCAAAATTTTCTTCTTCTAGCAATGGTTCATGTTTAATACTTCGAATTTCATCTTCTAACATTTTTAAATATAAATCAATTCCAACACTATCAATAAAACCAGCTTGCTCACTCCCTAGCATATCCCCAGCCCCACGAATTGATAAATCCCTAGTAGCAATTGAAAAACCACTTCCTAATTTTGTAAATTCTTTTATGACATTTAATCTTTTAATGGCAGTTTCCGTTAATTTCTTATATGGTCGATACATTAGATAAGCATAAGCAAACTTATCACTTCTACCAACTCTACCTCTAATTTGATATAGTTGACTTAATCCAAAAAGATCTGCATCAATAACAATTAATGTATTAACATTTGGAATATCAATACCCGTTTCAATAATCGTAGTACAAAGCAAAATATCATATTTATAATTAACAAAATCATAAATAGTATTTTCTAATTTATTTTTAGGCATCTGTCCATGAGCAATTGCAATCCTAGCATCCATAGCAATCTCTTGAATTTTATAGAAAAACTCATTAATAGACTGAACTCTATTATATAAAATAAATACCTGACCACCTCTAGATAATTCTTTATAAATAGCATCTTTCAAAATTTGCTTATTTTCTTCCACAACATAAGTTTGCACAGGATACCGATTATTAGGAGGAGTCTCTATCAGTGATAAACTTCTAATCCCAATTAAAGACATTTGCAAAGTTCGAGGAATAGGAGTAGCAGTTAATGTTAAAACATCAACATTAGTTTTATATTGTTTTATCTTTTCTTTATGAGCAACACCAAAACGTTGTTCCTCATCAATAATTAATAATCCTAAATTTAAAGGCTTAATGTCAGAACTCAAAAGACGATGAGTCCCAATGAGCATATCAATAGTTCCATTTTCTAGTCCATCAATAATGCGTTTAACTTCCCTAGAACTAGTGAATCTATTTAATAAAGCTATGCTAACAGGAAAATTATGAAAACGAATCAAAGCATTTTCATAATGTTGCTTAGAAAGAATTGTTGTTGGACAAAGAAAAAGTACTTGTTTAGAATCTAAAATTGCTTTAAAAGCTGCTACAAAAGCTACTTCAGTTTTTCCAAAACCAACATCACCACAAAGTAATCGATCCATTGGAACAGGAGATTCCATATCACTTTTAATTTGAGCAATGGCATTTTTTTGATCTGCCGTTAATTCATATTGAAAATCATTTTCAAAAGAAACAGACAATTCATTATCTTTCGAAAAAGAAAATCCCTTCCGAGCTTCTCTTTCTGCATACAATTTTAACAACTGATTAGCCATATCCTTTACTTTAGATTTTACACGATTTTTTGTTTTCTTCCATTCATTTCCACCTAATTTATTAATTTTAGGTATTATGCCCTCTTTACCAGAAAATTTACTAATCAAGCTAATCTTTTCCACAGGAATATAAATTTTATCAGTACCTTGATAAAGAATTTCTAAATAATCCTTTGTGATATCATGCAAGCTTAAAGTTTTTATTCCATTATAAATTCCAATACCATGAACATTATGAACAACATAATCACCTATATCAAGCTTATTAATATCATGAATTGATGTAGAATATTTAAATTTCGTATTATAATTTTTTTTCTTTTCAACAGTTCTAAATAATTCATGAGCAGTAAGAACAACAAAATTATGATAAATAAAACCTTCCGATAATTGTCCATCAATAATATTAACAGAATTCAAAGAAATAGAATCAAAAGAACTTTCCACAACTTTAACAGTTAAATGCTTTAAAAGACTTTTAATTTGAAAAGATTTTAAACAAATTATAATAGTTTTGCCACCATTAAGATTTTCTATAAGAAAACTATTGATTGCATCAGCACTCTCATTAAAATTATTAATAGTATTTACCCCAAAATTAAATATTGGATAACAATAAGAAGTTTTTTTCATATTAGAAAAAGAAAAATAATATAAAGGATATTCAACTTTCAATTTTTCCAAATCATGAAAATAATTAAAAGAAAATTCGACATTTTTTTCCTTTCTAAATTCTTCTACTTCAAACAAAATTTCAGTATAAGATAACTTTATCTGCTCATAATCTTTAAAAAAAGTATAGCATTCACCCAAATAATCGGAAATATTTGAAACATCTTCATATAATGGTAAAAATTTTTGTTTACCAAAATGATCTTCTTCTACCTTCGCATCTGTTAAAAATTCAAAAAAAGGCATAATATTAATAGAATCAACTTTTGAAATAGATTTTTGATCATTAATATCAAAATACCGAATAGACTCAATTTCATCATCAAAAAATTCAATACGAACTGGGTTTTCTTCATTTATTGGAAAAATATCAATAACAAACCCACGAACACTAAATTCTCCAGTCTTATTAACTAATGTATCTTTTTCATAACCACATGATAATATTTTTTCCACAAGTTCGTTTCTGTCAATAATATCACCAGTTTTTAGAGTAAAAACAAATTTTCTATAATTGTTTTTTCTAGGTAAAAATCTTAAATATCCCATCAAATTGGTAATAATAATTCCATTATTATTAAAAGCAAAGTAATTTAAAGTATCCATTCTCATCGATAATAAATCAAAAGAAGACGCCAAAGCTTCGCTAGTTAAAAAATCATCCATAGGAAATAGATATACAAAATCATTATAATTTTTCAAAATATGATAAATTTGATTTGCTTCAAAAATACTATCAACAACAACCAAAATATTTCTATGTTCTTTTTGATAAATTCTATTTAAAATCAAACAAAAAAATTCATCCGTCAAATTACATAAACCAATGTTTTTTTCTATTTTTATATCAACTAAATCTTCAAAAAAATTCATAAAATCACCTATTTTTTTGATTATACTTATTCATTAAATCTGAAAAAGTTAATTTAAAATAATCGTCTACTACAAAACATAACTCTGAAAATAAAGAATCTAAAGCCGCTTTATCTTTCTTTGAAAATTGGCCTAATACATAATCTTTTGTATCAATAGATTTATTATTTGAAATACCAATTTTTAATCGCTTATAAGAAGAAGTTCCAATAGACCTTTCAATACTCTTTAAACCATTATGTCCAGCACTAGAACCACCATTTTTTAATTTAAAATTTCCAACAAACAAATCAAGATCATCAGAAATAACAAATAAATCATCTACAGAAATATTAAAATAATCCATAATTTTATGAACAGACTCACCAGATAAATTCATATAAGTTTGTGGTTTTAAAAAAATAACTCTTTCTCCATTTAAAAATATATCAATAAAAAGGCCATTAAACTTATTATTCCAAGTACTTATAATTTTTTTTTCATTAAGATAATAATCAACAAAATCAAATCCAATATTATGACGCGTATTTTTATATTCCTTTCCAGGATTTCCTAACCCAACAATTAACTTCATAAAATCACTTCCTATTATGATATTCATTATAAATAACAGATTTAGCAACATGCCGCTCCTGAGCAACTAATTTGACTGCATCTTTTTCATTCATTCCATCTTCTACATACATTTTAACATGATCTAAAACATCTAAATTACTATAATCGACTATTTCTTTGTTTCCCTCAACAATTAAAACAAATTCTCCTTTCATATTATCTACGAGAGAAATTGCATTTTCGATATTACTTCTCAGTATTTCTTCATGAATTTTTGACAATTCACGACAAATAGCAATATTTCTATTACCAAAAATATCTAACATATTTTGAAGAGTAGATTTTATTCTATGAACAGATTCATAAAAAATTAAAGTACATTTATAGTTTTTTAAAGATTTTAATTCACTAATTTGTTTTTGCTGCTTAGAATTTAAAAATCCAAAAAACAAAAAAGGCGAAGGTTCTATTCCAGAAACAGTTAGAGCTGGAACAAAAGCAGTTGCCCCAGGTAATGATATAACATTGTATCCAGCATCAATAACAGCTCGCACAATAATAAAACCAGGATCACTAATAATAGGGGTCCCTTGATCAGTAACAAGGCCAACAGCTAGTCCCTTTTCAAGCATAGAAATAACTGACTGAATCATATTGCTTTCATTATACTCATGACAACTTATTAACTTCTTATGAACATTATAATGATGAAGTAAAAGTCCAGTATTTCTAGTGTCTTCACAAAGAATAACATCAACATTCCTCAAAGTATTTAAAGAGCGAACTGTAATATCATCCAAATTACCAATAGGCGTAGGAATCAAATATAAACTCGCAGTATCATCATAACTCTTTTGAATCACAATATACCTCCTTCTGCAAACTAGAATATTCTTCAGTAATTTGGCCATTCAAATTATATTTAATTAATGGCCTATCTATCTTTAAACCAGATTTTCCACTTTTTTGACCTTCAACCAATACCAAAATTGGTTCTCTATCCAAATTTTCATAAATAAATTTTATTCTTTTTGGCTCAATAGTATAAAGACGAAAAAGCTCAAAAATTTCTACTAAACGATTTCCCCTATGAACAATTGAAAGTATACCATTGTCTTTCAAAACTTTTTTTGCACAAGCACAAATTTCTTCCAAATTAATTAATAATTCATGCCGAGCTATTCTTTTTTCGTAAGATTCACTTATACTACTTTTTTCTTCTAATTTAAAATACGGAGGATTACATAACACAAGGTCGAATTCATTCAAATGTTCATTAGAAAAATTTTTAACATCATCACACACAATAGATATACGATTTTCCAAATTATTATAAACTACAGATTTTTTAGCTAAAGAAACTAATTTTTCTTGTATCTCAACTCCAATAATACTTTGACTACATCGTCTAGTCAAAATCAAAGGAATAACACCATTTCCAGTACAAAAATCTACTATTTTTTTATCTCTTAAACGAATAGACGAATAATTAGCAAGTATAATACTATCTAAAGAAAAAGAAAAAAAATCGGAATTTTGATAAATTTTCAAATTTTTATAACCTAAAACATCATCTAATCTTTCCACTATTTATTATCTTCCTTATTAAAATCCAATATTCCTTTATCCTTTAAATCAACTTGATAAGTTTGTTTAAATATATCAACAGAAATAGTTTTTCCCATTCCAAATGGAGTATCAACTACTAATCCAACTGTTGGCAATTCCTTTTTTAACTCTGTATAAGTATCATTTTCATAACCTAAGCAACATAATAATCTACCACATATACCATTAATTTTAGAAGGATTTAAAGCAAGCATTTGATTCTTTGCCATATTAATAGAAACACTATTAAAATCTGTTAAAAAAGAATTACAACATAGAAACAATCCACAGGGACCTAATCCACCTATTTTCTTTGCTTTATCCCGAACACCAATCTGACGAAGCTCAATTCTTGTTTTATATTTACTAGCAAGCTTTTTAGCAAGTTCACGAAAATCAACACGATTTTCTGCTAAAAAAGAAAATAACAATTGTGATTTATCAAAATAATAATAAGCATCTATAAAATTCATATTTAGATTCAACTTTTGATTAATTTTCTTAGCTTGATTCAATGCTTCCAATGCTTCTTTTTTATTTTTTTGATACTGTTCAATATCTTTTGTATCTAAAACTCGAAGAACTTTAAATAAAGGTAAGAGCAAATTTTTTTCTTTTTCTTTATATAATTCTTTACAAATATGACCTGTCAACAATCCATTTTCTGTTTCAAAAACAACAAAATCATTTTTCTTTAAAGATAAAGAATTTGGAGACAAATAGTAAACATTCTTAGTTTCATCACAACTCACAATCACAACATCCATCACGATATCTAACCTCCTATAATCAATTTAGAAAATAACGAATCAAGCCATAACTTATAATTTACATTAAAATCAAGCTTAGTCAATTCTTCTTCTAAGATAGATATTTTACTTAAAAGACTATTATCATCAATATTATTAAAAAAGGAAACAACAGTTTTATCCAATATATTTGTAATTTTATATCTATCATTTATAACAGTAATAATAATACTTTCTACAAGTTTCAAATCATCTAAAATAATAGTCTTATCAGAATAAATACTAATCATATTTTTATAATTTATAAAAAAACTATGAGGATCAATAACACATTTTAACAAACTTAAAATATTATCATTAATATAAAATGAAATATCACTATCTTTTAAAGTAACAATCTGACATCTAGACAAAATGGTTTCAATAACTGAATAACGATTTTCAGTAACTAAAAAAGCAATAATGTCTTCTTCTGGTTCCTCTAAAAATTTTAACATAGTATTAGCAGAAGATAAATTCATTTTTTCAACATGCTTAATAATATAAATTCTTTTTCCATTTAATAATGATTTATTTTTATATTCTTTCTGCAATTCTAAAATCTGATTTTTTTTAATAAAATTACCATCAGGCTCTATAATATGAACATCTAAATAAGTACCACTATCAATCAAATAAAAAATAGGATTATTACTCTTATTTATTTCTTCATACAAACAATCTGTTAAAATCATTTTTATAAAATCAAGAATATATTGAAAATCATTATCATAGTTCCCAACTTCAAATAAATAAGCATGGAAAATTTTATGATTTTTCACAACATTATCAATATAATTAATATATTTTTTCTTAATTAATGATATTTCATCCATAACATCCTCACAAAAAAATAAATTTAAAAATAAGAAGACCAGCAAAACCAAAAAAGCCTAATAAAGAAGTTATAGAAATAGTATATAAGTTAATTGGTATTATTAGATTAAATGAATCAAACACTATATTAAACAAATAAAGAAAAAACGTAGAAACAATTACTTTCTTTAATATTTTTTTTACAAAATTAATAAAAATCACCACTAATAAATATGAAAGAAAGAAAAAAATTATTCAATACTTTTTCTATCATTCATAGCTCTCTCAAGTGTTAATTTATCTAAATATTCCATATCAGCACCTATAGGAACACCACTAGCTAATTGCGTAATTTTAATGCCCAAATTCTCTAGAGTTCTTTTTATATATAATGTCGTAATTTCCCCTTCTGAACTCGGTTTAAAAGCAAATACAATTTCTCCAAAATTTTCATCATGAATACGATCCAACAATTTCCCAATACCTATATCTTCAGGGTTAATCCCATCCAAAGGAGAAATCAGGCCATTAAGAACATGATACTTTCCATGAAATATGCCAAATTTTTCAAACAAAAACACACTTTTAGAATCCTCTACAACACATAAAACATCAGACTTTCTAGTAGAATCAGAGCAAATATAACAAAGCTCACTATCAGTTAAAGTATTACACTTAGCACATTTATGGACTTTATCTGAAACATCTAAAAGACTTGAAGAAAAAAATTTTATTTGTTCCTCTTCCAAATCCAAAACAGAAAAAGCCAGTCTTTCTGCTGTTTTTTCACCTATTCCTGGAAAACATTTAAAAGAGTCTATTAAATTTTTAATACTTTCAGGATACATACAAATTTCTAAAATAAACCTGGTATAGAGCCAAATTTACCCATTTTTCTTTCAGTCATATCATCAATTTTTTTATTTGCTTGATTAATAGCAACAATCAACATATCTTCTAATGCTTCAATATCATCAGAATCCAAAGAATTAGCATCAATTTCTACGTCAACTACTTCCTTTGTTCCCTTTAAAGTTACTTTTACTAAAGAACTTTCGCCAACAAATTCACTTTCATCTATTTCTTTTTTCACTTTCAGCATATCTTTTTGTAAAGCCTGAGCCTGCTTTAACATAGCTTGCATATTATTCATAAACAACTCTCCTTTATTCAATTTCTACAACATCACCAAACAGTTCAATTGCACTATTAGATATTATATCATCATTTTTTGATTCTTCCAACACTTCTTTTGGTTCTTCAATTACTTTGTACTTTATACCACTTTTTAAATTTAAAATATATTCGTTTTTATATTTATTCCACTCTTCATCAGTAATAATAGCTATCTTTTTATAGGAATTAGTTACTTTAAAATAAACATCCATAATCTTGTCAAGAACAAGTAAATTCTGTTTTACATTCGAATTATATTCAAAACTAATAATCATATTTTCTTCGCTAACAGCTCTAACAGTTGAGTCTAATAATGCACAAGCAATATAACCAATTTCTTGATCAAAAGTAAAATCTTTTAGTTTTTCAAATTTAGCAATTTCATCAGACAATAATTTTTTATTAGCAAGAGCCAAAGTATTATTAACACGAACCCGCATAATCTCAGCAATATTCAATACCTCAGATTCAAAATTATTAAAAGAAGCATCTTTTTTTTCAATCATTAATAATTTAGATTTTTCGTCTTTCAGAGCATTGATACTTACTTCTTCTTTTTTTTCAGCATCTTTTGATAATATCTTTTCACCATTTTCAAAAGTTATTTCATTTTTTTTCACTTGCTCTACTTTGTTAATAGAAGAAGACAAAATGTAATCATTTATAAATTTCAAAAAAAACATTTCCATAAATATTTTTGCATTAGAGCTCTTTTTTATTTCAAACATTTTTTCATTTAAATTATTAGCAAATTTCTGTAATAAATCAACAGAAAAAGGCAAACTAGTCTTATTTAAATAATAATCAACAATTAAATTTCTTGTATAATTTAATAACTGAGTAAAAATTTGAATTAAATTTTTTCCACTATTTTCAAAATTATTAATACTAGTTAAAATGGAAACAATATCACCATCTAATACATTTTTAACAAATCGACTTAATTGTTCAGTAGAAATCATACCATTTACTTCAGTAAAACAATCCATCGTAATTCTACCATCAGAATATGAAATCAACATATCCAATAAACCAAGGGCATCTCGCAATCCACCATCAGATAATAAAGAAACTCCCTCCAAAACTTCAAGATCAATATCAATAGATTCTTTCTTGCAAACAAAATCTAATTTTTCTTTAATAATATTAGAAGACAATCTTTTGAAAGAAAAGCACTGACACCTAGAAACAATTGTTTCTGGGACTTTTTGAGGATCAGTAGTAGCTAAAATAAAAATTGCATGTTCTGGTGGCTCTTCTAATGTTTTTAATAAGGCATTAAAAGCCCCAATAGATAACATATGTACTTCATCAATTATATACACTTTATATTTTAATTCACTAGGAACTAAAGAAATTCTATTTTTCAATTCTCTAATTTCATCCACGCCATTATTAGAAGCAGCATCTATTTCAATAATATCAATACAATTTTTAGAAAAAGAATACTTACAACTATCACAATTACCACAAGCACAACCATCCTCTGGGCTTAAGCAATTAACGCTACGAGCAAAAATTTTAGACACAGAAGTTTTTCCAGTACCTCTTGGGCCAAAAAACATATAAGCATGAGAAAAATTTTGATTAATAATAGAATTTTTTAAAGTTTTTATAACAGAATCCTGACCAACAACAGAGTTAAAGTTTTTAGGTCTGTATTTTCTATATAAAGCATGATACATATAAAAGCCTCCTAACTATATTATAATACAAATATAAACAATCAAAGAAAGATTTTCATTTATTTCTTTGTTTTTTAAAAAAAGAACTTAATATTTTTTTTGAACGTTCAACATCAATATTTGATTCAAAAGAAACAAAAGGATTTGTAGTATTATTTTCAAATATTTTATGAATTAATTGAGAATTTTCTTTATCCAAATTTTCTAAAGCAGAATAAACAAACGAAATACGAGATTGTTTAATTGCACTAGCACACATAGGGCAAGGATCTAACGTAACATAAATTGAGCATCCATCCAATCTCCAATTATCTATTTTTTTAGAAGCTTCTCTTATTGCAATAATCTCAGCATGTTCTAAAACAGATTTATTAGATTCTTTTAAATTAAATCCATAAGAAATAATTTTATCATCTTTTACAATAACTGCGCCAATTGGAACTTCGCCCAAATTATAAGCCTTTTCCGCATAAAAAAAAGCTAAGTCCATATATTCTTTATTCATAATTCCTCCAAAAAAGAAAAAAGTGCACATGAAAGGAGGATTTTAAGGCTGCTATTTTCCAATCCTGACCTATTTCAATCACTTTCATTGCACAAACTTATTTTAATATAAATAAATAAAAAAGTAAACATTTATTAAAGAATAACAGTATTTTTTTAATAAATGTCATCAAAATATTTCCCGGGAAATATTTTGATATGCATAATTCATATAAAAACAAAAATTATTAAAACTCATTATGTTTCACGTGAAACATCAACTATTTCTGTTAAATTATTTCCCGGGAAATATTTTGATATGCATAATTCATATAAAAACAAAAAAATTATTAAAACTCATTACGTTTCACGTGAAACATCAACTATTTCTATTAAATTATTTCCCGGGAAATATTTTGATAAGATAAATAAAAATTCACTAGTTCAACTAGTGGTTTTTAAGAAACCCTAAAAGGGTATATTACTGTCAGGCTCCACATGGAGCCTTTTTTAGTCGGCCAACTGCCTTCAATACCTACACACCATTAAAAAGGTCTTGATATTCTCTTATATTTCTTAAATCACTAATTTTGTCTTCTAACTCTTGATTTTTTATATAGTTTTTTATTGTATTTTTATTCAATCAAACTGTGCTTACATAATATCCTTTTACCCAAAATGTTCTTTGTCCAAATTTATATTTTAAATTTGAGTGATTATCAAATATCATTAATGCACTCTTACCTTTTAGAAATCCCATGAATTGTGATATACTCAACGTAGGTGGCATTTTTACAAGCATATGTATATGATCGATGCATGCATTTGCTTCTATTATTTCCACTTCTTTATAATCGCATAATCTTCGTAAGTATGTCCCAATATCTCTTCGCAGCTTTCCATATATACTTTTTCTACGATACTTTGGGATAAAAACAATATGATACATACAATTCCATTTTGTATGCGATAAACTGCTTTCATCTACATCTTTTCCAGTCATTAGTTTTTTCATTTAATCCTCCTTTTGATTGAATTTGGTTAGCCGACCATTTTCATTATATCAAAAGGAGAATTAAATGATTACTACGACGCTACTGCTTTTATATTCATACCGACATAGCCGGTAGTTTTATGTTTGACCTTATTGGTCAAACATAAAAAAAATATCCACTAGCTTAGCTAGCGGTTTTTCTCTGGTCGCCTATAATGGCTCATGTTCTGGCTTTGCTTAAAAGCACTATAATAATTTGCCGCTCGCCGATTCTATCGCTTATTTCTCGTGAACGGGTCTATTTTATCTAGTGTTAATTGCTCGATTGATTTATCTTCTTTTAATTGATTTTCTATATATTTGGTTATTACTACCGCATTTTT
>AUXO018121160.1_pt1 | contig 12510 bp, 13 predicted proteins | sample 768731 | NCBI WGS metagenome assembly AUXO01 (sample SAMN02715735, study PRJNA202380) | gut metagenome | biome: sheep rumen | host: Ovis aries | place: New Zealand: Palmerston North | reverse complement strand
TTTATTATAATCATAGTGGATATCCAGGAGGACTTAGAGAAAGAACTGCTAGAACTATGGTAGAAAAATATCCAGTAGAAATGGTAGAAAGAGCTATCAAAGGAATGCTTCCAAAGAATAGATTAGGAAGACAAATCTTTAGACAATTATTTGTTTATGCAGGTAGTGAACATAAACATGAAGCTCAAAAACCAGAAAGATTGGAGGTAAAGTAATATGGCAGAAGCAAGATATACTGCTTTAGGTAGAAGAAAAAGAAGTGTTGCTAAAGTTACTTTAGTTAAAGGAAAAGGAAATATTACAGTTAATGGTAAAGATATAAAAGATTATATGCCTTATGAAACATTAGTAATGGATTTAGTTCAACCTTTAGAATTAACTGAAACAAAAGACAAATATGATGTAATTATCACTGTTAAAGGTGGAGGATTTTCTGGTCAAACAGGAGCAATCAGATTAGGACTTGCAAGAGCATTAATGCTTGCAAATGCTGATAGTAGACCAACATTAAAAACAAATGGTATGATTACTCGTGATGCTAGAATCAAAGAAAGAAAGAAATACGGATTAAAGAAAGCTCGTAGAGCTCCACAATTCAGTAAGAGATAATATAAAAAGCCCAATTATTTGGGTTTTTTATTTGCATAAATATATTTTACTATATTATATTTTACACTGGAAAAGATGTAAAATGATAAAAAACAATTAAAAAAAGAAATAAATAATGATATAATACTTTTAGAATAGGAAGGGAATAGATTGTGGCTGCAAAAGTATTTAAAACAATAGATGAACAAATTGATATTCTTAAAAGTAAAGGACTAGTTATAAATGACTATGACAAAGCAAGTGAAGTATTATTAAGAGAAAATTATTTTTTCTTAAATGGATATAGGTCTCCTTTTCTAGTTACTGGTTCTAAGCGTTTTGTTGAAGGTTGTACATTTGAAGAAGTGTATGCTTTGTTTACTTTTGATAGATTTTTTAGAAATATAATATTTAAAAATATATTAATTGTTGAAAATAACTACAAATCTATTTTTAGTTATGTATTAAGCAAAAAGTATGGCTATAAAGAAAAAGATTATTTAAATATAAATAACTTTGATAGAAGTAAAGAGAATATTAAAAGAATTAATGATTTGTTAAGAAAACTAAAGAGGCAAATTAGAATAAATGGTTATCAACATCAAGCTACAAGCCATTATATTAACAATTATGGATATATTCCAATGTGGGTTGGTGTTAAAGTGCTAAGTTTTGGTTTGATGAGTGAATTATTTTCTATTATAAAGGATGAAGACCAGGCAGAAATAGCAAGTTATTATAAAGTAGGCGCTGATGAATTAGAAGATTATTTATCAATTCTTTCAAATTACAGGAACTTATGTGCACATGAAGATATACTATATAATCATGAAACTCAAAAAGGTATTGATGATAATAAATACCATGAATTGTTAAACATACCTAAGGTTGATGATGAATATATTTATGGAAAACATGATATTTTTGCTTTAATAATAATATTAAAAGAATTATTAACTGCTGATGATTTTAAAATGATGATGAATGAGATAATATATGAAATAGATTGGTTAGAATCTAAGTTAAAATCAATTAAAATAGAAAAAGTACTATATCGAATGGGATTCCCAGATAATTATAAGCAAATATCTTATATAGAATAGGAGAAATTATGAAAAAAACAGTAGTTTATATAATAACTATTATTTTGTCGATGACTATTGGATTTGCAATATTTTATATGTTAGTTCATTATTATCCAAATATTGTTATTAAAACTGTTAATAAGGTTGAAAAAACTGTTACAGTAACTGATAATGGATTATCAGCAGGTATAGAAAATGTATATGATTCAGTTGTAGTTGTAGAAAATTATCAAAAAAGCAAATTAGCGGGTACTGGATCTGGTTTTATATATAATAAAAATGGATATATTATGACTAATCATCATGTTGTTGAGAAAGCATCAGAGATTAAAGTTATTTTAATGGATGGAGAAACATTAAATGCAACTGTTATTGGAAGTGATCCATATGCAGATATTGCAGTTATTCAAATAGATTCAAAATATGTAAAACATGTCGCTAAAATAGGAAGCAGCGAGGAATCTAAAGTTGGAGATACTGTTTTTACTATTGGATCTCCTATTAGTGCTGATTATTTTGGTACAGTAACAAGGGGAATACTAAGTGGAAAAGATAGAATGGTAGAAGTATCAGTTAATTCAAGTTCAAGTGATTGGATTATGAATGTTATGCAAACTGATGCTGCAATAAATCCCGGAAATAGTGGTGGACCATTATGCAATGTAAATGGCGATGTGATTGGAATTAATTCAATGAAATTAGTTCAATCTCAAATAGAAGGGATAGGATTTGCAATTCCAATTGAAGATGCTGTTAAATATGCTAATACAATAGTGAAAGGCGAAAAAATTAAAAGAGCTTACCTAGGCATAAGCATGGGTGATATTTCATCAACATATTCATTATTGAGGAGGGGAATATATTTAGATTCTAGTATCACATCTGGAGTTGTAGTATTTGAAGTAGAAAATACTGGGCCATCTTATGAAGCTGGGTTAGAAATGGGTGATGTTATTGTGAAAGTTGGGCAATATGATGTAAGCAATGTAGCTCAATTGAGATATTACTTATTTAAATACAATCCAGGGGATACTATAAAGGTAAAAGTAATAAGAGGAAGAGAAAGCAAAATCTTTGATATTACATTAGGAACAAGTGATTAACTTGTTCTTTTTTCTTGAAAATGGTCACTATTTAACATATAATTATATATATAATATGGGGTTGATAACATGAAGGATTATGCTTATTTTGATAGTAAAACTGCGTTAAGGGAATTAAAAACTTCACTTAATGGTCTGACATCAAAAGAATCTTCACGCAGACTTAGCAAATATGGTTTAAATGAACTTCCTAAAGAAAAGAAAAAGAATCTTTTTCAGATTTTTTTGAGTGCATTTAAAGATCCGATAATTTATGTTTTATTATTTGCTGCTATAGTATCGCTTATAGCTGAAGAATACTTAGATGCCTTTGCAATATTATCTATTATTGTTATCGATGCAATAGTATCTACGATTCAAGAATATAAAGCAGAAAAAAATTCCGAATCTTTAAAAAAACTAATAAAAATGAATGTTAAAGTAATTAGAGATAATAAGGTTGCCGAAGTAGATTCATCTAAAATAGTAATTGGAGATATTATTGTACTTGAGTCTGGCAGCAAAGTTTCCGCTGATGCAAGAATTATTAATTGCACTAATTTAACAGTTGATGAAAGCATACTTACTGGTGAAAGTATTGCTGTTTTAAAGAATAATGAAAAATTAAATATTAGTGATAGTGAAAAGAAATGTATGTTATTTGCTGGAACTTCAGTACTTACTGGTAGAGCTATCGCAGTTGTTTGCGCAACTGCGATTGATACTGAAGTAGGTAAAATAGCACAAAAAGTAACACAGACTATTGAGAGTAAATCACCTTTAACTAAAAGAATGGAAAAATTCTCTAAACAAATAAGTCTAATTATAATAGTTATTTCACTAATAATTGCTATTATTTTATATTTTAAGCATTATTCACTATTAGAAATATTTTTATCTGTAGTTGCACTTTCCGTTTCAGCTATGCCAGAAGGACTACCTTTGGCTCTTACAATGGCACTTACTATCGCATCGGATAAAATGTCTAAAAGAAATGTTATTGTTAAAAAATTAAATTCAGTTGAAAGTTTAGGAAGCTGTACCGTAATTGCAAGTGATAAAACTGGTACATTAACAGTTAATGAACAAACTGCCAAAATAATATTACTAGCTAGTGGAGAGACTTTTGAAGTAGAAGGTAATGGTTATAATGATAATGGAAAAATAATTGAATATGATTATGCAGACATTGATAATGCAAAATATATTGCTACATTAGGTAATATTAATAATGAAGCAATGTTAGAAAAAGATAAAAGTGGATGGAAAAAATTCGGAGACTCTATAGATATTGCATTTTTAGCTCTTGCAAGAAAGTTAAAAGTAAATGATATAAAATATAAAAAATTAGAAGAAATACCATATGAATCAGAAAAACAATATAGCGCATATTTCTATAGAAAAGATAATAAAAATTATTGTACTGCTAAAGGTTCAACAGAAGTTATTATAGATTTCTGTAAATACATGTATAATGGAAAAGGTAAAACAAAGATAGATACTAAAAAAATACTTAAGCAAAATGAAAAACTAGCATCAAGTGGATATAGGGTAATTGCATTATGCGATGGTGAAATACCTCTTAGAGAAGATTATGATGAGAGAGATATTAAAGATTTAACGTTTATAGGTCTTGTTGGGTTTATTGATCCTGTCAGAAAAGAAGTAAAAGCTTCTATCAAAGAATGTGAAACAGCAGGTATAAAGGTATTAATGATTACTGGAGATCATGCATTAACTGCATATGCTATTGCAAAAGAATTAAATATTGTTTCAACTCAAGATGAAGTAATAACCGGAAGTGACTTAGATTTTTACATAGATGATCAAGATAAATTTGATAGATTTATTTCTGATAAAAGAGTATTTGCAAGAGTAACTCCACTTCAGAAGTTAAGAATAATTGAATCACTTCAAAGACAAGGTGAATTTGTAGCAGTAACTGGAGATGGAGTAAACGATGCTCCAGCTATTAAGGCAGCTGATATAGGCGTTGCGATGGGAAGTGGAACCGATGTCGCTAAAGAAAGCGCAAAAATGATTATCACTGATGATAATTTTACTTCTATAGTTGCAGGAATTGAAGAAGGAAGAAATGCTTATTCTAATATTAGGAAAATTAGTATATTATTGCTCTCTTGTGGATTTGCAGAAGTTTTATTCTTTGTATTATCAATTATCTTTGATTTACCAATTCCATTAGTAGCAATACAATTATTATGGTTAAATCTAGTAACAGATGGTCTTCAAGATATGGCTCTTTCATTTGAAAGAGAAACAGATTCTATTATGAAAGAGAAACCTAGGAATCCAAATGAGAGTTTATTTGAAAAGAATTTAATATCTCAAATATTAATATCTGGTTTATCTATTGGGGTAATCGTGTTTGTAATATGGAATATATTAATATCTGAAGCAAAAATGGACATTGGTCATGCAAGAGCATATGTACTTGCACTTATGGTATTTATTCAAAATATTCATGTATTAAATTGTAGAAGTGAAAAGAAAAGTATATTTAAAATTAATTTCAAGCAAAATAAATTTATTTTATTCACAATAGTTATTAGTATATTATTACAAATAATAGCAATGGAAGTACCTCAATTTTCTCAATTTTTACAAACTTATAGTGTGCCGGCATTACATATGTTTATATTACTTTGTGTATCAATTCCTATATTATTTGTAATGGAATCATATAAACAATTTAAAAATAGTAGAGAATAGAGTATAATATATAATAGGAGTAGGAGGAATAGTTATATGAAAAAGAATATTTTAATGTTTATAAATGGCTTTGGAGTAGAACAAAGAGATTCATATAATGTATATTCTGAAAGTTTAATGCCTAATATGGATAAACTTACTAAAACTTGTTTGTTTGGCTCACTTAATAGTGGTGATTTAGATTATAAGACAGGTTATAGAAGATTTAGTATAGGTATTGGTGAAGAACTAACATATAGTATTGTTAATAATTCAATTAATGATGAAACTTATAAAAATAATGAATTATTTAATTATATTATTGGGCAATTAAACACAAATAGTTCAAAATTACATGTGATTTGTTATTGGGATAATGAGAATACATTTTTTCAACTAGTAGTTTTCTTAAAAGAAATTGTAACAAGAACTAAAATTCCTGTAGATGTTCACTTAGTATTAAATCAAAAATCATTAAATGATTATAGATATATTGAAAAAAGCTTGAATACATTAAACTATGAACTTGGTAATAATCTTAAAGTTGGTATAGTGTCTGGATCAAATAATCAACTATTTTATAAAGATTTTATGAAACTATTTGTTGCTGATTCTGGTGAAAAATGGAAAGATGTTTCAAAGAAAGTAGAAGTTTTATATGAGACTAAAACAAAACCTGAAGATGTAAGAACATTTGCATTAAATAGTGGAGCAACTTTAAATGATAATGATAGTATTTTATTCTTTAATTATTCTAATATTGATGTAACTCCATTTACTAAAGAATTAATAGAACAGAAATATAGAAAATTAAATTTAGGAACTATAAGATTCTATTCATTATTCCCAATTAAATGTGATAATGTTAATATTCCATCAATGTATAATTATGCTGTTTCATCTACATATATGTTAAATTCAATAAAAACAATAAATGCTAGATGCATGATTATGGCAAAACAAGAATATTGTCCTGAAATCAATAATTATTTAACTGGTCTTAGAAACACATATGAAGAGAGCATTAAATATATGCCTACTGATAATGGATTTATATATGATGGAAATATTTTATTAAATACAATAGTTTCATTAAAAGAAGAACTAGTAATAGTTAATTATGAAATAGATGATTGTAAAACAGTAGAAGAGATTAAAGATAGACTTTCTAAAATAGATAATGTTATTGGAATACTATATGGTTATACAAGTCAAAATAATATAGGATTATTTATTTCTTCTCTTTACGGATTAGAAAAAGAATTATATAATAATAAACATGAACTTTGTAAGATTAACTTTTCTGTTAGGGCACCAGTTATTGTGGCAGATCCTAGTATTACAAAGAATAATTATACATTAGAAGAAGGAACTGTATTTAATCTTGCAAACTCTGTTTATAAAAACATTAATGGCAATTATAGACATGAGGGTATAGTAAAAAGAAAAAAGGGAATATTATCAATATTTAAGAAGTAGGAGTGAAATATGAAAAAAGTTACAGGAAAAAGACTTTGCGCATATATAGTTGATTACGTAATAGTTGCATTAATTGCTTCATTATTTGCTAGAGTGCCAATTTTAAATCCAAATTATGATAAGTATATGGAAGAATATAATAAGTATATTGAATCAGTTAAAACTAGTTTGAATGATAGTGCATCAGATGAAATAATTGATAATTCATATACAATGACAAAATTAGGTGTTAATATTACTATAATTAATTTAGTAGTAGGTGCTATATACTTTGTAGGTTTTCAATATCTAAATAAAGGTCAAACACTTGGTAAAAAAATGTTAAAAATTAGAATGGTTGATGACAATAATGAAAGACCAAAATTATATCAAGTATTAATTCATTCAATAATAATTAATAGTTTACTTACAACAACAATATCTGTAATAACACTATTATGTTTATCTAAAGCCACATATCTAAATATCAGTGAAGTTGTACAAATAATTGACATGGGATTATTGTTTGGATCATTCGGTTGTATGATAGTTAGAAAAGATGGAAAAGGTATTCATAATATTTTAGCTCATACAAATGTAATAGGAGAATAAGTATGATAATAGGAATTGCAAATGACCATAGAGGTGTAAAATTAAAAGAAAAAATACAAAAATATCTACATAATAACGGATATACGTGTATAAATTATGGGACCGATACTGAAGATAGCGTAGATTATGTAGATTATGCCGAAAAGTTATGTAAAGCAATTAATAATCATGAAGTAGACTATGGAATTTTAATTTGTGGTACAGGAATAGGCATGTCAATCGCGGCTAATAAAATAAAAGGAATTAGGTGTGGAAGAGTAGTAAACCCAAGAGAAGCTGCATTAACAAAAGAACATAATATGGCAAATGTAATTGCACTTTCTGAGGATACTGAAAATGCTGAGGAAATAGTAAATGCATTTTTAACTACTAAGTATTCCGATAATGAAAGACATATAAGAAGAGTTAATAAAATTAGCAAATTGGAGGAATAAATGAATAGAACATTGTTAAAAGTTGCTGGTATTATTTCAATTATTATAGGAGTTATTTGCTCTTTAACTATAATTGGATTAATAGTAGGTATACCTCTTATAATCGGAGGAGTTAAATTTAATGATTACTCTAATATGAGTGATGAAGAAATAGAAAAAAATAAAGATAGTATTCTAATTTGGACAATTGTATTCTTGTTTATTAATCAAATAAGTGGCGTTATTGCATTAATAGCATATTTATTATATGAAGCAAATAATACAAGTTATGTTAAATCATATAAACAAAATAATAAATATACGGAACTTGAACGAATTAAAAAATTATATGATGATAAAGTATTAACAAAAGAAGAATACGAAAAAGAAAAAGAAAGAATATTGAATTCTTAATATGAATAAAATATACTATGAGGATAAAAATCATAGTATTTTTTGTTGCATTAATTCTGCTATTAACAAGTTATAAACAAGAAAAAAATTATATTATAGAAAAACCTAATACTTTAGCTGTAAATGTATTAAAAAATGATGAAATAATTAATATAGATTTGGAAAACTATGTGATTGGAGTAGTCGCATGTGAGATGCCAGCGTCCTTTAAAGACGATGCATTAAAAGCAATGGCAGTTGCCGCTAGAACATATGCACTATATAAAATGAAGAAGAATAATAAATATGATCTTACTGCTACTACAAAGGATCAATGCTACATTACAATCGATGAAATGAAAAATAAATGGAAGAATAATTATGAAAAATATTATAATAAAATTAAAAAAAATGTATATTCTACTGAAGGAGAATATCTAACGTATAATGGAGATGTAATAATAGCTTTTTACTTTTCAATATCAAATGGATATACAGAAAATGTGGAAAATGTATTTTCACAAAAACTAGATTATTTAGTAAGCGTAGATTCTTCATTCGATAGTAAATATTCATATAAAGAAAGTGAAAAGGAGATAAAACTAAAAGATTTTTTAAATAAAATAGGTATCAAAGATACTAAAATAGAAAAAATTTCAATAGAAAGATATAATACAGGTAGAGTTAAAACTATAAAAGTAAATAATAAGTCATTTAAAGGGACTACTTTTAGAACTAAATTAGGACTTAGATCAACTGACTTTGAAATAAAATACGATACGAATAAGGTATATATTACAACAAAAGGATATGGTCATGGAGTTGGCATGAGTCAATATGGCGCTAATGCAATGGCAGATTTAGGATATAAATATGAAGATATTTTAAAATACTATTATACAGGTGTAAAAATAATGCATAATTAATTAAAAAATGTTCACTCTATATTTAGGAGAGTGAACAATGGGAAAAATTTCTAAAGTGCTATTACCTACAATGTATTTAGGTATAATATCAGTAATGATTATAAGTGTTGTATTAGTATTATCAGGAATACAGTCATTCTTAAATGAATCACCAATTCATCAATATACTCTTGATAATGTATTTGAAGGAGATGTAATGCCTGTTGTAAAACAGGAACCAACATATGAATCCATTATTAAACCTTATTTAACAGATAATGTAACAGTGGGTAGATATTTCTATGATTTTGAATCAGATGAGAAGAAACAAGAGGATTCTTTAATACTATATGGTGATACGTACATGCAAAATAATGGAGTAGATTATGTGTGTAAGGATAAGTTTGATGTAGTCGCTGTTTTAGCAGGTGAAGTTGTATCAATTGAAGATAGTGAAATATATGGAAAAATATTAACTATTAAACATAATGACAATTTAAAAACAGTGTATAGTAATATAACAGATGTATTAGTTACGGTTGGATACTATGCTTCCCAAGGTGAGATAATAGCATCTAGTAAAAAATCTACAATTGATAACAATAATAATTCTATGTTACATTTTGAAGTATATTATAAAGATAATGCAATTGATCCTGAAAATATATATACTTTATCAGTAAGTGAATTTCAATAAAACCTATAAAGGTTTTATTTTTTTATAATAATATATTTTATTGAAAAAGAAATACTCTTATATTATAATTATTTAGGTGAAAAAAATGATAAATTTTGTAGTAGTAGATGACAATAAGCAACATAGAAAGAAAATATGTGATGTAATCATGAGTAATATGATGTCTAATCAAATTAATTTTAAAATAAATGAATACTCAGATTTCGATAAAAAATTAGTACAATATATTGATAATAGAGACCATTTATCTATTTATATTTTAGATTTAGAACTACCTAATGGTGATGGAATTGATATTGCTAGATCAATTAGAAATAAAGCTAATGATTGGAATAGTCCAATCATTATTATTACAGCACATGAATCACTATATTATGAAGTATATAAACAAAGATTACAAATATTAGATTTTATACCAAAAATGATTTCAATTGAAAAACCATTATCAGAAGACATAGATATATGTTTAAGAATGTTAAATAAAGATAAAGTATATAGATATACTTATAAAAATATAGCATATAATATTAATTTAAATAGTATAAATTATATACAAAGAGACAGTAGAAGAACAAAAATAGTTACTTCAAGTAAAACATATTATCAGAACATTACAATAAATGAAATTAAAAATTTATTACCTGAATATTTCATTATTTCCGCTAAAGGAACTATATTAAATATGAAAAATGTAAAAGAGACAGATTGGAATAATATGCTTGTCTATTTCAATGATGGAAGTAAAGATTATTTAATAACAAAAAGTCATAAGAAGGAGATAGAAAGGTATGAATTGGTATAAGTTGATCGTATACATGTTATTATCTGTTTTTGCTGTATTTATACAATCAAAAGCATATGGTAGATTAACTGATAATACCATGAGGTTTAAAATAATGCATTATATATTTATTGTTATTGCCGGTGTTGTAATTACAATAAATACATATTTCAATAATAGTGTTACAAGAGCACTTGTTAGTTATATTGTATTATTATGCACAGAGTATTTAATATATAAAGATTCTCTATCTAAAACCTTAACATATGGAACAATTGAATATATAATTGTTATTGCATCAGAAATTGTTTTGGATATATTTTTTATTAGTATTAAATTGATAGATTTAGAAAGTATTGATAACTCCATTATAAATAAAATATTTTTCTCTCTTTTAGTAGCTTTACCCCCATACTTTATTGTTAATTTTGGTTTTATTAAAAAGTTTTCTAAAAAAGTGGAAAAATTAATGAACAGATCATTTTCATGGTTAATATTAATTATTATTTTTCTGGTTGCATTAGATATAATTGCATTTAGAAACGTATTCAAGATATCATTAACCAATTATATAGGAAATGTATTGCTGTTAATTATCTTTTCAATACTTGTTGGAGTGATTTTCTACAATAAAAGAAAAGCTGAAAAAGAAGTTGAGAAGACGAAAATATTATTGGACTTTATCGCCGAATATGAAAAGCAAATAGATGAAGACCGTATAGGTAGACATGACGTGCTAAATAATTTGCTAATATTAAAAAGTTATAGCAATAAAAACAGCTTAAAATATAATGAAACTCTAAATGAAATAATTGACAGATATAGCAAGAAAAATATTAAAATGAAGAATATATATAAATTACCTTCTGGATTAAAAGGTATAATATATTATAAGCTTAGTGATATTAAAAACACTAATGCAGTTATTAATATAAGCATTTCGAAACAATTATCTACTTGTTTAGAAAATTTAGACAATAAAACTTATGCCTCTATTTGCAAAATAGTTGGAATCACGTTTGATAATGCTATAGAAGCCGCGCTGAAATGTGATAAAAAAATAATAACTTTTGATGTTTACCAGGATAATGATAAAATCATAATAGAAATTACTAATACTTTTAAAGGAAAAGTAGATATAAAAATGATCAATAATAAAAATTATTCTACAAATGGTAAAAATAGGGGACTAGGATTATATATAGTAAAAAATTTAGTTAAAAATAATAAAGACATAGATATTGAACAGAAAACTGAAAGCAATATTTTTATAACTAAAATATATATAAATAAATAAAAATCTAGATATGTGAATATCTAGATTTTTTAAATTAATTATAATAAAGATTCTGGCATCTTAGGCTCATCTGCGAAAACAATTATGCACCCTGCACTAGCAGTAGCGGCAACTAATGCTCCTAGAAAAGCAGCAACGCTTGCAAATAATTTCATTTTGTACCTCCTTTCTTATAACTCTTATAGTTATCGTATTTAAGCCCTAATAGTTTATAACTAATAGGTAAAATCATAATACTTTGCATAATTATTGCAAAGACTATTGAATTACAAATAATATAATTTGTATAAAAAGTAAGTATAAAATATATGATAGTTATTATTAAAGTAATAACTTTAAATGCTATTCTTTTATTTTTATGAATCAGTGGCCTTTTTTCTGTATCAGCGGGAGCATATAATATAAATAGAATGCCACATGCTATAAAAATAATATTAACAATTATTCTTTTAATTATTAAAATTTTAATTAGAAATGGTATAAGAGTAAA
>AUXO015596959.1_pt1 | contig 12510 bp, 18 predicted proteins | sample 768731 | NCBI WGS metagenome assembly AUXO01 (sample SAMN02715735, study PRJNA202380) | gut metagenome | biome: sheep rumen | host: Ovis aries | place: New Zealand: Palmerston North | reverse complement strand
TTCAATCATCTACAAACAAAACGCTTATTGAACTCTGGCTCTAGCGGACGCGGTAATCCAATTACTAATGAAAAGAATGCTACATCTTACGCTAAGGGTAATGTGCGCGGCCCTGCTATGGCCGGCGCAAGTGCGGCATTGGCCGAACTCCGTAAGATTCGTTCAATGTGGGCGAAACTAGCTGATATGGGTCTCTCCGACCTTGCCAAAAAAGGCGGCGGTGGAGGCGGGGGCGGTGGCGGTGGTGACATCGGTTCCTATCTCGCAGATCTTGAACGCTGGTATACATTAATGCAGAAAATCGCGGCGCTAGAGAAGGATATCAACTACGAAGAAAAACTTCGTACAAAGATTCAAAGTGATCGCGAGAGTAATGGTATTGGCTATTATGAAAGCTAGAAGCGTTCTTTAGATGCCATTCGTGAAGAAGTCGTACATCAACAAGAACTTAATAGCTTGCAAGAGAAGTATCTTGAGCAGCGCGTAGCCGATTTACAAGATTCATTCTTCAGCAATTTCATTGCCTTCGATGAAAAGTATGGCGTAATGACCTTTAATGAAAGCCGTGAAAAGTTTGGTGATGGCACGCAGAAAGGCTTCAGCGCGCTAGCAAATGAGCTTTACGCAACAGATAAGTATGGCAAACCGAAATATAATGCAAAAGAGCAACTTAACTTGTTAAAGAGTTGGGGCTTAGACATGCGCTGGATTGAATATGATGAAAGCGGTAAGAAAATTGATATGTCTAAGGATGAGGGTGCTGAACAAGCTATTAAAAACTTTGACTCTTTACTAAATGCTCGTAAAGATGAGATTCAAGAACTAACTGATTCTCTGAACGATGGCAAAGAGAAAGTTCTTGACCTTGCTGATTCCAGAAATAAACTCTTACAAGAGTTCATTGATAATCAACTTGATCTTGAACAAAAGCTATTAAAAGCCGAGGAAGCTCGCCGTCAGGCAGAAATTGATGCTGCGCAAGATGAGCGGGATGCTCTAGAAAAGAGCCAGCAAAAGTTCTTAGATGGACTTAACCAGTCTCTTGAAAAAGAACGCTAGATGTATGAGACTGATGAAGGCAATGCTGAGTTGAATAGATTGCGGCGTCAGCTAGCAATTCTTCAACGTTCAGGCGGCTCCGCCAGTGAGATTCGTAGCTTGTAGGATGAGATTCGAGAGAAGGATCGTGATCTTTACTTTGATTCTCAATAGAATCAAATTGATGCTATTCAAGATGCTGCAGATAAACAGCTAGAGAGACTCGACCGTCAAATTGAATTACTGACTGAAGCTCTTGATTATGATAAAGAACATGGTAGATTGTGGGAGCAAGTCTATGATATTATGACTCATAGCACTCCTCAAGAAATACTGAACTATATTACTTAGAACACCCCAGATTATATGAGCAATTCTGAATTACAAAATGCAGAAGATACTCGTAAGATTTTCTTCTCTATCCAGCAATGGTCTGAATATATGAAAGATTAGCAGGCTGAGCAAGAAACTGATTATCATTGGAACACCTATTGGGAAAGCGTAGTTGCTGAACACAATGGGATTGAGGATGATACTGAGTTAAAGGATAAGATGCGTTAGGCGTATATGAAGAAATATACGACTAATAGAGACGATCCTAATGCTGCGGCCGCAGAAGCCAATAAACTGCTAGCTGAAAAATATCCAAATACTATTGATAAAAATGAGACGGTATATGGGGATGATAGCAAGACATCTAGCAATGGTGGCGGAACTGGTGGAAATGCAAAGACTGGCAAAGTTTGCATCGCTTATATTGGTACCGATTTAAATGGTAATCGATATAAGATATTAAAAACAACAACTTTAACAAAAGCAGCAGGCACCACTGTTGATTTTGTCAAAGATAAACTTTAGCAGACTTTTAAAGACTATACTTTTAACAACGTCACTCCATAGTCTGTCGTTATTGCTCAAGGAATTACCAAACAGATTAATGCTTATTATTTCTATGTCGGAAAAGAGGCATTAGGTAAAGCTGATACACAAGTTTTAAAAGATATAGCTAATTACGAAGAGCGTGCGAAAGCTAATAATAGTACCACAGCGGCAACAACTAAGACCACAACTAATGTTAATGCCGATAATGGGAAAAAGACTACGGAAACAACTAATAAAACGCCAACTTAGCTTCTCGCCACTAATGGCAAGCCAGTTTGGTCTGTTAAGGGTGAACGCGTAAGTGCTGATAGCGCGCAAGCTGCTATTGCAGAATATATGCGTAGGCACAGTCTAAAAGACAATAAAGGTTTAACCGCTACTCCGGTTATGAAGAGTTATTCTTCTGGCGGTCTCGCTGATTACACCGGTCTCGCTATGGTTCATGGCTCTCCATCTCGTCCAGAAGCATTTTTAAATGCTGAGGAGACTCGTATGTGGAAAGAACAGATCTTAAGCTCTGGCGGGCGCGGCTCCCTAGCGAATCTCTTGCTTGATTTCCGCAGCTCAATTGCTGGAATGGCTGACAAATCTACTTATAGTACTATTGGTTCTAATAGTAATATTGGTGATATAACTGTAAATATGAACGTTGCCTCTATCTCGAACGATTATGATGTTCGTCAGGCAGCGGAAACTGCTATGGATGAAATCGTTAAGATTGCGCGCAGAACTACTTCTGTGCAAGTTAGGAGGTAATGGAGTATGAGTGAAATTAATGAGATTTTGGAGGGCAATGAACAGGAGCGTATAGGTCCTGTTTATACCCAAGTTTATTTAGCAACTCATGATGGGGCAGACAAACGTCTGCCCCTTATGAATCGCTCTTTCATAAGTTTTAGTTATGGCGGGAAATGGATTGAGGATATGCCATTTGTATCGGTCGTCGAAAATAATTTTATGACTGGCGATGTTTATGGTAAATTTTAGGATAATACATCAACTTATGATGTAATTGATGGTCAATTTTATTGGGGCTCACATTTTACTACTAATGAATTTAGTTTTAAATTGGCTACTGATGAGATTACTGATAAGGAACTAGATGAATTTAAACATTGGTTCTAGCCAGGATAGGCCAAAGAGCTTATCCTGGCCGAGCATCCTAATCGCGCAATTATGGCGCGTGTATCTTAGCCACCTAAATATAATTTGATTCCTTTTGGGAAAGAAATAACTAAAACAATAAAAGAGTAGTCATATAAAACTATGACTACTGTTTATCGTGGTGATATTAGTCTAACATTAGTCGCAGATGATCCATTTTGGTATTCTATCTACAATATCTTACCAACTACCACCAAAGATGCTAATGATAATTATACACCGACACTTAGTAATGAAGATTATCTAAAGGTAATCTATGAAGATGAGGTTCCTACTAGAGATATGCTTACGCAATAGTCTATGATCACTGGTGATTAGATACATGATGTAACAAAAGCTCCAAAAGTAGGAGATCATTTGGGTGGAGTACAAAATAATATAACATATCCGCCATTACGATTGGTGAGTACTCCTATCATTATTTAGGCGGGAGAGAATGGCGGCAGTACGGTACTTTACTATGCTGGCACTGCGCCCGCGCCAACACAATTGAAGTTTAGTTTGACTCCTGTTACAGATACTAGTAATTATATTTCTTATCCTAAAAATAAGATTTGGAATACGGTTTCTCAATCTAAGGATAATGATTACAATACTATTTTTGTTGGGCGAGAATAGCAATTTAAATTTACTACGCCAGGTATTTATACAGGGTATAATCAGGCATTATAGGTCATTAGTGAGATTGTTAATGGTATGTCTGTAGTAGATATTAAAATCTTATTGCACGAAAAAGTAAATGAGTATTATAGTCGTTCTTGGGCTATTACCAGTTTAAATTATCTCGCGTGTAATAGATCATTAGTAGATAATAATTCTTAGGTGATTAATACAGAAGATTTAATATCTGAATTTACTAATTTTATGATGGCTTTCCTTGGAAGCACTAATAAGAGAACGGTATCTACGGCAGGACTTAAGTTTAAGACAAGTGATGAAGAGAATAAAACAGGCACAAAGATTAACATAACTAGTAGTAATTCAGTTGCCTTGCCTCAAACAGTTACTATTCTCACTAATACATATACTTTTGCGCCGAAGCCAGCCTCGTTTGTATTTAATTCTAGGTTGGGTACCGCAGAAGGAACATTTACCATTCGTGTAATTAATGATCCATCTGTTACCTTTAAAGATTATGTAAGTATGTCTGATTTCATAACAAAATATACCACAGAAAAAACTATTACAGAAAATGTAGGAGATATGGTATATGAAAAATACTTATATTTAACAGAGAGGAATTATATCAATGATGAGGGATATGTCACAGCAGCAGATTGCACGCCAGTCTTCACTGACTATCCTTATCCTCTGAGTGATTTCTATATTAAATATAAACATATGTATTTATAATGGAGGCAATGGAGTATGAGAACGAGAGTAATGCGAGATTATGAAGTATCTGTATGGTCGCTTCAAGACAGCTTTCTAGCTGTCTTGAAGCCCTACGGGGTTGATATCAAAGGATAGATTCAAAATCCTAAACTTGTGTTAAAGGATGATGGAACACAAGAGTTTAGTTTTTCTATCCCAGAAAAGTATTTTTTAGATGGGCAAAAAATCAATAATCCTTTATGGGAAAATACTACTAATGGTATTTTAGTATAGGATATGCATAAATTAAAGGTTATTATCAATAAGCGTTAGCCCAATGAAGCTGTGTTTGAGATGCTGATTATTAAAGTTGCTGATAAACACGAAAAAGATTAGGTATCTTGCGAAGTTAATTGTGAAGGATTAGCCTTCCACGAGTTGGGTAAAATCGGCTATAAATTGACGCTATCGCCAGATGATTTTGAGAATGATTTAAAAGAATATTACGAGGGAACAGTTATTAAAGATGATGACGGCAATCCTTTATATATTCAAGGCACCGATGGGAATAAATACCCTTTAGACATTCCAGAAGAAACATTATAGTACTGGAATAATAAAATATTTAAAAATAATTTATCTTGGACTTATGAAATCCGTATGAATTATGCTATGCGCGCCGGCCTAGGTTATGAAGCAGACAAAGTATATGAAGATGACTATGTATCTTCTTGGGAATACAATGATTCTTCTGACATGGTAGTCGCGCGCGAGTACGCTGGGCCGCGCGAAAAATGGCGGCCAGTAGATTTAAAAGAAAGCAATATTTATAACATTACGCAGGATTTAGCAAAAGCATTTGAAGTTTTTTGCCGTTATGAATATGAGCATGATAATAATTATCATATTACTGGGCGTAAAGTAATCTATTACAATAATTTTATTGTTGAAGGCGAGGGATTATTAGATATTACTTATCCATATACTTTAGGTTCCATTACACGGACAAAAGATGCAAGTGATTTAGTCACAAAGTTATTTGTTACTACCTCTGAGAATGATGATAACTGGGATACTATTATGGAGTCTTCTGCTAATAAAATGCAAGAGGATTATATCTTAAATTTTGATTATCTCAAAGAAAGAGGATCTTTAAGCGATGTGCAGGAAGCCGCTATTGGACAATATGAAACAGAAATGTTTAAGTTGAATAGCATCATTATTCCAGCCTAGAATGAAAAGGTCGCATTAGAAAATTAGCTTCCTGAAGTAGAAGCTTCTATTAAGGTAATTGAAAACAGTCTTCCCTCTTATGATGAGCGTATTTTAGATGCTGATGCTTTATTGAATCAGATTACTAATAATACTGGAGAATTAGAGGTCACTGTTAATAATCCAGCTATTGGTATTGTTATTGATACTACTGGTGAGGGAACATCTAATTATGTAAAGATTAGTGAAAAAGGCGTTCAAATTAATTCATTACACGTCTATTCCTCATTTGATACTGGTGCGCGCGTACTCAGCGATGAATGTTCTTTTACTCCTATATACGATGACTGTGGTGGATTAATTTAGATTAAAAATTTAAAATTAATAGATCATCCCGAGCGTGGCTTATTGGAACAATATCGTGTGTATATGACATATACATATAATCCAAACCTATACTATAAAATTGTCAAACAAGTTTGGCAGAATAGGAAGGCGCGCGACCTAGCAAAATAGGCTGAGCTACTGGCGCGGCAACAAGCGACTAATGAGCGTTTAGCTGAATTAAAAGAGCTAATCGCTATTAAAATGGATGAGAAACGACTTGCTCAAGCTCGTTTTGAGCGCTTAATGGGGCCGGCTTTGCGCGAAGGCTATTGGTCTCCGGATGATTATAAAGATTATGGAGATCACTATAGCATGACATTTACACCATTAGAAAGCAGTATTGCCTATAAAGAGACCAATAATACTACTGGGTTAATTGAGCCAATTAATTATTTAGATGATACAGGATTAGCTGATATTGGCAGTAAATTTATTTTTGACCGCGAATAGATTAATACTGGTGAACAAAAGAATTATCTAGACAATTTTGGTGATCCAGACCACCCTCTTTATTATCCTTGCCTACGAATTACAAAGCGGAGCACATTATGGAATTATGTATAGAAATACTATAATGATTTTAGTGTTGTCTATTATGATGTAACAGATGCTAATCCAGATCATAAAACAGATGAGTATCTAATGGCGTATCATATTAATGCTAGTTGTTAGTATGCTTTTATTGAAATTGATGGCAAGCCAGAACTAGTAGTAATGGTTACTGATCCTATTGATTCCAGCCTGCCGGGCCGGACATACGCCGCTTTGACTGGTTAGCTATATCCTAATCCAGACTAGAGCGGCAAATATTTAGATGAGTTTAATAACGCAGAAGTTAAATTGGGTGTTCTGGATTTAATTGAAAAAACTTGGACATCTGATGAGAAAATTAATATCTAGCGTTCAGATTGGTATCTATGGCCACAGAAGAACTCAACTGATGAACTTTATATGTTATATCCACGACTATAGGTTAATTCGATTAAATTGAAGGCGTCTGATGATGAAATTCATATTAAATATAATGATGAAGCGTTGCACGAGGGAGAAGATTTTACCATTCTATAGCGGGATAGCAGTTATTATATTACCTTCCTCCCTATAGTATTCGCGCGCAATGGTTTTGTAACTGGTGAATTTAATTTTACTATCGCAAATGCAAACACCGTTATTTATTTAGATGCAATGAAAGTGGCTAAAGAGAATGCCTATCCTAAAGTAGAATATGACGCTAAGATCAATAATGTTAATAAAGAGTTTATTGATAATGTATATAATACTTTAGGCCGAATTGCTAATATTAATGATGCAGAATTAAAGTTCCGTAATGTACAAGGATATATTTCTGAATTGGATTTATCTTTAGATAAGCCATCGGAAGATAGCATAAAGGTTAAAAATTATAAGACAAAATTTGAAGATCTTTTTTCTACCATAGTCGCGCAAACTGCTCAAATGCAGAAAAATGGGCCAACTTTCACAGCTATTGCAAATGGCTTTGATTCAGATGGTACTATCATTCAAAGTGTAATGCAAAATACCGTAAAGAAAGTTGATTTAGATTTAGCTTTTGCAAATGGTGAATTAGAGATCACCAAGGATAACGGTATTTGGGCAACTAGTGATAGCGGCGTTGTTGCAATTCGCGGCGGTGGTATCTTTACTTCTACTTCTCCAAAGAATCCTGAAAAGACTGACTGGAATTGGAACACCGGTATTACGCCAGAGGGTATCAATGCTGATTTGATTACAAGTGGTCAGTTGGATACTAATTTAATTTAGATCTATGCTGGTAATAACGTTAAATTTCAGTTGAATGCGCAAGGATTGTTCGCATATAAGACGATTAATGGGGAGAGTTTTTAGAAAATAGTAAGTAGTAAGGATGAAGATTCTTTTACCACTTTCTCTAAAAGTGAAATTAATGATTTAAAAGATAATGGTTATATCGATACTAAGCAATATGTTGTACATAATGAGCACGGATTATTTTTGCGCGCCGAGGCAGGAGCTTGTATTGACGGATTAAAGTTGAAAGCAAATAATGACAATAAATATATTGATCGTGTAGCTATTGATTGGTCTGGTTTTACACTTCGAAATTACAAAAATGAAAGAGTGTTTTATGCAGATGCGGATACTGGCGATTTAGTAATGACAGGCACTATATATGCAAAAGCGGGCGTTTTCGAAGGGGAAGTTCGAGCTTCTTCTTTATATATTGGAAATGATGATACACATAACTATATTGATAGTAGTGGTCATTTATTGCCAAGTGTGTTTGGCGATGATATAAAAAATAATATCATGAAAACAGCATTATTAGAAGTAGATAGTACGAACGGATAGATATTATTATCTAGCTTAAAATTTGATTCGCTAGGAGCTACTACATCCGGCATACATATTACGCCAGAACAAATTATTATTCATTCACAACAAAATGGTGAAACTAAGTCCGCCGTAGAGATTAATCCTAATGGTATCACGTTGGGAACCGGAACATTATAGGTTACGACTAGTAATTTTAGTCTTATATCTAGCGATGGTGAAAGTATTAATCTAGAAGATGTCGGTGAAATAAGTGATGAAGAGGTATGGAATAAAGTAAAAAGTGCTACTGAGCAGACTTCTTTGTAGCTAACTGATAATCGAATTAATTTAACTGGTGGCACAATTAATTTAACTGGTGGCGCAATTGATTTAACAACTTATTAGCATGAGGAGGAAACTACAATATATAAACGTGAAAAATTTACTCTAGATGAAAACGGTTTGATATTGTGGTATTCTTCAGCTGCATCTAACACTGAGGAAGCATATAATAATGAAGAGAATACTATTGCAAAAATTACCTTAAATGAAAGTGGAATTAATGTAAATGGTATGATTACAATTAACGATGAGAAGCTTTGGAGCTAGTAGGATATTATCTTATTAAAACCGGGACAAACAGAACAAGAAGTTATAGACCAGCAGAATGCGGCTGGGATACATGGTTGGGTATTAATTCAGCCATAGACTACGGCGTTTTTAAAATTTATCGCAGATATTAGTTCTAGTGTCACGCTTACATCTTCTAATAACGTAGATTTAACTTGGTCTGATGGAGACAGGTATTTACGTGAAAATTTATTATATACTTACAATATTATATTAAAATTCACCCATACTAGTGGAGCGGCTGGTGGTGGCGGTCGCCTTAATATTGCGTTAGGTAATAAAAAAAATAGTCACTTGACAAATTTTGTTTAGACTTAGTATTTTACGACGCAAACAGGTCTTAATACTGCATCATTTTCTGATACAGTACTTATTAGTAGTAGTAAAAATATTTTCACTTAGGACGCTCAACCATATATACGAATTAATGGCGGTAGCTCACCGCACTTGTCGCTTGTATCTGCGATTGTAACGTGTAAAGTTGATGGTGAATAGGCTACAAGTGGGAAAAAATATGCTTGCACTCTTTATTATTACGCATAAAAAAATAGCCCCTCCCATTACGGGAGGGGCTCTTATTTTTTTACTCTTCAATAAATGGTGCCAAACTAACCATTTGAGCGGGAGTAAAATCTAAATCCTCGATATCGGATAATGCAATTTTATCACCATTAATAGTGATTGGATTATTTAATAGCTCTGTAATTTCTTCATTAAACTTTTGAATATCATCTGGCGCGATGTAGATATTCCCATTCTTATCAGTACGCATCTTCCCATTCTCATCACGGTCAGCGTACTTCTGTACTAGCTCTACGCGCGCAGATTCAAATAACTCGCTCTCCTTCTGTACCTCACGCATTAAGCGCGCAATTTGATAGGAGGTACGGCCGCGTAGTGTTTTTGTACTTAATTCCTTTAAAACAGGAATACTTTCCACCATTTCCTATACTGTTAGTTGAATCATATGTCTTCTCCCCACGTCGATTTACTGTTCTTCAGAACACTTACGAAATATTTACCTATACATATGGCGTCGGCTTCGTCTTGTGTGCAATCTTGTTGATACCACAACTTTACTTTTTCTTGTGCGGCCTTTTTCTTATTCTCTCGGCCTTTGCTATCACCAATATTACAATATTTACGCCATTGAGCAGAGTAAGCAAGATCGTGGTCAATGCTTGCTTCAAATATAGTATCAATTAATACGCCTTGTAAGTTTGCTAATGTACGATACATTTCTACTTGATACTATCCTTGTCCGAAACTCTGCAATTGGATATTTTCCAAGCCGATAAAATCAGGTTCCCATTCTTTGATGACTTCCATCAGCCACTACTTCATTTTATTAATGCGTTCTTCTGTCGGCAATTCTTTATTAACTTTTACTGTGCCATAATGCACTAATACTCCGTCATCAAAAACTGCAAATCCAGTAATTACAGTAGCAGCATCTAGTGCTAAAATTCGCTAACAATCATCACTCTTATCAGGAACTTTATTTTGTTTAATCTTATAAGGGTCGCCGGCCATACAAACATCGCAGATAGGATGCTTGCGCCATTCACCATAAGTTTTTATTACTTTATGACCTTTCGGGCAAAGCATTTCTAATTCTGTATTTAGGTTCTTATAAGTCTAACTAACTAATTCCCAACCTGCATCTTGCAGATGATTTGCAACACTAAATACATTAATTGGCATTATTATACTCCAGTGGAACCGAATCCGCCCTCGCCGCGATCAGTTTCATTAAGCTCAGCTACTACAACAGGCTTAAAGCTGTGACTAGGCATTACCAATAGCTGGGCAATTCGATCTCCCTTAGTAATAGTATAATCAGAATCAGAAATGTTGTCATATAACACGCCGAGCTGACCGCGATATTCGGTATCGATGACGCCCATACTGTTACTTAAACGTAAAGGTGTTTTCGCACCAATGCTAGATCTAGGTAGAATTAAAGCCATCCAATGCTCTGGCAAAGCGATATGAACACCAGTGCGAACCATTGTGCTGCGACTATGCGCGGGAATCACTACTGTATCAGCAGCATATAGGTCTGCGGCGGCGTCAGTCTCGTGAGCATAAGTGGGGACTTGCGCTCCCTCATCTAGAGACACTTGCATCTCAAAATCTGGGGCGTTATAAGCGGCGAGAGAAGCCTCAAGATAACTATTAATTATTCCGCATACGTGCTCAAGTAGAGTACGCTTATTCTGAGACGGCTGTAGTGCATCAATATAATCTACAAAAGCTCTCTTGATGTTTTGGATCCGATTTCTAAACTCACCAGCTGTTAGTCCTTCATTATGACATTCTGCAACAGTTCGCTCTACAACGGAAGCCTTCACTTCATCATTAAGTAGATTATCTAGTGTATTGGTATAAATAGACATAAATTCAGGAGTCATTGAATCATCCGGAATTGTCATAATAGATTCAAATAAACTATCAAATTGATCCGTTCCTGTAGCGGCTTCTACGTTTTGTATAAATTCAGACATTATTATCACTCCATACTTCTCTCAACGGTTACGACTGCCCAAGAATCTACAATCTCGCCCTTCTGTTTCTTAGTCTTTAGTACATAGCCAGACTTAGTAAGAGTGTAGCCGCCGTTAAGTTGATTATCTTTAAATTCTCCAATAAGAGCAATTGCCTGCTCCTCATTATCAACACGATATACATCAGTTGTCTTCATTAGTTCCTTCATTGTTATTTTTCTCCTTATTATTCAGTTCGCGTAATTGTTCAATTAAATAAATATAATCTAGTTTCTTTAAGTCTTCATTTAGTTGTTGTGCTTGTTGCCGATTCCGTTTTGAAGTCTTCTTCATAAGCGCGCGTCGTTGTGCGCGATTTAGATGCTTCGCAATATCAGTTTCAGCTTGGTCGTGCATTTGCGTTTCTAGTTCTTCTAGCTCAGTGTCCATATTATCCTCCGCTAGTTCTATTATATCCGTATTCCTAAGTCTTGAAAAAATCTATATAATACTTTTCTAGCTCACTTAGCTTATCTTTATCGCAATAGATGATAACTTCGATAGCCCAATTCCAAAGCCCTGTTTTAAGTATCTCATGATGAACTGCCTAATCAGCAATAGATTGAATTCCAACAACTGACTTAAAGTGATCGGCAATTCGTTTCTTAATATTAGTGCTTTTTCCAATATAAGACTTTTTATTGAGCATATTGGTAAGCTTATAGATGCCAGGCTTATCTTCTATTCCTACTCTTTTAAACGTATCTTCAATATATGGACGGACATATTCTGTCCATATAAGTTTATTGATAATATCAGGATGAGCAACGTGCGGCGCTACCGACGTCAATAAAAATTCTATATCGCTTTGATACTCTTCTGGAACTTGAATGGTATAAAATTTAGCTGCCTATGTTTCTTTCTCATAGAGTTTAATTGGTTCCATTAAGCTTGTCAAGCGATCCATTTGGTCTTTTATATCATTGTGAATGCGCTCTTTTTCTGCCGTTTGTTCAGACTCTAAAGTCTTCAAGGCTTCTTGATATTCAGCTACCACCTATTCATAGGCGGTGCGCAAACGATC
>AUXO010058007.1_pt1 | contig 12510 bp, 7 predicted proteins | sample 768731 | NCBI WGS metagenome assembly AUXO01 (sample SAMN02715735, study PRJNA202380) | gut metagenome | biome: sheep rumen | host: Ovis aries | place: New Zealand: Palmerston North | reverse complement strand
GACAAGTTCGGGATATCATATACATACGAGTCAGGAACGACGCCGCAGTATGGCGGCAACATCAGCGGCGCCACTTGGGCGCACACAGGCGGCAGCACGCAGTCCTATGCCTACACCTACGACATATACGGTCGCCTGACAGCGGGAACCCACAGTGGCGGAAACAGCGAGACGGCCGCCTACGATCCTAACGGCAACCTCACGAGCCTGACCAGGACCGGCACCCGCGCGGAATCATTGGTTTATACCTATACCAGCGGGACAAACAAGCTGGGGACGCTCAAGAGCAACGGGACGAACAAGACCTACGCGTATTATGCCGATGGCACGATGAAGACGGACGGTCTCCGCGGCCTGACCGTCACTTACAATGCCCTCAAGCTTCCGAAGACCGTCTCGAGCGGCACGACAAGTACGGTGACCTACATCTATGATGCCGGCGGCAACAAGCTGGCGGTAAGCCAGGACGGAACAGTGAAGAACTACTACTGCGGCGACTTCGTCTATACGTCCGGCCTCGATGTGGATTATATCCTGACCCCCAACGGCCAGATGACACGGAACCCGAGCACGGGAGCTTATACGGCCCAGTACAACATTACCGATCACCTCGGCAATGTAAGGTCAGTGGTCAACAGTAGCGGCACAGTCCTTCAAAGCACTGACTATTATCCCTTCGGCCTGGCATTCAGCGATGCGAATGTCGCAAATAATCGCTATCTTTACAACGGGAAGGAGTTGGAGAACTACACCATCGGCAGTTCGTATCTCGGTACGCTGGACTACGGCGCAAGACACTACGACCCGAGAATCTGCCGATGGACGGTACCGGATCCGATGGCGGAATCGGAGTATTTTCATTCAGCATATTCATTCTGTACACTCAACCCGGTCAATCTCATTGATCCTTTCGGGCTCACTACTTACACTATTGGCAACCAAAAAAAAGAAATTAATGATGGTTTTAATGAAATCATCTCAGTAACAATAAAGCAGTTAAAGCGTCTTGAACGAAGATTTTCAATTAGCGATAATTTGTATTTAAATCTTCGTCAGAAAATAATGGACAGGAATGGGTTTATTACTGAATCTGGCGATTATTCCCTTCCAACAGCAAATATATATGCTTCTGTCTCAGCTGAAGATGTATTATTATCTGCAGGTGCACTTTCTTTGATAGATTTATCTACCCCAGATATAACAGATGCTTCAAAAACGAAACTACTGGCAGAAGCTTTTCTTGCTACTACAGCATCATTAATGAGTTATGAGGCACTTATGGAGAAGATGAATTCAGAGATATCTTCTTTGCAGAGGAGGGTCCCCGGCCCAGATGCATACCAGTATGCTCTTATTGCCACACAATCGGGGTATTATCCTTCTTATACATATGGTAAAGGCTCAGTCTATCTAAGTGCTGGCGATGTTTGGAAATATGGGGAAACCATTCATCCAGATTCACGTTATTCTCAGTTATGGTTAAAGAGCAACAGATTGGATAGAATTATACAAGCTAAAGGAACGCAGCGTCAAATGAAAATTGAGGAAAAAATCAAGATATATAATTATTTTTGTAAAAATGGACATTTACCACCAGGTAATAAAATATTTAGGTGATATGAAATACATGATAGATTTTTGCGAATCTGATGAAGAGATGTATTCCAAAGGATTGTATATTCGTCTTTTTTCTAATAAGTACTTGGACTTTGCTTTTGAGAATAATAACTATGGTAGTGATGTAGAAGAGATTTGCATTCTTATACAATTGATTCGCGTAGATATAAATAATGAACATCTATTTAGGATTCACAAACCGAAGTATTATGAGCATATAGTATTAAACAATGCGCATAATGATTGTAAATGGGAATGGACTAAGAGATTTCAGATTGAGACCAGGTTTACTAACGAAGTCTATGACGCTTTTTTGGTTGCAGACGAAAACGAGTCCAATAAGATTCTGGCTTGTGAGACTCTCAAAGCATTGAAACAACTGGAGTATCTTCCTAAACGATTGAAAAAATTTGATAAAGAAGCTTTTCAGGCTGATGTCAGAAAGTTGTATGATTCATATGGGTGGCTTTAACACATAGAATAGTATAAACTCTACAACGAGGCAATCCGCTATAGAAGGATGTGTGAGATGAAGGTTTTTCATATCTTGTAAAAGGATCTATAAAGAATGATGTCATTAATGCTACAAAAATCGGGATAATACCATTGAGAGCCGTTGGAATAAAACGAGAAAGTGGTAAGAGATCCAACTGGAGATAAAATGAACGAGATAGTTCAGTCCGTAAGAATACTCTACTTTCTATGAAAAAGCAAGGCGTTTTTCAGATCAGATGATATCTATGTAACTAGCTGGGATGAAGGGGAGGACTATGACATGCACTTATCAAGAAAAGTTGTTCTAATCATATTGAGCATTCTTCTTTTTTTGTGTTAATCCTGTTCGATTAGGGTTCATAGTATAATAACATTGGTGTCTACTAAAAGATGCGGACAATAATAATAAAGTTTAACATTTATAACAACGTTGATTCGTTAGAACCGCTCTGTTCATTGACATTATTGTAGTTTGATTTACCGAACGAGGTGTTGAGATTGTTAGTGTCTGTAAGTGAGATATTTGCTATCTGAGACATCTTGTAGATGGATCGCTTGATTCTCAGCTTTTTCTGGGCGATGTCCATTAAGCAATAAGCCGTGATCGCCGAGTAAATCGTGTCCTGACGGCGTCCTTGATTTCGCCCCAGAACTTATTTATCCGGAGTGCGATCTTGTTCAACGAGGTGTTTTTTACTCTTCGAAGAAGTAGTAGTCCCTGTTTTGGTTCGCTTTTGCGTAATCGCTCTGGGTGGCTGACTTGCAGAATCCGAGTTTTAAGCTTTGATTCCATGCACTTCGATACAGGATATAGTCCCGCAGGCTTTCTCTTTTGGGAAGTTGACCAAATATAAGAACGAGCAACTGATTCCAATAAGTGAGGCTCTTTACATGGCTGTCTCTCAAGCACTTAGAGGCGTTTTCAATTGAGCTTATTCCTGTCGAGAGGGAAAACTAATTGAGATAAAAACATGCTTCTGATTATGTATAAGTGCATGATTATCAGGAAAATAAACAATTAAATCCATTGAACTCAAAAAACCTTGTAAACATCAAATTATTAATACTTTCAAAGAACTTTTATAAATATGTAGTGGGCACTAATGATCCATATATACAGATTAGGACATGGCCTTTTTAAGGCCGTTGCCAAAATGATAAATATATATATTATTATGAAACGATGCGATTTACATATTCATACAGTACCATCTATTTCAGATAGATCATTCTTGTATGATAAAGAAGTACTAATTGACTATGTCTCTAAAACTGGATTGGATGTGATTGCAATTACTAATCACAACCTCTTTGATTACTCGCAGTTTCTAGATATTAAGGACTCTTTACCGAATACGATTGTACTTCCTGGAATAGAGGTTGATTTAGAGAAAGGACATATCTTGGTTATAGGGAATAACGATGATGGGGCGTTGTTCGAATTCAAAGCAAAATGTGAAGAAGTTAAGAACCTCATCAAAACACAAAATGATGATATCACCTTTGACACGTTTATCCGAATATTCAGTGACCTGAGCAAGTTTTTATTAATACCACACTATGAGAAAAATCCCAAGCTTCACAAAGGAGTAATTAATCAGCTAGGGAGACATATTATTGCAGGGGAAGTATCGAGTGTGAAGAAATTTATTTGTATGGAGAAAGAAGAGAACGAGTTAACGCCAGTACTATTCAGTGACTTCAGAATAGAAAAAGGAGTTGACCCAGATAATTATCCTGTTAGTCATACCTTTTTTGATGTTGACCAGGTAAATGTCAACACATTAAAGCATTGTCTAATGGATAAGAAAAAAGTATCTCTTACTTCAAAAAAGGGTACTAAACTATTTCAGGTTTTTCCGAATGGACAGATGTTATCCACCGGTCTCAATATCATGTTTGGTAAACGCTCAACGGGTAAAACCCATACATTAAATGCTATCGCCAACCGTTATGAGGGAAAGGTAAAATATATAAAGCAATTTGAACTTCTAAATACAAGCAAGAATGATTCTGACCAATTTGAGAGTGACTTGAAAGTTAGGCAAGAAAATACAGCAGATGAATACTTACGCGAGTTTGGCACTATAGTAACAGATATTCTTAAGACTTGCTCTGTCAATGAAGACGAGACGAAATTGCAGAAATACTTAGATGCTGTTATGTCATCAGCTCAGCAGAGTGATCTGAATGATGTGTTTTCTAAGTCTAAACTTTTTAACGAAAACGGGTATAAAGAGCGGAGCCATGAAGATATCGATATTATCATTAGTGCAGTACGAACCTTATTAGAATCGGAACGGTACAAACAAATCATTAATAAGTACTTGCCAGAAGCATCACTTAAGGCACTTTTAAAAGACCTTATTGAGTTGTGTTGGGTTACTTGTGAGGAAAACAAGTATATGAAAGAAGTCAATAATATGATTACGATGGTAAAGGAGTCTCTGCAGCTAAAATCAGCAGCGCCGCGCATTCCTGACATTGACTTATATCAGTATTTTATCAATAATAAAAAGCGCGAAATCTTTTCTCAAGTGGCTAATGCCGTTAAGAGGAAAAAGGATATTAGTTCAGAAAAAGCCGGTTATTTTACAATCAGTGTGTCAGCGCGCCCGTTTACGAGTGCTACTGATTTGAAATCAGTTGGTTTGAAGCAAGTGTCACTGGTGAACGCTTTCATGAAATATGGAAACCCTATTCGCTATATTGATGAGTTAAAAGCTGCTGGTGTTGAAAGCGATCGTATTTTCAAGTTGTTTGCAGCAATAGATTATAAGATACTTAATTCTTCGGGGTTACCAGTTTCCGGCGGTGAAAGATCAGAGTTTAACTTTTTGCAGAAGATTAAAGATGCAATTCTCTGCGATATGCTGATAATTGATGAGCCTGAGTCTTCTTTCGATAATATCTTCTTGAAAAATGAGGTTAATAAATTTATCAAAGAGATGGCAGAGAAGATGCCTGTGATCATTTCCACTCACAATAACACGATAGGAGGCTCGATTAAACCTGATTACATCCTTTATACAGAAAAGATAAACGAGGAAGACGGGCCTCACTTCAAGATATATAGTGGGTATCCAACTGCTAAATCGTTAAAAGATGTAGAAGGTAATGAAATTGAGAATTATGAGATTACGTTGAATAGTCTAGAAGCTGGAGAACAAGCATATTCAGAAAGAAAAGAAATTTATGAAACACTTAAAAATTGAAGAACAGAAGGCATATTTCAAGAGTGCCGAGAACTGGAAGGTCGTTACAGATATGACCAAAGAAGATTTATTGAACCTTGCACATGCCGCAATTGAAGAGGATAGTTTTGAAATGGATGAATTCGATGAAACGCTATTGCCTAATCCTGCACATAAGATTATCTATCAGAAGATTCGAGGCCAATTAGAAGAACTGCATAATAGAAGGGATGCTTTCCAAGAAGAAGCGAGGAATATCTATAAAGATGCTTACAAGAAGTATTGTGAAGAGTAATTAACGATGCTCATGGATGGCTGTACGTCCTGAACAACTATCGTTGGTGTTATTCTTCCGTTATTATATCCGAATATAGCGAACTTGAAATAATATAATTTGTCTCGTAGCTTAATAGTTAGAGCCTCCTTCTTAGTATAAATGGGTCGTGGTACGCACTTTAAAGGAGAGATCCAAGTGCAAATCTTGGCGAGACTACAATTAAACATACTTTAAAATATTATTTTAACACATATGACTCTTTGCATAGGATGGATTCGGAAGTTTAAGGAAACTGAAGAAATTTGTTTAGCTTCGGATAGCATGTTTACAGGGGGCGGTTCAAGATTGCCCGTTGCGCCTAAGTTGTTTCCTATCTCAAGAAATGACTGTGCGATTGCTTGTGCTGGTAATACAGGATACACTATGCCCTTGGTTGAACATATTAACCATGCAGTAGAGATAAACCAACCAATCAGGGACAGAGCGTATGACTTTCATCATTTCGTTCACCTTGTTGAGGAAGTTATTAACAGTTGTTTGGGCCTCGAAAAGGAGGTTCAAGAAAACGATCGTGAAGGCCCTGATTTTTCAATGATTCTTGCGGGCTATTCATGGGTAAAGAAGAAATCTCTTCTCTATACGATCTCTTTTGATAAGACCTCAAATAAAATGAAAGCGATACAGGCGAAATCAATCAAGGGAATGCCTGTAGCCGTGATAGGTAATTATGACTTGATACCTTCGGTTCGTAGGAAAAAATTTCTCGAGTTTGATAAGTCGGAACATAATAAGGGTGATGCTTGTGGTTATGAACCACTTGAAGTGCTTTCTGAGTTTATTAACGATAGTAGGATTGATACTATTGGAGGACATCTCCAGATGTTGAAAGTTTATCCTTTTATGAATGTATTGCCTGTGGGTTTCTTTTATCCTGACACAAAGAGGATATATTACTATGGACGCCCGTTGCTAAAATACGAAACATTCCCATTTCCGATTTATGATATGGGAGACAAGCAATTCAAGTATATGAAGGTGACTTCAGATCAGTTTGAATTGGTCCATGAGAAGACTAAGCCATTGACGAAGTTTAAAAAGAGGGTAATGAAACAATAGCGAAGAGGGGACGTCCCTATAACTTCAAACGCTTATATTATTATCCTTTTGCACTATTCTATGTCCCAACCCTTTTTAGAAGTAATTGTAGGGAGACAATAAACACTAGGCCTAAATAATCTGACTTGTCCTGAAATAGGTTTTCAGTTTGAACAAGAGCAATGTAAACATCATCTAGGATGAAACATCAGCAGTACCGATATCCCTCTCAGTCGTACTATATAAAGATCGTCTGGTTTCGATTGTATTAGCAATACTGCGGAGACTTCGTCTACACCTCCGGCCTCAGCGTCGATTACATCCTGACTCCCAACGGTCAGATGACAAGGAACCCGAGCACGGGATCTTATACGGCCCAGTACAACATCACCGACCACCTCGGCAATGTCAGGTCAGTGGTCAACAGCAGCGGCACAGTCCTGCAATCCACTGACTATTATCCCTTCGGCCTGGCCTTCAGCGAAGCAAATGTCACGAATAATCGCTATCTTTACAACGGGAAGGAACTGGAGAACTACACCATCGGCAGTTCGTATCTCGGCACGCTCGACTACGGCGCAAGACACTACGATGCGAGAATCTGCCGATGGACGGTACCGGAATGGATGGCGGTGAGGTATTATGATATTAGTTCTAATTATTAATTGAAATAAAGGATGAAGCAGGGTAGTGTTAAGAGTCCATATAGAAAGAAACGACCGCGTCGAGCAAAGTTTCAAAAGAAACAAAAGGCCCAGCCTTCATCCCTCGTTCGTGCGCCTCGTGCTTATAGAAAAAAGGGGGGAGTTACCTATCAGCGCCCCCAAAAAACTATTTATACGAAGAGTGATCTGATTGATTTGTTTGCACCTCATAATCTTAGGTACATTCTTCGGACTAAAGATAGCCCTTTCAACCTAAAACGTTTAAAGGAAGATGAGGATGCTAAAACTGAGGGCGGTATAGTAGCAATTCCAGAGGTGTTTTCAATCATAGACAATCCGACGGAATCGATTGCCGCATTGAAGCGTGTAGTAAGGGCCCTTGTGGTTAGCAACGATAGGCGGGTCGTTTTTGATTATGAGAAATGCAAAAGTGTAGATATTGGTACACAAGCTCTGATGGATGTTATCTTGATGGAATATAATAAGTTTGGCAAAAAATGCTCTAACCTCAAAAGACCTTCTGAATTAGGCTTGTTTCCTGAAGGATTTGGCGGAAGGAATATTACTGACGAGAATCTTAAAAAGATGATGTTCTCTGTGGGATCACCAGCTTGTTTGGGTATTAGAACTAATGATTACCCGGATATCATTCCGTTCAAAATGTGTTCTCGACGTATATTGACAAAGGATGATAGAAGTAAACTCAATGAGTTAAAGGATCTTGATACTACGGAGGCAGTTGATTATGTGATTAATTGCCTGGCTAAAATGAATAAAAGGATTACACCTAAGAAGTTGAATGATTTAAGCACAGTGTTTGGTGAAATATTGATTAATGCTGAAGAACACTCAACGTTAAATCACCGTTTTTCTGTCGGGTATTTTCAGGAAACAACTGAAAGAGGAAAGCATTACGGGTTGCTGAAATTAGTAATTTTGAATTTCGGTAATACAATATATGAAACATTTAAAAATAACCCGAAGTGTCCTCTAGAAACAGTGGAAAAGATGAGAGCTTTGTCAGAGAACTATACTCGGAAAGGATTATTTAAGACTAGAGAATTCGAAGAGGAAACATTGTGGACTCTGTATGCTTTGCAGCAGGGAGTTACATCTGTGGCCGGGAAAAGGCGTGGTAGCGGTACAATCCAGTTTATTCGAAGCTTCTTCAACATTAAGGGAGATCAGAAGGTTGATAATATTTCTCGTATGGTGTTACATTCTGGCCGGACTCAAGTAATATTTGACGGAACATATGGTATAAAGGAAAAGGTGGATGGGAATAACAAATTTAATATGATGACTTTTAATGACTCAGGGAGCATAGAAGATATGCCTGATAAGAATTATGTTAAAACGACAGGTATATACTTTCCTGGCACGATTATTACCGCAAACATTCTTCTGAATGACGATGATATTAAAGAGATAAGCTAGTTTAAAATTATGGAAAAGATTGCTAGAATCAATTTAGAGAATTATAGAGCAGAGGATAAGGTTAAACACATTAAGGCAAAGGTCTTTACTGGCCGAGATCGAGGTGCACTTGTTCGCGAAGCATCACGGATTGATCAGTTAGAGGCGAATAATGATAAAGTTGTTGTAGAAATACCATCGGACATTTATTCAATCAACCCCTCTTTCTTCGAGGAACTATTCTTTAATGTAGTCAACAAGCTTAAGAAAGAGGAGTTTCTTCGGAAATTCACTTTTGATGCCAAAGGCGAGTATGATTTTCAGGATGAATTGATGGAAGCCATTGATAGGATTTTGAACGATGCTACTGCAATTGGATAAAGCTATGGTTGATTCTGTTTTTGTATATAATCCCCATGTCCTTAATTCGCAAATGGTAACTCCTTCAGGGACAATCATGGACACGATACTTACTATTGCTATGGCTGTTATTGCCATTGCAAACATTATTCTCACATTTCATATTTTCAGGCAGAACAGGAAAGATTCAAATGATTTCGAACAACAACAACGGACTTTTGTTATGATGCAAAAGCTTATTATTGACTCCAATATACAACGCCTTTATGCCTTTTATGACAATATCATGGAAGAATGCAAGAAACTATTGGTAAGCGATGCACAAGAAACAAAGGCCGAGGTAAATACATTTATTAAAGGCCAGCTTAAGGCCTTTCGACGTGATTTTACAACTCTTTTTAGTGTTATTGACTCAAACTTGAGCAAAGAACTATTGGAACTTGCCGATAAACTTGTAGACGGAATTACGGAGGCCATCTATGACCAGGGCGTTAATTTGACGTATGAGCCCAAGTTTGACGAAATGGTATCACAGCAACTGTCCAAGAATCGAACGGAGATGTTGGCTGTTTTATATAGATTAGCATTACTGACTAATAACAAGTGCAATTAATAGCTTTAAGATTGTAAAGAATTGGAGGCCTAAAATAACGATCCTTTTCATTGTAAATCTTGCCGTTAGGTCTTTCAAATAAATGTTGAGTTACCTTGACATGGATATATAAATTGCAGTTAAGACTTGAAGTTCATTTAAACAAGATGTACCTTGGTCTTTTATTGGACACTGATGAATAATTATGAAGATAGAAAACGGTAGCGTTCCATCCAGTGTGTCTGTTTACTTGTTTGTTTAAGAGTCTGCTATTGAGTTAAATACTTTACTTTGAGTGATTCTACGTCTTTGCTAAGAGATGTGCTCTAGGGCTACCTCGACCTTATTCAACAACCCCCTAGTGTCATCATCTCCATAATCCTTTTTCAGAACACTCTGAAGCCACGTCTTTGCCGTATGAAGATACCTGGCTGATCTTTCATCTGAAAAACGGCCATGATATTTCAAAGCCTGCCGAGCATAAGTGTATGCATGAAATCGTTTCCTTGCGTCTGCTGTCATACACTTTTCAAGGATTTCCATACTTTTATCAAGTTGCCACCGAACGGAATCACCGTCTTTATCAATATTGGCATTAAATAAAATGACAGCGTGTGAATTTCGTATTGAGAAATGCTTATCATCAGTCATATTGATTGCCTTATCAATCCAAGCGAAAGCACTATCATACTGTTTCATTTGGGAGAGATACAACGCTCCCTGTTGAAGCACGTAAGGGTTTGACCGATCATACAGAAAAGCTTTCTTATAGTATTCTTCGCCATCTTCCCAATTATCAAATGCTTTTAACGTTATGTTCTTATCAAAAGCATACCGATGGAATGTCTTGTAGTCACATATTCTTATTGGAGAAATATTGTTTAAAACACCCATCAAGACTCTTGACAATAACTTGGAAGAGCAAGAATCAATAACAACTTCTGCGATGTATAAAGATCGAGGATAGTAATAATCCATATCGGCATAACCTATACCATTCGCTGGGATATAGTCTTTGACAATCCCCTCAGCGTCATCGCGTAAGTTGAAAACATCGTTATAATCAAATTTGCCATTAAAATAGTCATACGCATTTTCTGAAGATAGTGGCACATGACACATATGCATATATGCACATAAAACAAGGAACTCAGCTAAATCGGGATCACTACTTTCTAGATGTTTCAATGCGTTTTTATAACGGTCTTTGATGTTTTGCAAAGAAACGTTTCTTATGACAAATTCAAATAAAGAGTCGTTACCATATACATCGAGGTTAGTCTCTTTCTTTAGATACTCTCCACGAATACTCTCCGGCAAAGAGTCATAGATTCCTTGCAAATCGCTGTCATTCAGAGCGGTGACATTAATTATATTATAGTGATTTTCATCTATAAGGTGAGAAATAATATAAAAGTTGTGGCTTCTTTCCGAGGCGACTATCTTAATGTTCGAATCATCTAAGGCCCCTATTCCGTCCATACTATCATACAAGTTGTCAATATAGATGATGGCTTTGTCGTTACCAATAAGCTTACGAATATATTCTGCCCGCTGTGTCGTCAATGAGTCAAAAAACAAAGAAAGAACGTTTGCCTGACACTCTCTTGCGGCGAGCATCATCGCAGTTGTCTTTCCTGAGACGGGTGCACCAATAATAATAGTATTCTTTTTTTTGTCATAAATGCTATTAACAATTTGCGGAATATAATGAGTTTTATATAGTTGACCACTAAGGATATCACACCACTTGGGCGAACTCCCTCCAAAAAAATCTTTAATAGGCCGTTGTACGCTAACGTCTCGTAGATTCTTTGGTATCCTGTAGGGTTTAAGGAGTTCAAGTCTCTCTTTCTCCACATCTATAGAATCCTTTGACGTGTTTATTGAAGATAGAAACTCAAGAAACTCCTTTGTGTCAGAGATGATTATATTAAAACCTAAAGAACGATAGTACTCACTATACTGTTCATCTTCATGACGAAGAAGAACCCACATATCCCTTTTTGCATTTCTAAACGTCTGCTGTGACAGCAATGTTTGAAGAACAGAATTATCACTAAAGCTATACCCCCAAAACAGTGTAGGATATGTCTCAAGCTGATTGGCTAATATCCGCCAAACACGAGGAGCATCACTATAGATAGAAGCTAAAGACCCAACATCAAACACAAAACGGCTATCAGGATGGACGACAGAGCCATGGAGGGGTAAATAGTTTATCCCCCGAGAGTCAGTCGTTGTTCCGTCAACGAATTGGTCATTAAGAAAATTTGTTGTAGAATCTTTATAAATCTGAAAAACCAGATCGTCAATATTTGTTGTACTAATATTTTTGATTCTAATCTTTAATAAATTAAAATACAGTGGATCAATGCACTTGACGGTAAACCTCCTCTTTAGATAGTCCAAATAATCTTGCTTGAATGTGCTCTTCTCCAAAATGGTAGACAGTTGAGGTAAAGAATAAAACTCAGGTTTTGAAAACTTCTTGGACAACTCCGTTTTCAATCCGGACCCGGTTGGCAGAGAAATCCCTTGAGCGTCCTTAGCCAGTAAGGAAAACCCTGAACCTAAAAAAAGGTTTATTCCTGAAGATAACGCTTTTTCTAATGTGTTTCTGTTCTCTATTTCCATAAGCAAAATGAAGTTATAATTCCAAATATACAAATAAACTATCGACCTGAAACAACCAAGGATACCATTTCTTCCAAAAGAGATTGTTCTTGTAATAGGTAACTTTGCTTGTACATTTTTTGGCAAAGGTAAATGGACATTTTTTCGTAAAGTAAAATGTAC
>AUXO016364814.1_pt1 | contig 12512 bp, 9 predicted proteins | sample 768731 | NCBI WGS metagenome assembly AUXO01 (sample SAMN02715735, study PRJNA202380) | gut metagenome | biome: sheep rumen | host: Ovis aries | place: New Zealand: Palmerston North | reverse complement strand
TAGCTCATTTGGTAGAGCACCTGACTCTTAATCAGGGTGTGCGGGGTTCGAGCCCCCGGCGGCCCACTCCAGGAGGGCTGAGGACTTTGTGTAGGCAAGGTTTTTGGCCTTTTCTTATTATCTGATGATTGTTATGGTCATGCAGGTAGGACTGCTTTGCAGGTTTGTTCAGCGTTTGCATGACGAGGTGGCAAGAAGCAAAGAGGATAAAAATGTATACCGATAGAAATGATACAATATGTGCCATTGCAACTGGGCTTGGAAAATCCGCTATTGGAAAGATAAGAGTAAGCGGACCCGAAGCTATAGAAATATGCAATGGTATTTTTATTGGAAAAAAAAGAATATCAGAGATGGAAACTTTTACTGCTGCATTTGGCCGAATCTATGATGAGGGTAGGCAGTACGATGAAGTTATAGCGTTAGTTATGAAAGCGCCCCATACATATACGACTGAGGACACGGTGGAGTTGGATCTTCATGGTGGTCCTTTTGTAATGAAAAGGGTTATGGAGCTACTGGTAAGTAAAGGAGCAAGGGTTGCAGAACCAGGTGAATTTACAAAGCGTGCATTTCTAGGTGGAAGAATTGATATGACAGAGGCAGAGGCTGTTATGGATGTCATCAATTCTGAAACAGATATGGCTCTAAATGCTTCTCTTAATCAGCTTTCGGGAAATTTAAGAGATGAGATCTCTGATATTAGAGAAAAGCTAATCTATAACACAGCATATATTGAGTCAGCAATAGATGATCCTGAACACTATGAATTGGATGGCTATGCAGAAACTCTTCAGGATACAGTAAATGAAATCTTAGAAAGACTGGATAAGCTTCTGGCTGGATTCGATGAAGGTCGTCTTATTAGAGAGGGAATTAATACAGCAATAGTAGGAAGACCTAATGTAGGAAAATCTTCTATACTTAATACTCTCCTTGGGGAAGAGCGTGCAATCGTAACAGATATTGAAGGAACTACAAGAGATACACTTGAGGAATATATAAGCCTTGATGGAATAGTTCTTAAACTTATAGACACTGCAGGAATAAGAGAAACTGAAGATAAGGTTGAACAAATTGGCGTAGATAAAGCAAGAACAAGTATCTCTTCTGCTGATCTTGTACTTCTTGTACTAGATGGATCGGATGATATTACAGAGGATGATAAAAATCTTGTTAAAAGCATTACAGATAAGAAAGTGATAGTTCTTGTAAATAAGAGCGATAAAGAAGAAAGTTTTAATGCAGACAGGATAAGAGATTTACTGGCTAAAGAATTTAAAGATGAGCTTCCTGCCATAATCGAGTTTTCTGCTAAGACAGGTGGTGGAAAGGATCTGCTTAAAGCAAAAATCTCAGAGTTGTTCTATGAGGGCCATTTAGACTATAATAGTGAAGTGCGAATCACTAATGTTCGTCACAAAGGTCTCGTAGTTGATGCAGAAGAAAGTTTGAGAAAGGTTCTTCAAAGCATTGAAGATGGAGTTGGCGAAGATTTTTATACCATAGACTTAATGGCAGCATATGAGTCGTTGGGAACAGTGATTGGAGAATCACTGGAAGATGACCTGGCAGATAAGATATTTAAGGAATTCTGCATGGGAAAATAGATAAAGAAAATATAGATATTATAAATACATATACGATATAGAATATAAGATATAGAAAATAAGATATAGAAAAGAAAGAACACATATGAATGTTGAAGAAACCTATGACATAGTAATAGTTGGAGCGGGACATGCTGGCTGTGAAGCAGCACTTGCAACTGCAAGACTGGGATTTGAGACAATCCTATTCACTGTAAGTATGGATAGCGTTGCGCTCATGCCATGTAATCCAAATATTGGCGGAAGCTCGAAGGGCCATCTGGTTCGTGAGATAGATGCACTTGGTGGAGAGATGGGCAAGAATATAGATAAGACTTATATTCAGTCAAAGATGCTTAATGTATCTAAGGGTCCTGCTGTACACTCTCTCAGAGCTCAGGCTGATAAGGGAGAATATACTAAGCAGATGAGAATGACTCTTCAGGCAGAGCCACATCTTACACTTCGTCAGGGCGAGGTTTCTGAACTTATATATGAAGAGATAAATGATAGCGCTGATATAAACTCAGATAAAAAAAATAATATAAATTTAGACGAATCAAATATAGTAAAGCATAGGGTAGTGGGAGTAAAGACATTTTCAGGTGCTGTTTATCATGCAAAGGCGGTTGTACTTTGTACTGGTGTTTACCTGAAGGCTATGTGTATTTATGGAGATACCATCACCTATACAGGGCCAAATGGACTTATGGCCGCTAATCATCTGTCAGACTCTATGACAGAGGGAGGAATTGCTCTTAGAAGGTTTAAGACAGGTACTCCTCCAAGACTTGATAGAAATTCTATAGACTTCTCCAAAATGAGTGAGCAGAAGGGTGATGATCATATTCAGCCATTCTCATTTACCAATAGAGAAGAGGATATTGCGAGAGAGCAGATTTCTTGCTGGCTCACATACACTGGAGAGGAAACTCACAATATAATAAGAGAGAATATTGATAGATCTCCACTTTTTTCTGGTGTTATAAAAGGTACGGGACCTAGATACTGTCCATCCATTGAGGATAAGATCATGAAGTTCCCGGATAAGGACAGACATCAGCTTTTCGTTGAACCAGAAGGAGAGTTCACTTCGGAAATGTACCTGGATGGAATGTCATCCTCCATGCCAGAAGATGTTCAGTATAGAATGGTTCATTCAGTACCAGGATTGGAGAATGCGAAAATAGTGAGACCTGCATACGCAATTGAGTATGACTGTATCTCAGCAACTGATCTGAAACCATCGCTGGAGTTTAAGTCTGTAGCTGGACTATTTTCAGCGGGACAGATAAATGGAAGCAGCGGTTATGAAGAGGCTGGTGCTCAAGGATTGATTGCCGGTATAAATGCTGCAAGACTTCTTCAGGGGAAGGAGCCTGTTGTGCTTTCAAGATCTGATGGCTACATTGGAGTTCTTATTGATGATCTGGTTACAAAGGAAACAAAAGAGCCATATCGAATGATGACTAGCCGTGCAGAGTATCGTCTTCTTCTTAGACAGGATAATGCAGATCTTAGACTTACAGATATCGGTCACGAGATTGGTCTTATTGATGATGCAAGATATTCTATGTTCTGTGAAAAGAGGAATTTGATCAATTCAGAGATTGAACGACTTAAAGAAACTATGTTGGGAGCCAACAAGAAAACTCTAGAGTTTCTGGAGAAGCATAATAGTTCTCCAATACATACCGCCGTTTCGATTGCCGATATCATAAGGAGACCGGAATTTAGTTATGAGTTGGTTGAAGAAATAGATAAGGAGCGTCCAGAATTCCTTTCTTCAAAAAATGTTAATCTAAAAGTAAATCAAAAAGTAAATCTAAAAGAAGTAATTGAGCAGATAAATATATCTATTAAGTACGAAGGATATATAGACAGACAGAAAAAACAGGTGTCTCATTTTAAGAAGTTGGAAAATAAGAGAATACCTGCAGATATAGATTACAGTAAAGTAAAGAACCTAAGAATAGAAGCAAGACAGAAGCTGGAGCAGATCAGACCGGAGTCTATAGGTCAAGCTTCAAGAATTTCAGGAGTTTCTCCGGCTGATGTAAATATGATACTTTTATATATTACTATGGCGTAAGTTAGGAGCATACATGAATTATATTGTATTTGACCTGGAGTGGAATCAAAGCCCGATAGGTCAGGCAGGGGAGCATCCAAGGATGCCCTTTGAGATAATTGAGATTGGAGCAGTCAAGGTAAATGACAAGCTTGAGATCATAGATGAATTCAGGCGACTCATCAAACCAAAGCTTTATCCTACACTTCATAAGTATATTCGGGACATTCTTTCTTATGATGAGAAGGAGCTTAAGAAAAATGGAGTGGGCTTCAAGCAGGCATGTACAGAGTTCCTGGAGTGGTGCGGTTCGCCGGATAGTTATATGTTCTGTACATGGGGACCTTCTGATCTTCATTATCTACAAACGAATATGGATTTCTATAGGATGGAAAAACTTCCATTTCCACTTAAGTTCTGTGATATTCAGCAGATTTATGCTGAGAAATATACTGCTGATCACAGTGTGAGTAAGTTGGAGAAGGCTGTAAACTTTCTAAAGATAAAAAGCGAAAGGCCTTTTCACGCAGCTGTAAATGATGCATATTATACGGCCAGAGTACTTGCATGTGGAAAATTTGGAGATATTACTGACAAGTATACTTTTGATGTTTACAGGCATCCAAAGAATAAGGATGAAGAGATTGTTGAATATCATAATAAGGTGATTGATCACATTTCGGGAGAGTATGAATCTCGAGCAGATGCCATGGCAGATGCAGAAATCACTTCAGTAAAATGTTCCAGATGCGGAAGGAAAACTGCTCGTAAGATTGATTGGTTTCAGAATACTAACGGAACAGAGTATGCAGTTGGAAAATGTTTTAGACATGGAAATATGCTGGCATCACTTAAGTTCAAGCCTGCGTCAGACAGTTCAGACAGAGTTTTTGCAATAAAGAAAATTGTTCCAGTTAGCAAAATGAAATATAGGGAAGTTAAAGCCAGACGCGATATGCTAGAAAAAAAGCGTAAGGAGAAGTACCTGAAATATCAGGAAAAGCTGAAGGGCTAAGTCTTTAGATATAAAGAGAAAAGCTGAAGGGAGCCTAAGTTTATAATGGCTCTCTCTTAGCGGTTCCCGGTTTTCTAGGATATGCCTTAGGCGTAGGTTTTTCCTTGCGGATCATAACAAAGCTTCGACTGTTATCTGTATCGGCTAACTGGAAATGAATCACATTTTCCAGTTTTCCCCCAAGAAGTTTTATGGCGCGCTCAGCGGACGCCAGTTCTTCGTCAATATTTCCTGACTTATAAGAAATGAAAAGTCCTCCTACCTTCGCGTATGGAAGGCAATATTCTGTAAGGGTGCTTAAGTTTGCTACAGCTCTTGATGTGACTACATCAAAGGTGTCGCGTAGATCTTTTCTTCTGCCTCCCTCTTCTGCACGTGCATGAATGGTTGTAACATTTTCAAGTCCAAGTGTAGATATAACATTATCAAGAAAGCTAATTCTTTTATTTAGTGAATCTAAAAGTGTTAACTGGATATTAGGATAGGCAATCTTAAGAGGGACGGAAGGAAATCCTGCTCCTGTTCCTACATCAACCATGGTTACAGGCTTTTCAGAAATATATTTCAGTTCTGGAACAGCCGGAATAAGAGAAAGACTGTCTGCAAAATGCTTCAGAGCAAATTCCTCTGGATCAGTTATGGCAGTCAGATTCATTACCTGGTTTTTCTCAATTACCATATTCATGTATGTATCAAACTGTTCGAGCTGTTTCTCAGACAGTGTAATATTCATTTGTTTAGTATAGTAGGATAAATCTTTCATATATAGGTTTCCTTTAGAATTATTAGTTTTTATTCTTGAGATTCTTAAGATACTCTCTAGAATAAGATAACCAGCAAAGAAAATCAATATTAAAGGTTATTCAAATGCCTATCAAAGATGTTTATCAAAGTCTGAAAACATATCCTGTTATCAATAGCTCGAAATCTAAATTGAATTATATCCTATAATTTGATATTATTATTCGGTATAAAGATTTCAAAAATCAAAAATGAAGGTGAGTCATGAAAAAATTAAAAATCGTTGGGTTTAGTTTGGCGGGAGTACAGCTTGTGCTTTCGGTTCTTGTTGTGTATTTTGCATTTTCGACTAAAATGGTGCCTACCGCTTATGGTATAGGTTTAATAGTTGGACTTGCCATACTTTTAGGAGTGGTGATTCTCTTATCAACAAGGAAGAAAAAAGCGACAAATATAACTGCGATAGTTATAGCTGCAATTCTTTCAATTCTTTATGCTATAGCAAGTTATTATATCTATGTAACAAACAAGACCATAGATGATGTTACTGGCGTAAATGTAGAGGTTGATGAGATAAATGTATATGTATCAAAAGATGATACAGTTGCATCTATAAATGAGGCGGTTGCCAATGGTTATGTATTTGGAACTGTTAGTACAGATGATCAGCAGCATATTCAGGAAACAGTTTCCAAGATTGAAGGAGATGTTTCTCAAACAGTAAATACTAGGGAATATGAAACAATATTTGATCTTATTGCCGGATTTGAGAATAATGAAGTTCAGGCACTTATAATCAATAAGGGAACTCTTTATGTACTTGATGCTTCTGAAGAATATATAGATTATTCTCAGAATTTAAAGATTATAATGGAAACCATGTATGAGGAAGAGATTGTTCAGGAAGAAGAATCAACCTCCATGGATGATGATCATTTCTGCGTATACTTCAGTGGTATTGATACATTTGGTTCAGTTACTGCAAAGAGTAGAAGTGATGTAAATATTATTGCAGTAGTAAATAATCAGACAAAGCAGGTACTTCTTATCTCTACACCAAGAGATTATTATGTACCACTTTCAAATTCAAAGGGTAAGAAGGATAAGCTTACTCATGCAGGTCTCTATGGAATAGAATGTTCTATGGATACACTGGAAATGTTATATGACGCAGATCTCAGCAATTATGTGAGAATCAATTTCTCTGGATTCCAGAACATAATTAATCAGCTGGGTGGAATAGATGTAAATTCAGAATATGCATTTACCTCTGAAACAGAAGAGGGAATTTATTCATTTTCAAAGGGCATTAATCATCTAAATGGTGAAGAAGCTCTTGGCTTTGCCAGATCAAGAAACTTTACTGATGGTGATAGACAGAGAGGCCGTAATCAGATGCAGGTTATCAAGGCTACTATTGAGAAGCTTGAATCACCTGAAACTTTGAAGAATTACAGTAACATTATGGATAGTATGGAAGGTTCATTCCAGACAGATATGTCCAAGGATCATATAGGTTATCTTGTTCAGAGTACTCTGACAGATGGTAATTGGGAAGTCCTTACTTACAGCGTAGGTGGAAATGATTCTACACAGACATGTTATTCAACCGGATCAACTCAGCTGTATGTAATGGTTCCAAATGATGATGATATTACTTATGCAAATGAACTTATCTCAAGAGTGCTTAGTGGCGACAAAGTATCTCAGGATGAAATCAATGTATATATTGAGAATAAGGATGCTGAAGATTTGATTGATAATTCTGCAGTTGAGCAGGATGGTAGTGAAGAAGATACAGAGGAGTAGGCCACTAAAGCTACCAGAGAATCTTAAGGGGGATTTATATGACGAATGCAAATGATAAGCCGGTTCTTGTCATTATGGCAGCAGGATTAGGTAGCAGATTTAAGGGATTGAAGCAGATCCATCCAGTTGATGAAGCTGGACACATTCTAATGGATTATGCTGTTTATGATGCCTTAGAAGTTGGGTTTAGTGAGATAGTATTTATTATAAGAAAATCCTTTGAGCAGCAGTTTAAAGAAGCTATAGGTGACAGGCTCAGCAAGAAATGTCCAGTAACCTATGTATTTCAGGAACTTGATGACTATCCAGGGGATATAGCCTTTCCTAAAGATAGAACAAAGCCTTGGGGAACAACTCATGCACTCTGGAGTGCAAGAAAGGTTTTGAAGGGGCGTAAGTTCCTTACCATAAATGCTGATGACTTTTATGGGCGAGGGGCATATAAGGCTGCCTATGATTTTCTTACCAGTCAGTGTAAAGATAATGTTCATGGCTGTATATGCTATGATCTAATAAAAACACTTAGTGCCACGGGAATGGTAAGTCGTGGTATATGTCAGGTTGATAACGAGAATAAGCTTGTTAGAATCGATGAAAGAAAGCAAATAAAGCTTGAGGAAGAAGCTGATGGTTTGAAAGGATATTATACACTTGATGGTGGAAAATCTTTTAACTTAATTCCATCGGGTTCTGTTGCATCTATGAATCTATGGGCTTTTGGAAGAGGTTTTATAGATGATATAGAAGTTTCTTTTGAAAGAAGATTTGTTGAAGGAGTTAGGAATACTCCAGATACCTTTGAGGAAACTATTTCAGATGCTGTACAGGACATTTTGTCAAGAAATGCTGGGCAGGTAATCTGTATACCTACTGATGAACAATGGTTTGGCATGACCTACATAGAAGAGCTTGATATGGTCAAGGAGAGACTTAGAGAACTTAGAGAGGAAGGAATCTATGTCGAAAGCAAATGGTAATTTGGAAACAAATACAACTTCCGATAAAATATCAAATAAAAAAGAAGTACCATTTTATAAAAAACCAAACGCATATAAAAAGTCAGGAGTTATGGCATTAATAGGCTGTGCGCTTATGATTGCAGCCACAATTCTGTACTGGGCTATTCTTTATGTTAAGACCACAGCGACTGACTTTAGTGGAATTAATATGTTGATGGTCTGTTTTAAAGCTATAAAAGGCGGCATTAGTTTACATTCAATAATCACAATTCTACTAATGATGCTCTATTATGCGGCGGTTGTTCTTCTTGCGATTATTGGAATAAAAGATAATATTACAAGAAGAGAAATCTTTATAAAGTATAAGAAACGAATTAGATTTGGTTTGGTTTTCGCTGTTATAATCCTAATGATTCTTATGACACATTTGGGTGCAGTGGGAGCAACGGTTAATCAGTTTGAGGGGCTTCGTGATAACTGGAATATGTTTATAGATAATTGTAAGGATTCTGGCGTTCCTGGCGCAGATAGTATGAGTTGTATTTATGCAATTGGTCCGGGATTCATTTGTTTTATAGCTGGTGTAATCCTTTATATAGCTTCAATTGTTTTCAGTTTCATGTTGGATACTCTAAATGAAGATTAAATAATTATAAAAAAAGTAGGCGGGATTTTTTAGATCCCGTCTACTTCTTCTTTTGCCAGTTTTCCGTCTCTCAGTATTTTGTGGAGAGTTTCGTAATCGTTGTTCTTTAATGCTTCTTCATATTCTTTAAGATATTTGATTATTGTTTCAAGCTCGAATATAAGGTTGTCTTTATTCTCCATGAATATTTCGGTCCACATATCTTCATTTAACCAAGCGACTCTGGTCATGTCTTTGTAGCTTCCTGCAGAATAACCTTTATGCTCCTTGGCGGTTGGGCTCTTGATATATGCATTTGAAACGATATGTGCCATTTCAGATGTAAATGCGATCATTTGGTCATGCTTTTCAGCGGAGCAGATGGTAATGCTGCCAAATCTGCAAGGCGCAAATACATCTTCAATATGCTCTAAGAAAGAAATATCCGAGGTATCTTCAGGAACAACTATCATGGAAGCATCTCTAAAAAGTTTTCCTGTGCTGTGTTTATAACCAGAGAATTTTTTTCCAGCCATTGGATGTCCACCTATAAATGTGAATCCATTTTCATTTGCGATTTTAAAGCATTCGCTGCATACCCTTCTCTTAAGTCCACCAGTGTCAACAACAAGTGCGCCCTTCTTGATAAGATGAGCTTTGTTTTTCACGAAATCAATGATTGCCTGATTATATAGAGCAGGAATGATAAGGTCACATTCACCTATATTTTCATCTGTCAGGAAATCGTCCAGCGTTCCGTCCATTTTCGCAAACTGACAGATGGTTTCATCTATATCTGCTCCAAGCACTTTGGCATTACTATGCTCTTTAAATGCCTTTGCAAAGGAACCACCGATAAGTCCGAGTCCTACGACTCCCACGGTTTTAACTCCAGATCTGTCGAAGTCGCCAATCTTTGCTTTTTTCTTTTCTGTCTTATGAGTTGTTCCAGAAATTCTTTTAACATTTTCTATAATATCCAGAGATTCTACCAGCTCAATATCAATATTAGATGTATCTCCTACAAGACCGATGATGGTTTGATAATCACCACGGGAAATGTGACATTTCACACCCTGATTTTCAAACCATTCAGTAAGTTCATGAAGCTGATCTTCTGTTGTCTCCTGCTTAAGTACTGCTATCATTTCGAATTATCTCCTTATAATATTTTATAATATTAGTTTTACGCTTTAACGCTTTAGCGTAACGAAGTATATCACTTTTTTCATTTCTTGTAAATATGTAATACCACTAAATTAATAGAATAAAAAAGCAACAAATCCGAGCATTTTAACATGGAAAATAAAAATGTTATAGGGTATAATATTTTCTATCAATATCAAACAAAGTCTTAGTTAAATAAAGATGGGGTGATAACTTATGATAAGTAATTTAAATGAAAAAGGATTAACCCGAAAGAAACTCACAAGAACTGTGGCTGTATTAGTCTTAGTTCTTGCTATGGTTGTCAGTTCATTAGGCTATGTGCCATTTAAAAGCGTAACAGATGTTGAGGCAGCTGATGCATATATTACAGTTACAGCCAGAGCAATGTATGATTATGCATTTGAGGTTTTGGACTATGTAAATGAGGAGCGTGCAAAAGCTGGTCTTAATGCTCTTGAGATGGATCAGGATTTGATGGACGCTGCAATGCTTAGAGCGGCAGAGTCTGCAGTTATCGGAGCGGCTTATTCTCATAATGAGATTGACAATAGCAGAGCACATACAAGACCTGATGGAACAAGTTGTCTTTCAACATTGGCAAAGACTCAGGGTGAGAATATTGCATATGGACATACAACTCCTTACAATGTAATGTTCATGAAGAGAGACAGATCTGATGGCGGAAGAGATATTGATGAGAATAGTTCATATGATATGGACGAAGGTTCATGGATGAGATGTGAGGGCCATAGAAAAAATATCCTTTATAAGAGCTGGAAGTCTATTGGTATCGGTGTTGTTTATTGTAACGGTAATTACTATTATTACTGGGCTCAGCAGTTCAGTACACAAAGAGCAGCAACAGTAGCTTCTAGATCATCAGAAAGAGCTAATTATAGATTTACAGTAGGTGTTTCAAATGAAGTCTATAGCAGACTTGAATCAAAGGGTGTTTTTGAGGAAGGATATCCTATATCAAATGGTTCTGCAGGCAGCGGTTCAGGAGGCGGCTCAGGTTCTGCTGATCCAGGTGCGGGTACAACACCTGTAAAAGGATCTTGGGATAGAGATGCAGGTGGTTGGTACTACCTGATGGATAATGGAACCAGAGCTACAAGATGCTGGCTACATTCAAAGGGTGAATGGTACGCACTTGATGATGATGGTTACATGATGACAGGTTGGCGTTATATAGAAGGTAACTACTATTACTTCCATGGAAATGGAGCTATGGCAAGCAACGAGTGGGTTGATGGATATTGGCTCAGCAGCAATGGTGCATGGACTTATGAAGGCGTTGGATCATGGTATGCAAATTCTGAAGGCTGGTGGTATGAGGATTCCAGTGGATGGTACCCATGGAGCCAGTGGCAGAAGATAGATGGAAAATGGTATTACTTCAACTATTATGGATACGCAGTTACAAATGATTATGTTGATGGTTATTGGTTAGGTCCAGATGGAGCTATGCAATAAATTAAATAAATACTAAAATCAACCTAAATCAATACAAAATATGTTTTTTGCAAATGCAGTAAAGATGTAGTATAATAGCGCTTGATTTGACGCAGGGTAGTGATAAAATAGCGATAACCCTAGTCAGATCAAGCGTTTTTTAGTTCTATTTTACAAGAAAAATGATTAATTAAATTTCTATTTATAAAATATTTTTATATTTTATTTTCTATAATAAAGTAATAAATTATTATATGGTTTGGAGGAAAATTATGAAACCTTATGCAGAGATGTCAATTGAAGAACTGAAAGAGGAAATCGCATTCCTTAAAAAAGAGTACAAGAAGTACCAGGACATGGACCTTAGACTGGATATGAGTCGTGGTAAGCCATGTAGAGAACAGCTGGATCTTTCTATGGGAATGATGGATGCGCTGAATTCTGAAGCTGATCTTTCCTGTGCTGACGGAACTGATTGCCGTAACTACGGAGTTCTTACAGGAATTGAAGAGGCAAAGGTTCTTATCGGTGACATGATGGAGAATAATCCAGATAACATTATTATTTATGGAAATTCTTCACTTAATGTTATGTACGATACAATTGCTAGAGCATATACACACGGTATCATGGGTAATACTCCATGGTGCAAGCTGGATAAGGTTAAGTTCCTGTGCCCAGTGCCAGGATATGATAGACATTTCGGAATAACAGAGTACTTTGGTATTGAGATGATTCCTGTTCCTATGAGCCCAGAAGGTCCGGATATGGATATGGTTGAGAAGCTTGTATCAGAAGATGAGGCCATCAAAGGTATCTGGTGCTGTCCAAAGTATTCAAACCCACAGGGTTATTCTTATTCAGATGATACAGTAAGAAGATTTGCCAGACTGAAGCCAGCTGCAAATGATTTCCGTATTTTCTGGGATAATGCATATGGTATTCATCATTTATATGAAGATAGAGAGGATTACCTCGTTGAGATTCTTGCAGAATGTAAGAGAGTAGGAAATCCTGATCTTGTTTATAAATTCGCATCAACATCAAAGATTTCATTTCCAGGAAGTGGTATAGCAGC
>AUXO016411982.1_pt1 | contig 12513 bp, 5 predicted proteins | sample 768731 | NCBI WGS metagenome assembly AUXO01 (sample SAMN02715735, study PRJNA202380) | gut metagenome | biome: sheep rumen | host: Ovis aries | place: New Zealand: Palmerston North | reverse complement strand
AGAGACAGTAACAATATCAGGTGATGGTTCAACAGTAGTAACATATAATTACACAAGAAATAAATATACTTTAACAATAGAAGATGCTGAATATGTAGAAGAAGATAAATCTGGAGAATACTTCTATGAAGAACAAATTACTTTAGCAGCAAAAGAAAGAGCAGGTTATACATTTGCTGGATGGTCAACAGGACAAGATACAAAAGAAATAACAATTACAATGGGCGCAGAAAACATAACAATAAAAACATTATATACAGCAGATACTGACACAACATATAAAGTAGAACATTATTATAAGAAACTAAATGGAGATTATGAAATCGATGAAGTAACATTAACTGGAACAACAGATACTAAAGTAGAAGCACCATTAAAACCGAAGACAGGTTTCATAAGTCCAAGTGTTCAAGAAGTAACAATAAAAGGTGATGGATCATCAAAAGTAACATATTATTATGACAGAGAAAATTATTCATTTAGTATAACAGATAGAACATACTTAGATAGTACATCTACAGAAAATGGAAGTTATCCATATGAAACAGAAATAATATTAAAAGCAAAGACACGCGAAGGATATACATTTGCTTGGTCTGATGAAGTAACAGACTTAGTAAGAACATTTGAATTAACAGAAAACACAACATTATCATTAGTGTATATACCAAATATCTATACAATAAAGTATAATGCAAATGGTGGCGTAGGAGAAATGGAAGATCAAGATATGTCTTACGATGAAAAAGATACTCTTAGTCCAAATACATTTACTAAAACAGGATATACATTTGTTGGATGGAATGATAAATCAGATGGAAGTGGAACACCATATGAAGATGAAACTGAGGTAGAAGGTCTAATACCATCTGGTAATATAATTTTATATGCACAATGGATAGCAAATACAAATACACCATATAAAGTAGTACATCAAAAACAAAACTTAACATTAGATGGATATGATGTAGAAGAAACAGAAAACTTAACTGGAACTACTGATTCATCCATAACACCAAGTGTTAAATCATATACTGGTTTTACCGCACCAAGCACGCAAACAGTAATAATATCAGGTGATGGTTCAACAATAGTAACATATAACTATAATAGAGAATCATATACAGTAACATTTGATACAGATGGAGGATCAACAGTATCAGAACAAACAATTACATATGGAAATAAAGCTGCAAGACCATCAACAAATCCAACTAAAACTGGTTATACATTTGATAATTGGTATACAGATGATACATATACTACAGTATTTGACTTTGATGCATCAATTACAGAAGATAAAACAATATATGGTAAGTTTGTTCCTAGAACAGATACTAAATATGTTGTAAACCATTATACTCATGATATTGGAACAAATACATATACTCTAAAAAATACAAGTAATGAAACAGGAACTACTGATGCAACATTAGTAATAGATGACTTAAAGTCAAATTATCCAGGCTTTACTTTTGAAAATGGTTATATTACAGGGGATACAACTAAACCAACAAGTGGAGCAGTAACAACAACATCAATTTTAGCTGATGGAACTAGAGTAATTAATCTTTACTATAGACGTAATTATTTATATGCCAGATACTTTATGAATGGAGGAACTTTAGCTGAAAATCATGGCGATAAAGTAACAGTTGATACAGAAAATCCAGATTTATTAATAACATATGGAACTGAACTTAATTTAATTGGATTTTATGGTGGGAAAGTTTCGGGATTTGATAAAAATACATATATTGATAGAAATGATGGTTTAATAAATTATAATAATTCTTCATTTATAAATATTGAAAAAAGTGGCTATATAGGAAAGCCAAAGGCTGAATGGAATACAAAAGCGGATGGAACAGGATTAGGGTTTGACCAAGAAGAACATGAATATGAATCAAATGGATTTGCAGGATTAGACTTATCTACAGGTGATAAAACAATAGATTTATATGTTAACTGGGTTTCAGAAAATTACACAATTACATTTAATACAGAGGGAGGCTCATCTATTGCTAGTCAAACAATTACATATGGTAGTACAGCAACAAGACCAGCAACAAATCCAACAAAAGCAGGATATGGATTTATTAACTGGTATACAGATGATACATATGAAACATTATTTAATTTTGATACACCAATTACTAAAGATACAACGATATATGCTAAGTTTGAAAAATTAAAAGTATGTGCTGATAATGAAAATATAACAAGGTTATCTGAAAATACATGTTCTAACAATGAAAACATTACAGTAGGTGATGGAATAGTTTGTAAGAGGGCTATTAATCTTCACCAAGAAGAGTGTAATAATGGTACATCTAATAGTTATTGTTTGGGTGCAGGTCATTCAGTAGGTGATACTATTACTTTTGGTTCTTGTGGAACGAATGGAACTTTAAGCAGCGGCGATGCATTTACGTGTGATGTAAATGGAGATGGAGATTTTGATGAATTAACTGAAAGATTCTATTATGTAAGTGATTATTATAATACAACTACAAAGGAATTTGCTACAGATACAGCAGTATTAATCTACTATAATAACGTAACTGATGGAATTTCTTGTAATAAAGACACATACAAATATAATGCAGATAATAAGAATTATAATGGAGGTATTTCGGCTGTACCTAATTTACCTTTAATAGATAAATGGGATAATATTAATCTTAATAATGATACTCGTCAATTGTTAACTGAAAATGATAAAAGTAGTATATCTTGGTATGATACTAACTATAATTTAGTAGAGTTTGATTATCATAATTATTCATCAAGATTGCCAATTTATCAAGAAATAAATGATTCTTGTGGAGAAAATTCTGATGTAACATCAAATTTTGGTTTATCGAGTTGTAATTATTTATTTGAAAATACAAAATATACTAATTCTCAAGTTAGCTCAAAAGGGTATTGGCTTGATACAATAAAAAATAACTCAAGCTATGTATTGGGGTTAGATTCTGAAAAATCAAAAATATATACTTATTATGCATATGATTCAAATACTCTCGGTGTTCGTCCCGTAATTGAAGTGCCTAAGAGTGCTATAGCTGGAATATCCCCTTCTAAATATACTATTACATTTAATAGTAATGGTGGAAGTGAAGTTGCTAGTAAAGATGTTACTCCAGGTGATTCGTTAGGAACATTAGAAGAACCAACTAAGGATGATTTAGTATTTGTAGGTTGGTATACAGGTCTAACTGATGGTATAGAAGTTGATGAAACTTATGTACCTACAGGAAGCATTACTCTTTATGCAAGATATAAAGCATTATTATGCAAGAAAGCAACAGAACTTCATACTGATACATGTGCATCAAGTGGATCTTGTGCTAATGCTGGATATAAAGAAGGTGGAAGTAAGGGTACAACAACTATTACTTATGGTAGTATACCTTATGCTACATTAACTCCAGGTAATGCATTTGATTGTGATGTAAATGGAGATGGAACATATGATTCTGATACAGAAAGATTCTATTATTTAAGAACATTAGATGATAAAGCAGTATTAATTTCTCATACAAATTATGAAGGAGAAAATGGCCAAATAACAAGTGGTAATTTTGATTATAATACAGCGTTAACTAAGCTTCCTACTACTGATACAACACAGTGGAAAAATGTAGAAGTAACATTTAATGATACATATGCTGCTAGATTTGTTTCTATGGCTGATTTGAGTGCTGCAACAGGTAAGACAAATACAGAATTATATCAAACAGGAAGTTTAGATGATTATGCATATTTACAAGAGAATACTAGATTTGTTTCAAGTAGTACAGGTAGAACAGGTACTTGGATACAATCTATTACAGAAGGTAGTACAACATCTTATTATAGAATGCACACAGGAACAAGTAGTAGAAAGATTGATAATAGTATTAATTCTACTTCAAATAATGTTGCAAGACCAGTAATAGAAGTTCCAATGAAATTTATGGAAGTTCCATCAGATGATGTTCAAACTTATCAAGTAACATTTGTAACAAATGGTGGCTCTAGTATAGAACCAATTGACGTAGTTGAAAATACTGCGATTGGGTCATTCCCAGTAACTGCTAAATCAGGATATGAAATTGCTGGATGGTATTATGATGAAGAATTAACAAATGAAGCTAATGAAGAAGATTTGATTACAGAAGATACAACTTTATATGCAAAATGGAATTTAGTCGCAGTAGCTTTAATTGGAGAAACTCCATATAATTCATTAAGTAGTGCAATTAGTGCAGTGCCAACTACAGGAGCAGAAACTACAATTACTTTGTTAAAGGATATAACTGAAAATATTTCTATTTCAAGTACAAAGAATGTAGTACTAGATTTAAGTAGTTATACTATAACTAATTCTAATACTAATGCAGTTATTGAAAATAATGGTATATTAACTGTTAAAAACGGAACAGTTAATACAAATTCAGCATCTAATAGTAGTGTTAACAATTTGGCTGGTGCAACTATGAAGCTTATCAATGTTTCTGTTAATTCTACTGGGTCTAAACAAGCTTTATATAATAAGGGTGGAAATGCTGAAATTTCAGGAAATTCAAGCTTTAGTAATACAGTTAATAATAGGGCAGCAGTACATAATTTAGAAAATGGTACTTTAACTATAATGAGTGGTACTATAATTTCAAATAATTGTTATGCGTTATATAATGAAAGTGGTACATTAAATATTGGTACTAAAGATAATATATTTGATAGTAGTTCGCCAGTTATTCAAGGTAAAACTTATGGTGTAATAGCAACTTCAACATATAATTTCTATGATGGAATTATAAAGGGTGTTACTAATCAAACTGGTATTGCATCAGGTAATGCAACTACACCAACAATAACTGCAGATACAAATGAAACAAAGATTAATGAATTAGAAACAGGTGCTACAAAAATATATGGTACAGAAACTATTTCTGGTTCAACATATAAAACATTAACTTGCAATGTAGTTGATTCTAAGTATACAGTTACTTTTAATCCAAATGGTGGAAGTGTATCTCCAGAATTTGTAACTGTTAATGCAGGTGATCAAATTGGAGAACTTCCAACTCCTACTAAAGGAGTATATACATTTGATGGATGGTATACAAGCTTACAAATTGATGGTATAGAAGTAACAAATACTTATATACCTAGTGATAATATTACAATCTATGCTAAATATCATTATGATGCATCAGATGAAATAGTAAACTTTAATATTAATAGTGATGCAATGATAACATATTTTGATAATATAGATACTTGGAAAGATGAAGATAAAACAACTTTCCAAGCATTAATGTTAGATAATTTTAATTCAAATTCTTGTTCAAAATGTGATGGTAATAATTCATGTGAAAATCCTCTTTCTGGAAATTATTGTGATAAATCTAAAGGATATGAAACAGGTATAACAGATGATTTACTTGTTTATACTTCAGATGAAACAACAAAAGAAAAAGGGACATTAGTAACATATACAACATCTACTGGAGGAACTATATATAATATGATCCCAGGTGAAACATATTATTGGGAATCATCAACTGATTCTAATATACATGGACTTGTAAAAGCTGAAGGTAATAGAAGAACTATAAATACAACTGTAAGAAATTTACGTGATTTAGGTGGATTTGAAGTAGATATAGATGGTGATGGAGTTATAGATGGTACTACTAAATATGGTAAATTATTTAGAGGAGTACATTTATCAAGTAGTCAAAATGATGTAACTAATTTAACTAAATTAGGTATAACAAGAGAAATAGATTTAAGAGCTGAATCAGAAGGAAGTGGACAAGCAAGATTACCAAAATATGACAATGATGATTCAAGTAATGATATAATAATAACAAATTATATAATCAATCCAGAAGTAAATGAATATTATAATGTAGCGCATCCTACTGAATACTCAGCATTAAAAAAGACATTAAAAACTACTATGAATTATATAATAAATGGAGATAGTATATATTTCCATTGTACAATAGGAACAGATAGAACAGGGACTTTAGCTTATTTCTTAGAAGGACTTCTTGGAGTAAGTGAAGAGGATAGAGTAGAAGATTATGAATTAACATTCTATTTTGGTTTAACTAATCGTGATAGATACCATGATGAGTTAGCTGGATCTTCTATAAAACCAAGATTTACTTCAATGCATAAATCATATGATACAATGGATAAAATTATAGAATTCTTTACTTATGGAGATACAGAAACAGAAAGGGAGCAAGATCTTCAATTAATAGAAGATTTTAGAGATGCAATGATTGATTATTAAAAAAGGTATAGAATTATACCTTTTTTTAAAGGTATTAATATCTGTAAAATGGGTAAATTAATAATAGTATCTTATTGACTATTTTTTTAAAAAATACTAAAATTAATATAGTATGGAGTAATAGGTAAGGAGTATTAAGTATGAAAAAAATTAAAGGATTATTAATATTATTATTAAGTGTTATATTAAATATAAGTATAGTAAACGCTGATACTAAAAATATTACTGTAGAAGATATTAGTATTAAGGATAAATCAGGAACAATTAGTGTAGTTGATCCAGTTTTAGAGTCTAATGAAATAACAAGTAATATTACATTTAATAAAGTAGATGATTTTGTTACATATGAGCTTACATTAAAAAATAATGAATCAGATAAATATAAAATTGTTTCTATTAAAGATAATAATACTAATAATAATTTAAATATAGAATATTCTTACAGTAAAGATTTTATAAATAAAAATGAAACAAGTAAGGTAACAATAAAGTTAACATATAAAAATAAATTAGTGAATGCTGAAAAAATAAATTTAAATAATCTTTCTATTACAATTACTTTGGAAAACGAAGATGGAAAACAAGAAGAAACAATAATAAATCCAATAACTGGCGATAATATATTAAAATTCTTATTATTATTGATAATAGCTATTACAGGTTTAATTTTTGTTAGAAGAAAAGTAAAATATAAAGGATTTAAGCTTGGAAGTTTCTTAATATTAATTTCTATAATTATATTGCCATTTTCTATATTAGCAAGTGAAAAATATGAAATTAAATTGAAGTTTACTGATATTGTTATTAAAGGTGAATTTGAAAAATTAAATGTTACATTTAATTTAAATAATGGTGAAGAACCAGTTATAAAGGAAGTTACATATAATGAAAAGATTGGAACATTACCACCTTCACCAAGTAAAGATGGTTACACATTTGATAAATGGTTAGATGAAGATGAAATTGAGGTAACAGAGGACACAATTATTACAAAAAATATGACTGTTAATGCAACATATAATATAATAAAATATACTATTACATTTGATAGTAATGGTGGAAGCATTATAGAAGATAAAATTATTAATTATGGTGATTCACTTGGAGAACTTGAAGAACCAGTTAATGGAGATAAGAGATTTCTTGGATGGTATACTAATTTAACTGATGGAATAAAGGTTGATGAAAATTATATCCCTGAATCTGATTTAACATTATATGCAAAATATAAAGATTTAATATGTAAAAAAGCAACTGAAATTCATACTGCAACATGTTCAAATAGCGGCTCTTGTTATAAAGTAGGCTACAAAGACGGAGGAGAAAAAGGAATTACAACAATAACATTTGGAACAATACCTCATGCAAATTTAACTGCTGGAAATGCATATGACTGTGATGTAAATGGTGATGGAACATACGATTCAGATAAAGAAAGATTTTATTATTTAAGAACAAAAGGTGATAATGCAGTATTAATATCTAATTATAATTATGAAGGCGAAGCAGGACAAATTATAGATAATAATTATGTGTATAGTGAAGCTATTACATTATTACCTACTAAAGACGATTGGGTAAATGTTGAAGTGACATTTAATAATAGGCTTGATTCTTCTGATACAACAACTTATGCAGCAAGATTTATTAATTTTGATGATTTAGAAGCTGCAACTGGCAAAAGTGATTTTTCAGCAGTTGGTAGTTTAGATGATTATACTTATTTACAAGAAAATACAAGATTTATTTCAAATAACATTGGAAGGTCTGGTATATGGCTAGAACATGTAGTAGAAGATGGTGTTAACAAACTATATAGAATTCATTTTGGTGGAACAGAAAGATTTGTTATAGACGTTGAAAACAGTTCAAAAAATGTGGCAAGGCCAGTAATAGAAGTACCTATGAATTATATGGAAACAACTGATGATAGTGCAATTACATATACTATTACATTTGAAACAAATGGTGGAACAGAAATCAGTCCTATTGAGATAGAAGAAACAGATTCTATTAAAGCGTTCCCTGTAACTGCGAGAAAAGGTTATAATTTTATAGGATGGTATTATGATGAAGAATTAACAAATGAAGTAAGTGAATCTGATACATTTACTGAAGACACTACTATATATGCTAAATGGGAAGTAGTTGCTGCAGTATCTGTTAATGGAACACAGTATAATTCAATAACTACAGCACTTGCTGATACAACTTCTGGTGTTGAAACTACAATAGTATTGCTAAAAGATATCGAAGAAAATATTACAATTTCTAATAACAAAATTATTATTTTAGATTTAAATGATTTTACTTTAAAAAATAAGAGTAATGCTACTGTAATTAACAATTATGGTAATTTAAAAGTTATAAATGGCAATGTGACAACAAATTCATCTTCTAATGGAGCAGTAAATAATAATGTAACTGGTACATTGGAGCTAGTAGATGTAACTGTTACATCTACTGGAGGTAAACAAGCATTATATAATAAGGGTGGTACTGTTACTATAACAGGAAATTCTTATTTAAGTAATACAGCAAATAATAGAGCTGCAGTACATAATTTAGAAAATGGAACAATGAATATAAAGAGTGGCACTATTGTTGCTACTGGATATCACGCAGTTTATAATGAATCTGGAATATTAAATATTGGTGAAAAAGATGGAACTATTGATAATAGTACACCAGTATTTGAAGGCGAGAATTCCGGTCTATCAGTAGCAAATAATCAATCATTTAATTTCTATGATGGAATTATTAAAGGTAAAACAAATGCAATTGATCAACCATCATTATTAGATGATAAAGAAGATGGTGCATCGCTTCTTACAGGGACTGATGGTGAGTATAAAACCGCTTATATGGAATAAAAATTGAGTATTTATGCTCAATTTTTTTATTTTTTATAAATTTTGTAATTTTTTGTAAACGTGTTATAATAATGTCACTATTTTTTAAAAGGGTGGTTTAATGGATGCAATTATTAGAAATATTCAAGAAGAAGAAATAAATTCAGAAAGATATAAGAAAGTTTCTGAAATAGTTTCTCTTTATGAAAATAGGGAAAATATTGAAATAGAAGAACATTTAATAAATATAATTGAAGGATTTGATTATAGCACCGCTAGTGATAACGATATTACGCATAAAATAAATATGTATAATGACTTTTTTTCTTCACTTAAAACCAATGTTATTGAAAGTAATATAGTTTTAAAAAATATCGTAAGCTTAAACTCTTTGATTGCTTCCCAATTAAAAAACATATTAATTGAATTAAATATTAAGGTAACAAGCTTTAAAGAACAAAATGAGTTTTATCATAATTATTCTATAGATTTTAATTTGCCTGAAAACTATATTTTCAAAGTACAAAGGCCTATTGAGATAATTAAGAATATTGAAATTAATGGAGAAGAAAAATATATACAAATATTACCTAGAAAAGAAAGAAAAATATATGATAAATATAATGAATTTGCAAATAAATTAGGGAATATAGAAAATTTTATTCTATTTGTTAAAATAAACTATGTTACTTTACCTCTTAAGTTAAAATGTACAGGTATAGATTTAGGTAGTAATAATAATCTATTAATTAGTTTTTATCATGATTTTGATAAAGTAAATAATGATGAAGAAAAAATTGTTAATGAAGTTGAATTAAGTTACAATAAAATGTTAGAAAGTGGTTTTACATCAAGAATTGAAAGAGAAAAGAAAATAAAAAAAGAATTAGAATTAATTGCTAATACTAGAATTGATTTAAATTAATTAAATGTACTAGAATAATATGTAAATAAAAGTAAATTAGATTTACTTTTTTTCTTTTATTTGTTATTCTTTTTTTAAGAGGTGTAATTATGAAAAAAAATATTATTTCTTTGTCTGGTGAACTTGCTAGTGGTAAAGGTACAGTTTCTAAAATTTTAATGGATGATTTAAACTATGGTATATATAGAAATGGAGAATACTTTAGAAAACTTGCTAAAGAAAAGAATATGAGCGTAACAGAGTTTAATGAATACGTAGAAAAACATCCTGAAATAGATAGACAAATAGAAAACAGTGCAGCATTATATGCAGAAGATCATGAAAACTTTATAATTGATGCTAGATTAGGTTGGTATGCAGTTCCAGATAGTTTTAAAGTATATTTAAAAGTGGATGTTGATGAAGCTGCTAAAAGAGCTTTTAATGATGAAAATAGAAAATCAACAGAAAACTTTAAATCAATTGAAGAACAAAAAGAAGATATTATTAAAAGATATAATATGGAGAATGAAAGGTATTTTAATTTATATCATGTTAGAAAAGATGATATGAATAATTATGATTTAGTTATTGATACAACTAATCTTACTCCAAGTGAAGTAGCAAAGAAAATTGAAGAAGAATATGATAAATGGTTAAATAATTAAAAATTTGACTTTTTAAAGAAATAAAGTATAATACTTTTCGTTTCAAGTAAGTTTTTTAACTTACTTTTTTATTTGGTGGTGTTATTATGAAAGAAATAATATTAGATAATTTAAGTAATATTTCAGTACAAAAAATTAAAAAATGCATTAGCATCGCAAAGTGATTTATATTTAGCAAATGGCTTAATATATAAAATTTTTAGAGAGCAGGATGAAGATATATTAAAAGAAAAAGAAATGAAACTAGAATTATTCTCAAACTTTAACGAAGAATATTTATTAGATTTAGATTCTAAGATAATAGATAAAGAAGGTATTCTTAGAGGCTTTACTAGTAAATATATTAAGGGAAAAGTGCTTACGGATTATTTTAATAAGAAAGATTTATTAGTACAAAAAAAAGTACTATTAACTATTTCTAAGGATTTAGAAAGATTTCATAATTTAGAAGGAAAACCAGTATTTGGTGATTTACATTTCAATAATATAATGCTAGATAATAATTTTTTTCCAAGATTTTTAGATATTGATAGTTATGGTATTGAATGCTTTAAAGCCGAAAATGTTCCATATTCATTTTATGTTTACTGTGATTATATGAACTATAAAATAGAAAAAAATCAAAATACAGATAGAATTAATTTCTTTTTATCATTAATTCATTTGTTTTTTGATAAAGCTCTGATTTCTGTTAGTGAAAAATAATATGATAATTTAGCTGAAGAATATAGGTTGTTACAAGATTTAAAAGATGTTTTTATTGATTTAAAGTCATCTTATTGTGCTTTACCTGATATTCCATATATACATAGGTTAGTTAAATAATCTATATTTTTGATATTTTTTATGATATAATTAAAAAGGTTAATTGAGGTGATATAATTGTTAGATATTATTACTGACACATTATTAGATTCATTAAAACTATTACCTTTTTTATTTTTGACTTTTGTTATAATGGAGTTATTTGAACATAAATTAGGTAATAAAGCAAATAAAAGATTAAAAGATGCAAATAAGGTTGGCCCATTATTTGGTTCATTACTTGCTATGTTACCACAATGTGGTATAGCAGCATCCGCAACCAATTTTTATATAACTAAAGTAATTTCTTTAGGTACTTTAATTTCTGTATATTTATCTACATCAGATGAAATGCTTCCAATTTTAATTAGTGAAAAAGTTGATATAATGGTAATAATTAAAATATTAGCATTTAAAGTAATAATTGGAATGTTATGTGGATTTATAATTGATTTTATATATAGAAAAAGTAAAAAAGATGATATACATGATTTTTGTTCAGATGAAAACTGTGATTGTGAACATGGTATATTAAAATCAAGTGTTAAACATACAGTTAATGTAATTTTGTATATTATTATATTTTCATTTTTATTAAATGTAATTTTATATTATTTTGGTGAAAGTTTTTTAGAAAAAGTATTAATGAAGAATAATCCATTTGGAGTATTAATTAGTGCTTTAATAGGATTAATTCCTAATTGTTCTTCATCTATTATATTAACAGAATTATATATAAAAGGTTTATTATCTTTTGGTAAAGTAATGGCTGGATTACTAGTTAATTCCGGTGTTGGTTTATTAATTTTAATTAAATATAATAAAGATAAGAAAGATACATTAAAAATTATTAGCATTCTTTTAATAATTGGTATTGTATCAGGTTTATTAATAGATTTATTTATTAAATAGGAGAAAATATGAGAAAAAATAAAATATTATTTATGGTTCCATCTATATTAATTATGATATTATTTAGCGCTTTTC
>AUXO013481358.1_pt1 | contig 12513 bp, 4 predicted proteins | sample 768731 | NCBI WGS metagenome assembly AUXO01 (sample SAMN02715735, study PRJNA202380) | gut metagenome | biome: sheep rumen | host: Ovis aries | place: New Zealand: Palmerston North | reverse complement strand
GAGGAGGTGTAGATATGAAGATTAAACTGAATAATTTATTTACGATACTATCTTTGTGTCTTACAGCTCTTTTATTAGTTTTTGTTGTAAGAGCATGGTATGCAGTAAATAAGACCGCATCCGTTGAAGCAGGTAGTGGTGCAACTGCTGTCGGACAAAACCTATATCTTTCTACGATATATAATTCTGATAATGCATTTACTTATAACGAATCAAATATGACTAGTGGCGGATGGGGCAGTGAAGTAGATTTAACTGCATCAAATATCTTACTTCCTGTATCTACTTATGATGCTACAAATTTCTATTACACAAATGATATTGATATAGATGGAACAGCTATTGTAACTAGTGGAGATTATAATTTTAATTTAGTTACCACATCTGCATCCTATTATTATGTATCAAAAACTATTTGGTTATCCACATCAGAAGAAGAGGATTTAAATGTTTGTTTAAGAAATGTATCTATTGTCAAAGGTACAGATGTAGATTCAAATATCTATAATGCAGTAAGAATATCTGTTACTACACCAGATGGAACTACAACTAAGATTTTTAGATCTGATAGTACTACAGTTTATCCTGCAAATGGGTTAACTACAGTTGCAACAACGGATCCTGCAATTAATTCTGGTGGCCAATCCAATGGTACACTAAATTTCACAGTACCTGGTGCAACAGTTGAAACAGTTTCTGATACAGAAGTTAAAACATGCAATGTAACTTCTGTAATAATTAAGGTTTGGGTAGAAGGACAGCACACGGATGCGATAGTTACTTATGCTGGTACTGGATTTAGATTTAATTTAAGCTTCCAAAGCTATTAGGAGGATTATTTATGGAGAAGAAGTATATGAAAAACTTAATAAGAATTGCATATGCTTTTGTATCTATAATTGCATTATTCCTTATTTGTAATCAGGTATTTGGATGGTATATAGGAAAAAGTAATGATGCGATAGCTAATTCAAATGAAATTAAAACAATAACCACAGGTTATGGTGGAAGGTTCACAACAGAAGCAGACTATACAACGCACTCTGATGTATATGAAAATGCAACTGTTGTTACTAAAAAAACAGTAAAGCCTGGAGATGTAACATTCTTCACATTTATTATGGAATTTGAATCATCAAACGCTTCATCCATACAGGGGAAATCCTATGATGTGGATTTAGTTATTAATGCAGGTTATTTATCTAATGGCATCTATCATAGAGTTACAACAGGAGATTATTTAAGCTTTTTATCGAATGTTACAATTCCTTTAAATACTGCAACAATGGCAATAGCAAGAAGAAGTTATGATTCAGAACGAAATACATATAAATATACAGAAACTACACAATATGATAGATATACTTCTTCAAACACAAATACAATTACAAATCTATCTGTTTCAAGCTTTTATCAAAATAGTGAAGTAGGATGTGTAATAAGAATTACACTTCCAAATGGAATGTCATTTCCAACATCTGTAGATGATAATAGCCAAGATGATGGAAAGATTTATTTAATGGTCTATTTACCAATTTGGTATAAGGATACAAATGACCTCCAAAATAATGAAATGAATTCTTATTTTCAAGTAGGATCCATAATTTATACAAAAGTAGAATAAAAAATTTAAAAGAAAGGAGAATCCAAATGAATAGAATAAAGAAATTAACCATACTAGCATCTAGTGTATTACTTTTATCAATGGTAACAACTACAGTTTTTGGTTGGTTCTATTTTCCTAATGCCAAAGGCTTAGAAATGGATACTGCTCCTTCTTTAGATTTAGATGTTAAATTATATAAGAGTAATGGTACAGCCTTTGAGGCGTTATCTCCATCCTCTTATAGACTTGCAAGTAGTAGTGATTTTGATAATGGATTTATTTCAGGTATTTCCTATTACACACTTGCCCCAACATTATCAACTTCTTATAGTGCTAGTGCAGAATATTATATTAAATCCGCTACAGCATATACAAAGGTAGGTATAATTTCTACAGAAGAAGAATACTTATCTTCTGGAGATTTATATACTATTGTTGCTACTGCACAAGATACATATCAATCAAATACTACATATTATATTCCATCTTATTCTATAGAAACTAAATATGAATTCTTCCAGTGGGGAGATGAATATATTTGTGAGGATTTAGATGCAACACACTATTATGCACTAGAATGTATTTGTGATTCTGATGCATATATTGATGGTTATATTAGGTCTGTATTAAATTTAAAGCTAGATTGTTTAGGCGCATTCTTATATAACACAAGTAGTGTTGCTAACGCATCTATACCAGTATTTGAATTAAGCTATGCTTATGCAGATGAAGCTTCCTTAGACTTGACTACAGCATCAGCACTAAGCGAGGCTAAGAGTAGTACTTTTACAAAGCTCGTTAATGGTAATTTTTATACAAAGAGTGGAAATAATTATTCTGTAGCTACAACATATCAGGATAGTGCTAATTATTACACACTAGATATGACATCTTATTATGTAAAGGATAGCACTACTTGGACTGCAAAGGGCTATGCTTCAGAAGGATTGTATTATTACAATGAAGGAACATATATTCCAACTACTACTTACCAAGAAGGTAAAAAGGATTATTACAAATTAGTTGAAGCAGAAGCTAGAAGTGTTACAGGCTTTGGAAGTAATGGAACTAAAACTACATTAGATGGTATTTCTAATGTGGCTGATTATCAAATATCTAATTCGGTTATTGCAAATTGCTTTGCAGATGATTTATTAGATACTCAATATGTACATTCTAGTGATGCAAATCATGAGACAAGCTATGTAAGGTTTATTATCTTCTTTAAGATAGAGCCAGATGAGGATTATATCACCTCATATATGAGCTTAAATCAAAGCTATACAGATAATGCATCTAGTACAGAGATTTTAATCTCAAATTCATTAACAATGGATTTAACATTAAGAAGTGTACCTAAGTACACTGAATACCCAGAAGGATAGGAGGCTAGGTTATATGAATAAAAAGAAAAAGATAATCATATCTACGATAATTACTATAGTTATAGTATTAGTCTCCTTCATTGGAGTATTCGCTTATTATGAATATTATGGTCAATATGCATCTATATTAAACGTAGACGGTACGATTAAGCTAGATGCTTTTGACGTTTTATACCCTGATTTAAGAGAAGACTTAGATTCTAATAATGAAAAGACATATGGTTGTACTCCAGATAACCCATATGTCATTGATAGTGTAACTCGTTTACAAAATTTAATTCGATTAAATAATAATGGTAAATTATTAAGAGCGAAGGAAAAGAGTGGAGCAGATAAGTTTTATTTCTGCTTGCAATTTGATGCAGAAGAGATTCCACAAATCTTAAACCTAGCATCAGAAGGTGAATTCTCCTCTATTGGTAATAATGAATATCCATTTATTGATGAATTATCTGGTGTTGTATATGCATATCAGATTTCCGCAAATAATTATGTTTATTATAGTGGATGCTTACCTGAAATTAAGACATATACTTTAACTAATCCAGCATCTCAAGCAAGTGGAACATATAATAGTAATACTACATATTATAAGCTAGTAACTGGCTCTAATTATCAAAAGGTAACTGTAGCTGACGCAGAAGAATTCGCAAGCCTAAAGGCTAGCCTATTTACTGCAACAGCTGCTACTGAGTCTACAACATATTACTATGCAGCAAGAACATATAGCACAAGCTTTGATACATCTAGTAAAGAAGCTGCAATTAATTCAATTTCTTTAACTTCAACAAGTGCATATATTCCTGCATCTGAGTTAATTCCAGTTCACCAGATTATCGCAAATGAAACTATTGTAGCAGATAATGAGCAAGTAGATGTAGGCTTTATTTCATCTATTGGTAATGGCGGATATGCACATGATTTAATTTTATATAATGAAACAATTAAATGTGAAGAAGAAACTCCAAAGGGATTATTTGCTTCATTCAAAGATGTTTTAGATGCTTTAACAGGTCATAATACTAATTATGAGGATTCTCATGATGAACGTCATATTGGTATCTTTACAGGCCATATTGCTAATGGCGGTAATGCCTATAATATTTCTGTAGGTGGTACTGCAGATGTAAAAATTAACACTAAGAGTGTAAACTATTTTTCTAACTATACAACCGTAGGTTATATTGAAGATAGCGCACTAATTGGTGGTAAGCTGTTTAGTGAAATCGCAACAGATTCCCTACTTGATGGAGATGTTGCTGGTGTATTATTTGCGGATAGTATTTATCAGCTAACTGCAGGAACTCAGGATTCTGGTTCTAGTTATGCATTAACTACTATTGATGCAAATTCATCTACTGGATGGCCAGGAACTGATGGCACTTCCTTTAAATATGGTTCATTTACATTCTTACTATCTTCATCTACAGATGTAGTATCTTCTATTTGGAATGGTTCTAAAACATTCTTAGGTCAAAGTGGAAAGAATGTATATAGCTATGCATTATATTGTGCTGATGAATATAGATATTCACCAGACACTCAATCAGGATCTGCATTCAATCAAGCAGCAGCATCCTTAAAGGAAACTATTTATGATGGTCTAACATCATTAGATAATTCTGGTAACGTTATTGATGCAGGTAAATATATTATTGTTGCCCATGTTGGAAATAATTATTATGCTCTCAAGATGGCTGCAGAAGAAACTAATGGGAATATTGCTTATTATCTAGATACATCTAGTAGTAATAATGTAACTAGTTTTATTAATGGTACTGGTAATTTGTACCAGTCTGCGCTTTGGGAGGTAAGCACTGCTAGCTCAAAACCAGTATTCAAAAACTCACGTTTTGATGGAGAATATTTATTAGGTGATTTTGAGAATGTCTTATTCACTAGTGATTCAAGTCATGCGACAGAATTTTGCATTGATATAAAGAATTCATTATTATATTTTGATGATGAAAGTGGCTCAACAAATACACGATATTATTTAAATTATAATGTGGAGTATAACGAATTCTATTTTAGCGATGAAATCGATACAACTATTGAAATGTATCAAATATCAGATGGTTATGATATAGAAGAAGTTAAGTCATACGCAAACATTGAGGATAATGGTTTATATTTAATAGTAACATACTACAATAATAATTATTATTTGATTGGAACAAGTACTAATGGCAATACAGTTTTACAAGAGTTTTCATCAGATGTTTTATTGAGTAGTGTTTCTGCATATTCCAATTCTTTTTCAACAACTATGACTACAAGCCAATATACGCAGTATTCTGCTTATATATGGCGTGCTAATAAAACAAATAATCAGGTTTCTTTTGTTGATAAGTTAAGTCAATCTTACTACTTATCAAACGATGGTAATAGTTCTGTAACTCTATCTAATAGTCAAAGTTTATGGACATACAGTTATTCAAATAATGCATCACATTTATACGCAAATAATAGATATTTGTCTTCAACTTATGTTTCTAGTTCTACATCAACTTGTTTTAATGTTAAAAATACGAATTCAAATGTATATCTTTTATCATTGACTCCTCAAGATGCTACCCCATCTTATGTTACATATGATGGCGCATTATATGTGGATGCGGATGCATCGACGATTGAATCTGGAGATTATGCTGTTGAGGCAAGAATGTATGGTGAATATTATATTTTAGGTTTATCTAATGCGACAACTATAACATATAGAACAAAATATCAATTAACAACAACATATAACAAAAATTGGACATATTATTCGAGAACTGGTAGTGGAACAAATGCTAATCCATACGTCTATACTGAAGAAACTAGTTTGACTAGAAGTAACAATACTACTATATATTATAAGAATGGTAATAATTACATTGCCAATAATACGACAACTATAACAGCAGGTGTCAATTATTACACGAGAACCGGTAATGGAACAAACGCTAATCCATATGTATATACTGTAACAAACGTTTCGCTTGCTACAAATGAGTATTATACAGTATTTACTAATGTGGATGATGCTAATGTAAATAAGTATATTTTTAATACAGATACAACAGATTTAACTATTTCAACATTTTATTTAAAGGGATTAGAACATCAATCATATGTATATACTAATACAACGACTCTTTCTGCAAGTACAAGTTCTTCAAATAAAGTATTATGGAGATTCGATTCAATTGATAAGAAATTATACTATTTAAATGGAGAAAACAAATACTATATTGCGTTTAATCGCACAAATGGATTCTTCATTAGCAGTACGCAGTCTATAAATGACGGAACGTCATATATTTATTTATATAAGTATAAAAAGCAATATATTTATGAAGATGTGACAAGAATTACTAATGATGCAGGTTTTTATACTAATTCAGCCGCGTATTTCTTTTTCTCAACACTGGATTTAAGTAATCCTAACAATGCTAGTAGAATTGTTGGAGCTGGTGAATCTTCATTGACTAGAGGAAGCGCTGAAAATGTTTCGTATTTTTCGATGCAAGGAAATTATACTGTTAGTGAAGCATCAAGTACTGGAACTACATCTGCATCTCTATTTAATATGACAACAACAGTTGATTTATCATATTATAGATGGAAATTGGCGGGCTATTTAAACGGAACTAGAAGCGGAACAGTATATTATTATTCTGTTGTGTATAATGATGGATATGGAAAGGACTCTTCAAACAATTACAAATTCTTATGTGCAAGTTCAGATGCAGGTAACCGTATCTTAAGAACTTATTATAATAATCAGTATAATTATGCATATTCTAGTCAATCATCATATGCTAATCCACCATCTAATGTTAGTTATCATGACATAATAGGAACAGGATATACTCATGGTTCTTCAAATCCGGCATGTAGTTTTAACGATCTAGAGGGTGGAAATAATAATAAATTCTCTTTTAGAGGTTCTGGTGCTAGATATACATTAGTTCTAGATGATGATGGTATGTCTGTTGCAATGAAAAAGTCTAATAGTGACACTACAGATAATGGTGGCACAACAATTTATTATTACTATTGTACAACAATTACTCCAATCGACATTTTAAGTTTGGTGTCTTCAGATGGTGACACATTAGAAGAGGGAATTCATTATGCGATTGCTGCAAAATCAGGTAATCATTATTATTCAATGACATATGATAGCGGTGTTCCTGCTGCAGGAATAACTGGTACTGATATGACTCAGCAGTTTACATCAATTCTTTCTGCAGGTGCCAATGGATACAAGCAATTAACTACAATTCCTTCAAATTGCGATTTTGAGCAAGTATCCAATGACTATAAATTAAGATTCAAGCATTATATATCATCAACTAATACTACGTTTAATTACCTGGATTTCACAAATTCATTAAATAACTACATAACAAGTCAGGCTAATACCGTTTCATATGAAGCAATCACTGAATTATATTATGATATCGTCAACAAACGTATGATGTATATTGTAGGATCGACCACATATTATATATCCTATGATGAGACCTCGGGAGTGTTTGGAACTACAGATAATTCTTCGGATGCCGCGGAAATAATACTTGTTCGATATACTCCTTCGTATATCATAAAATTAGTTCCTGATTTAACATCTTGTGATTTATCAAGTGGACAATACATTATTGCTGGTCATGATGTATATAATGGATATACAGCGCTTGGTGAAGATAAATCCACAACAAATATCACACAATATTTAAAAGCCGAATTAAGTGAAGAAGACTATAATACAATATTGCCTTATATTTGGGATCAATTATATTATGATCTTTATGATACTTACAATTCAGATATATCTTCAAACAAGGTCAATTTTATGTTTTCAAATGCTGCTGCACCTGGTACAAGTTTTATTGCATATAGTGCAAGTGGAAGCAATAATACATATATTTGGAATGGTTACTCATCTTCATCAAAATGGGTGTTGACGGTTGATAGTAATGGGTTATGGACATTCTTTTGTAATGTAGGCATTGGTACAAATAGATATATGTACTTTAAGGGAGCAACAAGAAATTCAAAATTAACCATGACGGATACTTATGAAAAGAATGGTTATTATATTTCTGGTACGGATTCCGTTACTTCTGTAGAAGAAGGTGGAACTCAGGTTGTTCTATATAATTATGATGGGAATGACTATACGTTAGCAGATGGCATTTCTAATGGAAATCAATATGTAGTTTTTATCAAAAATAGTAACTATTATTATTTGGTAAGTAACAGTGGTAATAGTTTGGTTACTACTCCAGTAGGAAAGAATCTAAATAATGTTGGTGAGAAAATATCTACTTCAAATGTAAGTAATTATATTTTGACAGCGACTTCAGCTACATATGGATTCACTTTGAAATTTACAGGCACGAATTATTATCTGTATACTAATGGAAGTACTTTAACTGTTAATGCTTCAAGTGTTAATTGGAAATATTACTACAATGATACTTATTTAAATAAATGTAGACTTTACACAGTATCAGGAGAGACAAAAACATCACAAGCATTATCTGTTTCTGGAAAGAAAATCACAACATCGGCTAATTCTAAAACATATTTATATACAGTTACTGGAAGCGCAAATAACTATTCTTTAGGGTCTATAGCTTCTAGTATTAGTACCTCAAATAAGTATGCATTAGTTATTTTTGAAAATGGTCTTTATTACACTGTTAAGAGAGAAGGAAATGAGATAATTAATGTATCATACTATGCTTCTTTGCCTACGACTTTATCTAATGAAGAAGTATGGAGCGTTACAGGAAGTTCAAATAACTATCATTTCTATCAATTGATTGATTCAACTCAATACTATATTAGAATTTCCGGTGATGCCTCTTTGGGCTTAGATACAAATTACGGAGATTCAAAGTTCTTATATACTTATACAGCAGGAAATACAAGTGCTGGTACATATAGTGCTAATAATAATAGCTCTGGTGATAAGGTTTATTTATTTAAGGTTGAAAAGAATGATAAGCTTGATGCCACATCAGATGTAACAACGTTGCTTACAGGTAAGGCACAAGTTGAAACTTCACTATCCGTAAATCAGACTGGAAAATATGTAATTGCTGCATCTGTTGATGGCGTGGATTATGTATTAAGTATGATTGATTATGAAAAGTCTATGGCACTTGATGTATCTGCTAGATTTAATAAGGCTTTAGATGGAGATGAAATTAGCTTATTTGAAGCTTCAATCTTTGAACAATTAGGTACAGATTATAGTTTAGTATTTAATAGCTTAGCATTTAGTGGCTCATCTTACTATCTATTAGATGGTAGATATCAAAGCCAAGTAGAAGGTAGCCCAACAATTACTGAATATACATTATATGATTCTAATGAAACATATTATACTGTAAATCAGACAGTTGCTACTGAATATGAAAGCGGCAAAGACTATTATACATATGATAATAATGTATTTACCTTAGATACTACTGTAAATAGTGGAACAGATTTTGAAGGAACTACAAAATACTTCTTATTGGAAGCTACTTTATTTGATGGTGAAGATTTTGAATCTGGAATTACTTATTATATATATAATAATACTAGTCATACTTATACAAAGGTAAATTATAAAACTGATACTACAGTGCTAAATACAGTAAAAGATGATTCAAATTATATTTGGGCAATCTATACTTATGCAGTTACTGGTGGTACATCCTATGTAATGGGTTATTATGATGAAGGCTTAGATAAGACTTATTATTTGTATTTTGATACAGCGAATAAGGCATTTAAGCTAACAGATGATGTTACAACTGCAAAGACTTATCAAGTGCAGATTTACATGCTAGGAGAAGAAGCTGAAACTCAGTCTTCTTACCAAACATTTAATATTGAGCTTGAAGATGACCAGGTTACTATTGCATCATTCCCTTTAACTGACGTTAAAGCAGACGAATTTAAGCAATATAGTTCAACTGCATCTACATCTCAAGAAGCAATATCTGGTAAAACCGTATCAGGTATTATTCCTGGTGAATATATGATTGCTGTAAAGGACGGTAATTCATATTACGCATTATCTTTAGATTCTTCTAGTACTTGCAGTATGTCTTATGCGGATGTTTCCTTATACTTTGGTGGAACATTTGAAAAAGATATGAATGGATATTATTGTATTTCCGTAAACACAAAATATATTTGGAAACAAAATGCTAATAATTTCACATATGATTCAGCAACAGGAACTGTATCTGGATTAAATTTCTTAAATTATGCTTATAATGTTAACTTATGCTATACAGGAAATACTACAACAAGTATTTCTTATGATGGTAGACATGTAACATTAGTAAATAATTCTACAACATATTACTTAAAGTTTGTTAATGGTACTGGATTTACTTGGACAACAATAGAAGGTGAAGCTTCAGATATTATCTTCTATGCTGTAGGTGCAATTGCACAGGCACGGCAAGGAGATCCTGCAACAAACTATACTTACTATACTGAATCATTGGATAAGCTAGATTATACTAATTTTGCATTTAGTGAGAAGGTAATTGCTGAATTACAAAACTACGCTAATGCATTTGGTACTTATGAATATACAACTGGTTGGTTAGTAGATAGTAATACTACATTAACTGAGGTTCATGATTCTGTATTCTTTAAATCTGGTATTACATTTAATAATGATGTTTCAACATTTGTATCTCAGTTTAGCTCTATAGAATACTCTTATGATGTTGAAAATGGATTGGTTACTACAACAAATACAATTACATATTATGCACCTAAGGGCACTGCATCCTTTGCGGTTGCAAATGCATCTGATGTTGATCCTGTATATGTTAATGTAATGGTTTCTACTCAGTTAGATACTAATTCCCTTGCAGCAAATATAAGAAGATATTTATCTTTATATAAGGTTGCTACAATTGATTATGAAACAAATACCTTAGAAACTTATGAGGAGTATGAAACATCCACAACAAGTGCTGCTGCATTTGCAAAGACATTGCTAGAGTATAGATATACTCCATACGCTGCAATTCCTTTACCAAATAGCCAGGATACTACTGATACAACTGCGGCTGCGGATTTTGTTAAAGTAGGTGAAACTGGATATCAGCTTGATGATATTGGACATGATCATTTAATTGCTCATACATTTGTTATCACTGAACCAGGTGTATATTACCTTGGCTCAACTGGAGGCTCTGTTGCATTCTCATACTTATCTATTGATAAGATGAAGGCTTCAGAAGAATCTGAGGATTCCTCTGTAAGTATTAGCGAGGATTTCACAATCGATTATGTTTGGGGAGAACAAGCTTCAAGCAATAGCTCTTCATTCAGTCAGGTAAATATCGGATTGGCAAATAGCTCAAATCTTGATGGAAATGTAAATACAATCGCTTATGTAGGTAGAAAAGATGTAAATGATTCTTTAACTTGGACTCATTCTAACATTTATCCTGAATTCATTGCAGGTACTGCTGGTTTAGTTGAACCAGATGGTGGTACAACATATTATGAATTAAGCTTAAGTGAGGTGGATTCAAGTAGAATAACTGCTTTTGATCCAAACGTTACATACTATACTTATAGCAATGGTGCTTATACAGAGGTAGATCAATTAACTACAGGCTTTGATGCAACTGTTGCATATTATGTATTAAATAATGCTTCATACACTTGTGTAAATGCAGTTCCAACAAACGGTACAACTTATTATTATGTATCATTAACACCAGAGGGAGTAATTAATTTAATTCCTCAGGTTGGTGGAACAGATATTACATACTTTATGTCAACAAGAAAATATTATTCTCTAACTCTAACAACTGCTTCAATTACTGAATTTGATGATACAAAGGCATATTATACATTAAATAATGGTACTTATGTATTAGAATATAATCCAACAGATTATTTAAGATTAACAGTTTCTAGACAATATGTTTCAACACAATCATCTAGAGTAAACTTTGATTATTATACTGTTGAAGAAATCTATAACTTTGGCTATGGTGTAATGTATATTAATGCAAATAAACAATCCTTAAGAAGTTATCGTGTAGTATATTTCGATGAGCATATCTTAGATAGTGAATCAAGTGAGTTTACAAATTAAATAACAACAAAAGGGCTAGTTTGCTAGCCCTTTTGGTGATTCATAGGAGATTCTATTTTCTTGTATTAAAAGAAGTAGGGTGCTATTATATTGATAGAGGTTTGATTTATGAAGATAAATAGAATTATATATTTATTTATATCCCTTGCATTTATATTTGTGTTATGTGCTTGTGGTAAGGATAAAATAGAATATGAATTAAATAGTGATAATCAATCTTATTATGTTAAAGCTGTAGATAAAAGCTTATCTAGTGTTTTTATTGCGGAAAACTATAATGATTTACCTGTAACTAAAATAGGAGATAATGCTTTTAAAGGCAGTAAAATAGAATCTATAATTATACCAGATTCCATTCTAGAAATAGGCGATAATGCCTTTGATGGATGTACATCACT
>AUXO017807137.1_pt1 | contig 12514 bp, 10 predicted proteins | sample 768731 | NCBI WGS metagenome assembly AUXO01 (sample SAMN02715735, study PRJNA202380) | gut metagenome | biome: sheep rumen | host: Ovis aries | place: New Zealand: Palmerston North | reverse complement strand
TCGGGCATGGTATAGGGGTTTATTTAAATATTCGGCAACTGTGACAATTTTAATTTATGTCTATATTGTTGAAATACAGTACGATACGCGCTTATTTCGTTTAAAGTTCGTTTAATATTCATTTATTTTTCGTTTACTTTCATTCAATTTAAACGAACTATTAAGACAAAACCCATTCTTTTCCTTTGGCTACTTTGATTTTTCCAACAGACCTTCAGCAATGAGTTTTTTCTTAATAGCTGCTTTAAGTATATTGCCGGATTCTTTGGAATGTTTCTTAATCTGCGCTAATTCCGCAGGACTGCCTACAAACATTTCCTCATTATATTTATCCGTAATTTTATAAAGAGCATCCATCGCATCATCAACTGTTTTTTCTCTGACAGGAGTATAGACACCGCTTCGATTGGCGCGAATTTGCTCGTTTAATTTAGCTATTGCCGGTGTTTTCATTGCAATCTCATATACTTCAGCAAGAGGCTCATATGGAGCGTTTGTTAGTATACTAAAGAAAACAATTGGCAAATAATCAATAGACATATTCATCTCTAAAGCGTAATTTAAATTCTTAATTATTTTACCCCATCAGCTCCGACCAGGTGGCGAAGAAAGGAGAGGTCATCTTAATCCTAATTTCTTTAACCGACTACTGATAGAACCGGTATTACGTTGGAAGATGATTGATAAATCTTTTATTTGAAATCCTTGCTCGTATAGGCGTTTTAACTCTTTATCTTCGTTCTCAGACCATTGCGCATAAGCATTGGCATGTAACTCCTTTTGTTCCTGCATGTGCGATTTGGTTGGATTTGGTTGTGTAGGAAGCTCTGCTTCCTTCTCTTCTTTTTTTCCATTAATAGTCTCAACAAAGATTGCTCCGTATTTGGCTTGTTTGTTTTCTCCAACTCCGTAAATTGTGCCGAAAGCAGCAATGGTCTGTGGCTTGTAAGTGGCGAGCTCATGGAGCGTTTTGTCCGAGAAAATGATATAAGGCGGTAGATGTTCCTCGCGGGCAACCTGTATGCGTAATTGACGTAAGCGTTCGAAGAGTTCTTTGTCCTCCATGAGTGCCGGTTTGGTCGTAGGAATGGATGATAGTTCCGCCATTTGTATATTCGTCAAAGTGGAAGTTTTTGTGCGTTTGCTCTTGACATGCAAGTCCTCTTTGACAACCTTGGAGAGCTGTGCGGTTTTTCCTTTGAAGAGTACGGATTTGCCTAATGGCGTTATATGGATATGTCGATTTTCTTTGTAATCTAATTCAATCAAACCCATTTGAAGCATTTGTAGGAGATAGTCATGCCAATCGCGGAAAGAAAGTTCTCTTCCTATGCCGTACGTGGGAAACAGGTTATACTGATGTTCCTTGACATCTGGTGTGGCATTACCGCGCAGGATATCAATAGTGGTAGTAAATCCTACTTGTTCGTTGGTTCGTGTAATGGCAGATAGAGCCATCTGAGCATAACGTGTGCCATCGAATTGTTCCGGTGGATTATTGCATACATCGCAGTTCCCGCACTGACATTCAGACACTTCTCCAAAATAATTTAGTAAGATTCGCCTGCGACACACTAGCGCTTCGGCATATTCTTGCATTCTTTTCAACCGCTCTTCGTTAATTACTCTTTGTCCGGATTCTTGTGCAAACCGTTTGAGTAGAATGATGTCTTGCAGGTTATAGAAAAGAATCGTTTCACATGGTAGTCCGTCTCGTCCGCCACGACCTATTTCCTGGTAATAGTTTTCAATACTTTTTGGCAAGTTATAATGGATGACAAAACGCACGTTGCTTTTGTCAATGCCCATTCCGAACGCGATAGTGGCGCACACCACTTGCATTCGGTCGTTAACAAAATCATCCTGCACGCGGTTGCGCTCCTCAGAACTGAGTGTGGCATGATAAGCTGCAGCAGAGATTCCGTATCGTTGTAGTTTCGCAACTAATTCTTCGGTCGTTTTGCGCGCCAGACAGTAGATGATTCCGCTCTCATGCTGATGGAGACGGATTAGTGCCAAAATATGTTTCAGTTTGTCAGCAGCAGAATAACCTCTGCACACTTGCAAACTCAAATTTGGACGGTTGAAAGAACTGATAAACTGCTGTGCATCCGTAATATTCAATTGTTGCAGAATATCTTCTTTTGTTACTTTGTCCGCTGTGGCAGTTAGTGCTATGACAGGTACGTCAGGAAATGTTAAACGAATATCAGCCAGTTGGGTGTATTCTGGTCGGAAATCGTGCCCCCATTGAGAGATACAATGCGCCTCATCGATAGCAAATAGAGCAATCTGAATACGCGAGAGAAAGCGTTTCTGCTCCACAACAAAGCGTTCCGGCGATATATATAGCAGTTTCAACTGACCATGCAGGCAAAGATTAATAATTGCCCGGTTATCGGCTTCGGTGTTATTGCTATTGATAGCTGCTGCAGCGATGCCATTAGCGCGTAACGCATCCACTTGGTCTTTCATTAACGAAATAAGCGGAGAGATCACGATCCCGACTCCCTGACGCATCAGAGCCGGGATTTGGTAGCAAAGGGACTTGCCTCCACCGGTAGGCATCAACACCAATGCATTACCGCCAGCCACCACATGCTCAATAATTTGCCGCTGCAATGGCCGGAATGAATCATATCCGAAATATTTCTTTAGTATTTGTAGCATTTGTGTATTATTAATATCTGCTCCTTAAAGTTTTCTTATTTTGCGGACTCCGTTATTACCAACCACTTTTTTACTTGCTCAATACACCAAGGCAACTGGTCGCGAACTTGTTGTACCCAGAAACGCATTACATCCCATCCTTCACGCATTAGCGCTTGATTGCGTAACTGATCATTGTAACTAAGTTCTCCCGTCCATGCTTGATGATACATTGCGCCATCTACCTCTATATCCAATTTCTTCCCATTATGGAAAAGAGCCAAGTCAAGATAGTACTTATCCACATGATATTGTGCTGTTACATGAATACCTGCATCAGAAAGAGCTTTTTGTAGAATATGCTCCCACTCCGATTGTTCTGTGGGGGCATTCTCTCCGCTACTATATTCTGCAAAATGCTCCAAATAGCTAACACCACATTGCTCGCAGTATTTTTTATCTCCGACAGTTACGAGCAAAGACCTTGCACGCGTGATAGCTACATTAAACAAGTTGCCTGTAGATTTAAGGAACATTAGGCTTTGTGGCTTTGTCCCTTCAGAAACAACCGGTGAGAAGATGATAACATCTCTTTCGTCCCCTTGAAATTTATGAACTGTATCTATCAGTATTTGGTTGTGCAACTCCAAATGATTACGTAGTTCGGCATCTTGCTCTAACGCCTTAGTGATCATGTCGGCTTGTAAATGGAATGGAGTTGTAACACCAATACTTCCCTCAAACTCAAGTTCCATGGACAAACGCCGAAGAACCCTAATCACGCATTCTGCTTCCTTTAAATTGTATGCGCCCCCAGATTCGGGTCGAATGGTTTTTCCTTTAATGTCCATCCAACGCATACCTAAAATAGGCTTAGCGTCATTAGGATTATTAGGGGACTGCAAACGACTGTAATCCGTGGCAATACGAAGTGTGTTTTCGTAAAACTCCTGATTCGAGAACTGAATAATATCAAGGAAACTGCGATGATGGTCACGTAGTTGTATTATATTTTCAGCCTCAGTCATACCCTCTGCCAAATCATACATAGAACTGCTACGATAAGACCATCTTGCTTCTATTTCGTTGCTTAAAATAAGAGATAAATCTGTTTGTTTGCTCAATAAACAAATATGATTTAGTTGCTGTTTATCTCCAATTACGGCAACACGTTTTGCACGCATAAGCAAGGGAATCATAGACGCAATATCACATTGACTTGCTTCGTCAATTATCAGCAAATCATAAAGAGCTTCTTTAAACGGCAGTCTTCTGCGTGCACTAAGCGATGTGATAGCACTTACGGGCAGCATAGATTTAAGCGCAGGAGTATATGAATCTACATGGTCATGTTCAAGTAAACTTAAGTAGTTATGCAGTTCTCCTCTATTCTTAGCATTAAAAATGCCGATATGTTCATCTAACCACGCATCCCATGCCGCCTTTGCTTTCGCTTGCAATTCTACATGTTCTCCTATCATGGCAGCATCCATCTGTTCAAGAGATGCCGATTCGCATATTTCTTTTAGCAAACCATCGTAAGTTGCGATTAGAGTCAAGTCATCCATTAGTGAATTGTAACTATTATCAAATTGCATCCATTCGCGATCAGATATAGTAACGGCAAGAGAAAGCCCGGGACGATACTTCTCCATAAACGAATTTACAATTTTAATCGCTAATAGAAGTTTTTCGGTTATTCTATTCTGCCATCTTTTTCTTAATAACTTATCAAACAAGCGGTGAGGTCCTTCGTGCAAGGCTGTTCGAAGATGAACAAACTCCTCGTAAGCATTCTTTACTTCGTTTATCTCTTTTTCGCTTAGTACGCTTATCAGATGTTGATACTTGTCTCTGATAGCGCAAACCATTTGCTCAACTTCGTCAAGTCTATTTCGGGTTTCTACAATCTTTTGCTTCTGTACCAGTTTTGCATTGTAACTTGAATAGACACGACTATATGCGTTTAGGGAATTGGGGAAAGATTTGCCTTTTGCTCTTGCCTTCTCCCATTGCTGGGCATAATCAGATATACATTGTTTTGCACTCTTTTCGTACCGAAGTACAATCGGAAGTTCTTTATTTAGAGAGTTAACTCTTTTAACGACGACATCGACAGCATTGTTGTTCTTGCTGGTGAACAATACGTTTTGTCCCGCTATCGCGGCATTCATAATCAAGTTGGCTACTACCTGAGTTTTGCCGGTTCCCGGAGGACCTGCAATCAACGTAATGTCAGCACTCAAAGCGGATCTGACAGCTTTTTCCTGCTCATTATTTAGAGGCAGGATTTCTAATATGTCTTTTTCGAAAGCAGGGTTCTTATCGAATTGTTTGTTGATGAACTTCCATAAAATAGAACGCCTTATATCCAAATCGCCATATTCTCCCAGACGTGCTAATTCATTGCTGAGTCCGACGGTATAAGGAGTTGGCTCTTTTGCGAACAGAATAGCTCGATTCAAAATACCATCGCTATTAGTAATACGCATGGGACCCTTTTGAAGATCATCTATATTTAATGTATCTAACCAATCCCAATCCGGCCTAATTGTTCTGAGTAAGTTGACTTTTTCCTCTAAGTCAGAGAAAGCTGCATGTCCTTCTGTGAAGCCTAACTCAGCCTCAAGTTCACGTAGTTCATATATATTCTCTGTTTTCTCGTTTGTAGAGTATTTGTCGATGATGTCCTTATTAATCAATAATTCATCATCTATTGAGAATCCTTCAGGTTTACCATGTGTACCATCGCTATACGTGACAGGAATAATAAAAAGCGGAGAGAGAAAATGCTTTACCTTTAGAACCGGATAGCCAATCAACAAATCCATTTCTTTCTCATGATTGCCCCGTAAAAATGCGCCGATTTCTGGTTTCTTTAATGTATAGTCATTTATCCAAGGTAAAGTGATGAAAGATTGTTCGTCTTTCATGGATGCTCGGAAGGTAGTATTGCTTTCTAAAGCAATACAACTGATATAGTATTTACAGAGTCCTTTTAAGGTCATATTTCTTCAATTCCTAAACTTTTGAGATAGTTGTATGTGCCATTATAGAACTCGGGTAAACGAGTTGCGTCTTCAGGAGAGCCTTTTGGAACACACAGAATCATTCCTTGGCGAGCACGAGTGAGAAGGACGCGATAAGCGTTAATGAGGTACGCTTGACGGTCGGGCTTTTGGATTTTATTCCATTTGTTACCGCCGTTGAACTCAAAGAAATTCCATCCTTTCGGCGTATAGCGCAAATCGCCATCCCATACCACACATGTCCAATCGAGTTCAAGTCCTTGCACATCAAACTCCGTAGCGGCGTCCTCTAAGAATAGAGATGAACGCACATCGTTGATATCATCCAAGAACCAGTGTACAGTGTCAGGCTTGCAGCGGACATCAATCGCAAGTGGTTTGAGACGATTGGCTTTAGAGGAAACCAATAGACCGTAGCGTTCGTTTCCTCGTGCATGAGTGCGCAGCCATTCTTTGGCTTTGGACAGGTCGCGTGTTAATGCAATCGGGTATCGGTCGGCTATGTCGGCATAGATCTTCCGGACATTCTCTGCGTCTCCATCGAGCAGGTAATGTACCATATTCGACAAACTCTCCGCACGGAAACTACGCATTGACACCGCCAAATGCAAATCTTCGGAATAAGTGACTTTGGGATTATTTGCAAGCAATTCGCTTACTTGTCCTTCTGCATATTCTTTTGCTGTTAATTGGCTGGAGATATACACTTGCCAATCGGGGAAAGTTTCATTAAGTGCGCGTATCCACTCGCCTATACCCGCCTCGCCTGTGTTGATCTCCTGTCCTCCTCCGACCAAACAAACAATAACCGCCCAATCCTTGCGTTGGTCAAGCGACCAGATCAAGAACTCCCCTTCGGACATGGGGAAATTGGCAAAACCTTTCTTGCGGTTCAACCATGCGGCAATGTGCTCTTTGTCCCATGAACGCTGCGCTTCATCGAAAATAGCGATATTCTCTACTTCTCCGTGGCCCGCTTGCTCGTCTTTCAACTCCTTCGTTGGATCAATCTCCAATGCGCCATTTACCACCTTCACTTTGTTGAGCATGTTGTCGCGGTAACGGTGGATAATCTGGATAAAGCGCTTTACTTCGCGTTCTGCCTCTTTCTTGGTAATCTTGTTACCTTTTGCTTTCTCTTGGGCTTGTTTGTCTCGCGTCAGAGCTTCGGTTAAAACTTCTACTAATGGTCCATTGCCAGACAAGTAAACCGCTAGATCTTGCCCTTCTTCCTGTTGCACTGCCACATTCAAGCCCACGAGTGTCTTACCTGCGCCTGGTACACCGGTTACAAAGCAAATGCTTTTGCCTTTGCGCGCCTTCGTCTCGCGGATTACCTGTTGCACATATCGGGTTGTCGTATCTAATTGTGCGCCTTCCGCTTCGCTTTTGGTGATGTTCTCTACGCTATGATTGAGATAAAGCGACCGTGCGGCTTCAATGATAGTAGGTGTCGGGGCATAACGGCTACGAGACCAATCTTCTAAAGCGACAGCATATGTATTAGACGGAAGATTGTCCGACAGAACCAAACGGAGAATATCGCCAAGATGATCAGCGTCTGTCAATAACGGTTCATAAACGCCATCATCGTAATGCGAGAGTTGGCATATAGTAGAGTACTTATTGCTTTCCGTGGCTACCAAAATTGGGACTATCAAACGGTCTGCACTTCCTTGGTGGAAATTCTTTAGGTCAAGCGCATAATCCAACACTTGGTCAACATCCGCATGATTGTATTCTTCCTCTCCCGCCTTAAACTCAATCACGAATATGCGCTCGCGCAATAGTACAACCACATCTATGCGCTTGCCTAAACGTGGAATGGTGTATTCAAAAATGATTTGCGCTTGCTCGTTCGCATAAGGTGCAAGTACGTCTTTCATAATCGTTATTTCTTGCTCCCACGCAAATTTCTGCGTCGAAGCCGTATCCATCTCATCAGCACGCGACATCTTGCCGAAGATAGTATCTGTATCTTCAGCCAAGAATGACTTTACGTCCGATTGATAGAAATAACGATTAATCATGTTGAATAAATCAAATTTTAAAAGTTATTATTGTCCACTCTCCATGGGGATAGTATCTTTAGCTAAACTATCATAGTAGATGCTTGTTAAGTCTGATGTCAGATAATCATCATTTAATAATTTTATAAATAGCAAACGAGATTTTTTTGAAGTAAGCCTAATTTTACTACCGTCTGAAGAATATTGGATGACTTTCTTTAGCATAGGATGCTTTTGGGTAAACTGGATAATTTGTCTGTTCCCGATATGCCCTAAAACTGGTGATGTTTCTGCAATTTTTGTTAACTTTCTTGCAAAACTAAGATCCGTCAATGCTTCTGTTAATATCTCTGGATTTTCCAATAATTCTACTTTTTTAATTGTCTCTATTTGCTGTTTCGCTGCTGTTGTGATTACACTATGTATATCGAATTCTTTTTCAAAGATGGATAAATTAAGAATGAATAATTCTCCATCGATGTAAAACATATCTATGGTTGGAATTATACGTAAATGATCATCGTTAAAGCCAACAAATTCATTATCTTGTCTTCTAACAAAGAGACCAGAGTTTTGCTTATAGATATTTACATTCGTAAGTTTTTTATACAATGTAATGCATTGATTGTTTGTCCCTATAACAATTAGGAGAAAATTGATATTGTTTATTCCATCATTCTCAAAAGAGAAGAGAGGTGTTGTTTTTTCTGCATCAAGAACCTCATTAAATATATTCATCTCTTCAATGCTTTCAAGATCATATTGATAGATGGCATTGTTTCGTCCATCTGTGCAGGAATAATTTATAATACACAAATCAGGAGACAAGATTTTTTCGTTAATTGTTTCAATAAAAGCACACTTTATTGTTGATAGTACATCGGAGACAAAGTTGGCTTTTCTAAGTTCTCCATTTTTGAGTACAAAGTAAATTTCAATTCCACAGTTATTAACAATACATGCGGAAATTTTTTCATTTAACACTTTTTTTTCCATAATTCTTCAGGCTTTAGTTATTTCTGCGCAATATATAATTTCATTGTTCTCTATAATGTGCTTTTTAAAACAATCTCCCTTTTTTAGTTTGCAATTTGATAAAATGATAATATCGTTAATAGTCTTCTTTTTGTAATTTATATCAGCTACATATATATCCAAACCCATCAAGGCAAGTGAAGGGTTTAAATAATACAGATTTGTTTTGATAAATAAGATTCCTAATAAAACTAACAAAACAATTAATAATATCCCATCTCGTAAATTGTTTAAATCAAAGCATATTAATGGAATTATGTATGTGGTTAAGAATGTAAGATATTCATAGTTCCCATTTTTGATTTTTTGGATTTCACACTCAATGTCCACAGCTCCCTTTTAACTGTGCGCAAATCTTTTCTTGCATACAAACGAAATAATTAAAAAAAGTAAACAAATTAATGTCGCGACATTGTGTTTAAACAAGTATTCAAAACCTACAAATTGTGCATCCTTGTCAAAACAAATAGGAATGTCTATAGATTTAATTATTAGAAGAAAGAATAATAATCCAAGAGACATTAAATATAACTCAATTTTAGCAGTAAGATTTTTCATACGTGTTCTATATATATGTTTTTTGATGATTTACTTCTTTTTATAATAGGATCATGAGGAAATATTAATTTAGGAGATAAAGTTAATAATTCGTACCCTGTCCTTTTTTCAGATACCGTATAATTTAAAGGGAAACGATGTAACTCTAATGCTTGGTATTTTTCTCGGATCTGTGGTGTGTCATCGTATGAAAGCAACCAAGAGAATGCCGCTTCGTGGAGCAGATAATTAGCTAATTGTTGATGGTCTTCTTCTTTATAATGATTCATATATAATGATTGCCCTTTTACATAGTATGGAGGGTCTAAATATACAAAAGTATTATTGGGTATCATACGAAGAAACGCTATGGCATCCATATTATAAACGGCAATATGCTCTCTTTGTTGCACAATACTATTTAAGCGTTCTATTAAATTAGCTTTATTAAAACGGCAATCTAATTTGTATTTGGCCTGTTGTTGCTTTTCAAAAGAACTGCCACCTATCGGACCTCCCATAATTACTCCAGAACGGTTGGTGCGTGATAAAAAGAACGTGGCCACGCCTAAATCAAATGAGGGCTCATTCGCGTTTTGAGAAATGTCTTTTTGATGACGCCATTCTGCTAAAGTGACAGGAATGTCTTGTATGGTTTGTATAAATCTTTCAGGTTCTGTTAGTAAAAAGTGCCAAAAAGAATAAATACCAATATTGGCATCATTGATAATAATTTCATTAACATAGTTGCCTAAAAGTAGGTTTATGGCTGCACCTGCCCCTCCGGCATATGGTTCGGCATATACGACATTTTCCAACCCGTTCTGTCTGAAAAGGTCTACTAGGAAAGGTGTCATTAGTGCTTTCCCCCCAGGATATCTTAAAGGACTGCCGTTCATTATATTATTCTTGAATTTCTTTTATATCAAGCAATACTTCAAATAACGGGAACAGAAAGTCCCAAAATCTATTTAAGAATTGTTTCGATAAATACGCAGTAGAACTACTATGCACATAGCCATTCAGCACATCTAATGAAAATTCATTACTTGTATTTAATAATTTCTCCACAATGTTTTTTGCATCTCCTTTGAGTTTATTATCTTTTAAATACGTCAATCTTTTTTGAAGTGGAACTTCTTTTAAACTGCATTTATAGCATTTACATAAATCAGAGTCTAAACCCTCCGCAATAATAAAATCTCTAATGGCAATGTCAAGAAAAATACGTATAGAGGCACTAATGGCATTTGAGTATTTTAATGGTATATACTTTAACTCGTCGAATATATTTCTCAACTTGGTGTCAGTAGTATGCAAAGTATAAATATCCAAAATCAAGCGACTCCTATAGGGATCGTTCTTCATTGGTTTAGGTGGTGCCACCGGTGGTACATCTAGTTGTGTAGTTTCATTTTGTTCTACTGTAGATTGCGGTGTGTCGTCGTTTTTCGAAGAAATATTAATACCTTTTTCTTCCAAAACAACTTGTGGTAAACTGTCTAAGATGCGTGGAGCATCCTCCGCCTTCATTCGAGTATTGATTTCTTCATTAACGATGCGTTTTATTAGTTCGGCATAAGCTTTATAGAATGACTCTAAATTAGCATTTACAATGACATTTGGACCATCATATGTGATACCCCATCGAGTTTTTACATCGGCATAAGAAATGAAACGCTCTAAAATGGTTATCGAGAATCGATGTGAGTTGGCTTTTTCGTATTCCTCATTAGTTAAGAGATTCTTTACCACGTCTAGTTTTATATAGTCTTTAATCTTTAGTATTCTGATTTGTTGCTCGATATCTGCTTTAGACATAGAAGTAATAGCAATCATTTTATCTATGTCATCTTTATATTTTTCATACAAACTGGCGATCCATCTTTGTTGCTGTATCCTGCTCCAACTTTTCTGCAAAGATGCGGCATTGTGTCTTTGATTTATATACCATTCGGCTTCTTCTAAGGAAGGAGCGACGCATACAAGAATTTTTTGAATAGAAGTCTTGTTTATTTTTTGAGAATACTTACGCACATAAGAACGTATCGCCATTGGGGCTTTCTTAGGATCTCGTAGTAGTTTTAATGCCAGTACTCGCCTATTTCCTTCCGCTACATAAAATTTATCATTATTAGGATTTTTCCATACAATAATAGGGTCTGCAGGGATAAATCCCATTGTTGATATTGATTTCAATAAGTCTAAAAAACTTTCTCTCTCTCCTTCATCGGAAAGTAGGTCTTGGGCATAGTCAGTTAAGTAAATATGCTCCTCCTCTGGATTCAACCGAGGATTAGCAGACCACAACCTTAATTCGTCAACAGATCTCGGCGTGCGTTTTTCAAGCCATTCGTATTGTTTCATAAAACTAGTTTTTAGGTAGTAGTTTATTTTTTTCTTTCAGATTATCTAATAAATTTGGGTGCAAAGGTACAAAAAATATTTTATATATGCAAATTTATTTGCATTTTTTCATGATTCTCCTTTCAGTTCGGCGTTGAGGGTGGCGATGATGAAGCCGCGGAGGGTGGAGTAGTAACGGGCAGAAGAGGAAGCGCGGTAGTGCTTGCGGTAGGTGGCATAACGGCGTTTCCAATCGGCTTTCTGCTCGGGATCTTTGAGGATGGCTGAGGCTTGTTTGACAGCCATGCCGAAGGTAGAGCGCATGGTGTTCTGCGCTTCGGTGGCGGGTCCGGTGTACGGGTTCTCGATAGTGTAAGCGTGCGTTTTTCCGTAACGGGTACGCAAGATGATGCGGTCTTTGCGACCGAGTTTGCCACTGAAATTGTCAAAGGCAAGGGATGGGATAACTTTAGCCATATTGATTGTGGTGTTTGGGATCCGCCAAGCATGGCGGATACTGTTGTTTTGTCAGCATATCGGAAGCATAATATTACGTATATCCTACGTGTATCATACGTATATTATACGTAAGTAATCCGTGTGTATTTCGACGGCATAGTGACGAAATCGGGTGCAAAGGTAGTGAAAATATTTGATATATGCAAAAAAAATCGTCCATTCGGGCGATTTTTTAGGGATTATGGATTATGGGTTATTGGTTACCGGTTACGGGACGCTCGGATGTAGGGGTGCATCTTATTTTGTACCACTCAAGATACCATTTTCTTTATCTTCGTTGTTGATTCGCTTGCCGGAATCGCGGCGTTGGGTACCGAAATCGAGGTTGCAATGGAAATTGAGAATGAGCATCTGGCGGAAATCCCGCATCTCGGCGTGCTGCGTGTTCGG
>AUXO014027608.1_pt1 | contig 12514 bp, 14 predicted proteins | sample 768731 | NCBI WGS metagenome assembly AUXO01 (sample SAMN02715735, study PRJNA202380) | gut metagenome | biome: sheep rumen | host: Ovis aries | place: New Zealand: Palmerston North | reverse complement strand
ACGATTACGCCAATCAATAAAGCAAAAACGGTGATGATCAAGGTATTTAATAAACCATCTGTCAAATACATCCATCTCTGGTCTTTCACCAGATTCATATAGAGTCGTTCTTGTATACTCACAATTCCCTCCTGCGGTAAAAAAGTATTCCGACAACAGAACAAAAATTTACCGGTAGTTTTTCTACCGGTAATTTTAAAACGTTTTTGTATTGTTTTTCAATCGCTTTCTTCGAATAGAAGCAATTCTTTTGAATTCTAAAAGATTATTCTGCCTTAATGTAAGTGTTGATGATCTGATCAAGCTTTCCGGAAGACTTGAGATCGGCAAGCGCCTTATTAATACCATCCAGCAGTTCCTTGTTGCCTTTCTTAACACAGATTGCATACTGCTCTTCTGTATAAGCTCCATCCAAAAGCTTTAAACCGGAAGTCTGCTGTACAAAAACTTTAGCCGGGTTGTTGTCGATGATTACAGCATCTACCTTACCGGTGGAAAGAGCCTGTACGGCATCGGCACCCTTTGGGAAACGCTGTACCTTATCCTCGCCGAAATCACCGGTAGAATAAATATCACCGGTTGTGCCCTGCTGAACGCCAATGATTTTGCCCTTAAGATCATCTACAGACTGAATTGCGGAGTCCTCTTTTACAATTACAGACTGGATTGCAGTTGCATAGGTGTCGGAGAAATCAACCTGTGTCTTACGATCATCTGTGATGGTTATACCTGCAGCGCCAAAATCTGCCTTGTCAGACTGAACCGCCGGGATAATAGAATCAAAAGCGATATCGGATACTTCCAGTTCGGCACCCATTTCCTCTGCGATTGCCTTTGCAATTTCTACATCGATACCTACAATATCATTGCCGTCATGATATTCATATGGTGGAAATTCTGCATTGGTTGCCATGATCAGCTTCTTTCCTGCATAGCTGCTCTTTGCATCTGTCTTGGCAGCGGTTGCTGCAGGTGCACCGGATGCACCACATGCACTAAGACCCATTAACATTGCTGCGGATAAAGCGATTGCCATAATCTTTTTCATATCTTCTCCTCTGCTTCACTTTCAGTTTCACGGGGTGGAAGCAACCACGTTTCTGCCGATAAAACCGTGTTGTCGTATTTATCGTCTTCGATTGTGTTCTGTGTCAAATCCTGCATAACTATGCAAGTCATGCTGTAATTATACATTTAAAACCAGCTCTGTCAATACATAATCTGAATAAAAATGCTGTAAATTCCGAATTTATGCATTAATAGAGCCATATATACAGCTTATGCACTCGTTTTATGCAAAAAGGCTGCATGACGATCCCTGTCATGCAGCCTGATTTTATGTGGAGATGGTTCGTAAATATAACTGAATGCGTTTTGAAATGAGCCCTGCAATCAAACCGATAACCGCGCCGGCAATAACACCGGCAATCAGCAGAACCGGAAAATACAGTGCAAGCTGTCTGGTATGAAGTAAAACGATGGCCGCCAACAACTGGCCAACATTGTGCATGACTCCTCCCAATATACTGATCACATTACCGGAAAAGCCACCAACCTTCTTTAATAGAAGCATAGACAAAAAGCTTAGCGCAAAGCCGGCAAATGAATATGCCAACGTCATCGTATTTCCAAACATAAAGCTTACGAGCAGAATGCGGAGAATACTGATGACCATGGTCGGAACCGGACCAATAGAAAAAAGCCCAATTACGGTTACAATATTCGGAAGGCCAAGCTTGACGCCCGGGACTCCAAGATTAACAGGGATCATTGCTTCTACATAGCTCAGCACCATACTAAGCGCCAGAAGCATACCATATAAACTGATTTTTTTTGTCTTAGTATTTTTCATGATGTTCATTATATAAGAAAAGAGCGATATCCGCAATGGATACCGCCCTGCTTGGTCTTTCCTTTTCGGTTATACTATCTTGTATCAAATATCTATTCAATAACAATCAGGTACACGCGATCTGAAAATTAAAGCTTGACTACGTTGACTGCCTGAGGTCCCTTAGCACCATCCTGAACATCAAACTCTACGGACTGACCCTCGTCGAGTGACTTAAATCCGTCACCAGCGAGTCCTGAATAATGTACGAATACATCCTTTCCAGTCTCATCAGAGATGAATCCATAGCCCTTCTGGTTGTTGAACCACTTTACTGTACCTTTCATTGTTATACCTCCATAAAGATATTGCAAATTCAAATTTGCAACATCATCACTATAGCATACGGATAATTTGACGTCAATATAAAAAGCATCTTTCGCATAGCTATTTTTGTTATACAATACATAACAAAAAATGCTTGCTGTATTTGTATATATTAACGGAATCAATAAAGGGCATTTCCGGGTTGAATTGTTTATTTCGATCAATCCCTTTAGAATAATACATGCTTATTAAAAGAGTTGGCATAAACTATAGAGTTATGCACATTTGATGTATTAAAAAACACCACTGAAATGCAAATTTCAGTGGTGTTTTTGCACCTGCTACAAGGAAATCTATTGATTATTTTGCGGCCTCATACAGCTGATGAAGCTCCTCCGGCGAGAAATAATAATGCTTCTCACAGTAATCACAGAAGACATCCTGCGGCTTATTTTCATCAATCAGTGCTTTCAGCTCCTTGCGGCCAATAGAGATCATCGCACGGGATACACGCTCTCTAGAACAGTTGCATTCAAAAGAAACGTCCGTACGATCATTGATTTCCAGATCCATATCGCCAAGAATAAACTTGAGCATATCCTCCGGACTCATACCCTCATCGAGCATATGTGTGACAGACTGAATCGAACCTAATTTCTTTTCCAGTTCACTGATTACAGCCTCTTCGGCGCCCGGCATGAGCTGAATAATGAATCCGCCTGCCTGTCGTACCGTATTTTCCTTACTCATAAGGACACCCAGTCCTACAGAAGAAGGCACCTGTTCCGAAGCTGCAAAATAATAAGTGAAATCCTCTGCGATTTCACCGGTTTGCAGCTGTACCTGACCGATATACGGCTCTTTTAATCCGACATCTTTAATTACGCTGAGTGTGCCGCTTCCTATGGCGCCGCCCACGTTTAAGTGACCGATGGCATTTGCCGGAAGAAGAACGCTCGGATTTGCAACAAAGCCTTTAACGTGACCATGGGAATCTGCGGTCGCTGTGAGACTTTTAATCGGACCGGAGCCGCGTACAGTAACGGTTAATGTGTCACCCTCGCCTTTTAAATCAATACCCATCATAAGTGCCGCACTCATGAGACGACCAAGCGCCGCTGTACAGATCGGGAATGTATGATGAATCTGACGGGCATGCTCTACCAGATTTCTGGTGGTACATGCAAAGGCTCGAATCTGACCGTTTTTGGCAGTGGCACGAACAAGATAATCCTGTTTGTAGTCCGCTTTAATACGGATTCCTCCGTTCGCCTGCTCCTGCATCATTATGCCTGAACCTCGGAAGCCATAGCTTTGAGCTCATTTTCCTGATCGATTCTCATATGGCACTTCTTGTACTTTTTGCCGGAACCACATGGGCACTGGTCATTTGGATAGATCTTCTTGCCTTCGCGACGAACTGTGCCGGATGCCTTCTGCTTTCTGTAAAGCTCGTGGCGCTTCTCTTCTGTGAGGATTTCATCCCATGCAGGAAGGCCGTAAAGCCAGCTTGCCTTTGCCTCTACCATGTTGTAGTAAAGTTTTTCCGGATCAATTTCAATCTTTACAGTGGTATTCTCATCCATGGTGTCGATCGGATTGTGATAACCGTTCAGAGAATCATCAATTCCATCGAGCACACCGGTGAAATGGAAAACATCGATCTTAAACTGGTCTGCCAGTTCCTTTACAGTACCCTCATAAACCTTCTTTGGATCTTTGAGGATTTCCTCATAGAAGCCCTTCTCCAGAGCAAAATACTCCTGCCAAAGCTTCTCCTGCTCAGCCTTGTTAAGACCGTTTCCATAGGCCTGTGTTCTCCAGGTTTCCAGTAATGTAGCCATAATTTTCTCCCTCATTGAGGGCCGTCCTACCGGCCCTTTTGTTTTCTTGTTTGTTAGTGTATGTAAAGCGATTTAACGAAGATCCGGTGTATAGATATTATCCATATCATCGAATTCCTGATTTTCACCGCCCATAGCCCAAATAAATGTATAGTTGTGGGTAGCGGATGCACAGTGGATAGACCATGATGGTGAAATCACAGCATCATAATTGTGCATTACAATATGTCTTGTTTCCTGCGGTTCGCCCATGAAATGGAATACAACCTGATCTTCCGGTACTTCAAAGTATGTGTAGATCTCCATACGACGCTCATGGGTATGTGCCGGCATGGTGTTCCATACAGAACCCGGCTTTAATTCGGTCATTCCCATGCTGAGCTGTGCGGTCTTCAGGACATCCGGATGAATGAACTGGTTAATTACACGGGCATTGGCAAGTTCCGGATCACCGCATGGCCTATGGTTTGCTTCTGCCATGGTGATGAGTTTGGTTTCATAACTTACATGAGCCGGTGCAGAAACCATGTAGAACTTTGCCGGTTTTTCCGCATCATCAGAATGAAAGAGAACTTCTTTTGCGCCTTTTGTAATATAAAGACAATCCTTATACCCCAGAGCATAAACGGTACCGTCTACCGTGATTGTACCGGCACCATCGCCAATGTTGAAGATACCGATTTCACGACGTTCAAGAACATAGTGTGTGCCAAAATTATGCCAACAGTCGATACCCTTGTCAAGAGGTACTGTTTCATGTACCGGCATACAGCCAAATGTGACCATACGGTCTACATGAGAGTATACGGCAACAACCTCATCTGCTTTATACAAATCGGTTATAAGAAACTCTTTGCGGAGTTCCTCGGTAGTATATCTTTTTACATCACGCTGATTTGCACTGTAACGAATATCCATAGCAATCCTCCTGCGAATTTATAAAAACCATAACTCGTTTATTATAAGAAAAAAGCATTGGATTTGCAATGAAATCCAATGCCTTTGAGCCCTTACAGGACAAAAAATGTAAGCGTTTACGAAAACTTAATTGAACCACTCCTGTTCTTTCTCTTTTTCGGTAAGATAATCTGCCGAATTTAGACTGATTCTCTTTTTGGATAGAGAGCGTGCACAGAGGCGCCGGAGCAGATCAAGGATGACGGCAAACAGTGGCACACCGATAATCATACCGACGAAACCAAAGACTCCGCCGAACAACAGGATGGAAAAAAGCACCCAAAAACTGGATAAACCGGTGGAATCGCCAAGGATTTTCGGCCCCAGAATATTGCCGTCGAACTGCTGCAGAATCAGAATAAAGATCAAGAAGTACAAACTTTTTAATGGATCTACCAGAAGAATCAGAATGAATCCTGGAATCGCACCGATAAACGGACCGAAAAACGGAATGATATTGGTAATGCCGACAATGATGGATATCAGCAAGGTATATGGCATTTTCATGAAATACAGCACGATATAACAGAGAATACCGATGATAGCCGAATCCAACAGTTTTCCGGTAATGAATCCGCCGAACATTTTATCGACCAGGCGTGCTTCTGCAAGAATCTCATTCGCCCAGCCGGAAGGGAAGAAGGCATAAACCAGTTTTCGTGTCTGCCCAAGCAGCGTTCGTTTCATATTTAAAAGATAGACCATGACGATCAGTCCGATTACAAGATTTTTCAGAACAGTAATAGCGGACCAGATACCGCTGGAAAGTCCGGTGACGATCTTCTGTGTGTTCGGCAGCAAAGTGTTTTCGGCGTAACTTGTCGCACTACTGTAAATATAGTCGTACGCCTTCTTTGCAAATTCACTGGCTTCCGGGTTATCCGAAAGCATTTTCATAAGGCGTTCATAACCGGCGGACATTTCCTGCGGAAAAGAATTAATCAGACTCATAATAGAAGAATAGAGCTGCGGAATAATCAGTGCAATCAACCCAATACCGACCACGAGCAATAGCGACAGACATGTAAGCGTTGCCAGAAAGCGACTGAGATTTCTGGCAATTTTCGGACTATGAAATGTTGCGTAAAAAAAACGGTAGGTATGCTTGAGCACAAAATTATAAATCGGAGCGGTAAGATATGCCATGACAGCACCGTAAATGATCGGCATAAGAATCGTCATTAGCCGTTCAACCGCCTTACGGAGATTTGGCATATTGCTTAGAAGGTATCCGAGTCCTGTTGCGGCGGCAAGTACCAGAAAAGCGGTTATTCCCCATCGGATCTGAACATCCCAGCGGGAGACTTTTTTTCGGGGAACCGTTTCTTCCGAAGCCACTGTCGTTTCCATGTTTATATAATCATTCTTTTGCTCGTTCATAGTTCATTCTCCTGCGATTCCAATGAAAGCAGATTTTTAAATTAAAAAAACAGCCTAAAAAGGCTGTTCTAAAGACTCAATCAGAAAGTAACACCAAAGCGCCGTACTACACGCTTGACTCCTAGCGTTCCTGCTAGGTGGGTCTCCTCACGAATACTTCTATGGTCCTTAACCCCGGAGGGAAGGCATGATATCGGTATCACAAATTTTGAAGTCCCTAGGTCGTATATGTAGGTTCAATAAGTGCAGCCTCGAACGCCCCAGCTCTTTACTTCCAATATCATTATAGCATAGGTTGATCATAAATCAAAAGGAGTGTACCTGTTTTCACACAAATTTCAGAATTTGTCCCTACAAATTCATTGGACAAACCGGTCGGCATTAAATTATTGAGTGTGACATCATGAATGATGTATTTGAAGCCGGTTTCCGTAACGCCGTGACATTCATCGCTGAATGAAAGGGCTGAAAAATAGCCGTGGTGTTCCGGCCCGAACTGTACAGATTCATTGGTGATGGCTGTGATGATCTGGCGGGCATTATACAAATATCCGTGCATTCCCTGTCGTGAAAGAAAGGCCAAAATCTGGAGATTGGCAATGCTGTGATCTATGCGGTTTCCTGTACCGCCGAGCAAATGGAATTCGTCGCAGCCTTCCTGGATACCGATTCGCACACAGGCCAACATATCCGGATCATTTTTGACAGGATCGATTACGCGAAAAGGTACGTCATCCACGATTCGATGCTCCAGGTGATTCAGATAATCCGCTTTTTCCGCATCAGAAAAAATATCAAGATCTTTCACCGGTCCGGTGCTTCCTTTCACACCGTCTACATGCATGGAATCAAAATCCCCGACACATAAATCCGGTACAATATGTTCTTTTTTTAAGATTTCGTAACCGCCATCCGCGGCAATGATAAAATCATCTTTACGTAGTTCAAACGGGATGCCGAAATACTCTCCGGCCCCCACAATAATACAACGTTTCGTCATATTCGTTTCCTTGTGCTTCAATGAGTTATTTCTTCCGAAACCGCTGCTTTTTTCTTTGCGAGTTTTTCGGTACGGAGTGCAGTGAAAAAATCAGACATTAATGCGGCACATTCTTCATGCAATGCATCCGGAAGAACTTCAACCCGGTGATTGAGTCTGGGCTGATGAAGGAGATCCAGTACGGAACCGCAGCATCCAGCCTTAGCGTTTTGCGATCCCATAACGAGCCGGGGAATTCTGGCTTGAATAATGGCACCTGCGCACATAGGACACGGTTCCAATGTGACATACATGGTGCAGTCTTCGATACGCCAGTCGTCAAAAGCTTTGCAGGCCTGACGTATCGCGGAAATTTCAGCGTGCATAAGTGAATTATGATCCTTGTTTCGACGGTTATAGCCTTTTCCGATGATGGTTCCCGGTGTGATGCCGTGCGCTTCCGCATTTTGATCCGCTTTGCTTCCCGGTTGGCTTCCATCGTATACAATTATGCATCCGATTGGAACATCACCGTTTTTTCCGGCACGTCTGGCGAGACGGATGGCCTCTTTCATATAGGTTTCTGACTTCGTCAGTATTCGCTTCATTTTTACCTCCACGGAGTATGCACGATACTTATGCTAGTGGTTATATCATATTTTGAAGCTTACGCCAAAGCAAACATAAAAAACCGGAGCCTGTGCTCCGGTTTTAAAAAGCATCTTACTTGAGTAAATCCAGAAGAGAGGTGCCAATAGTGCCCTTTGGCATATCAACATCAAAGTTTTCTGCAATGGTTGCGCCGATTACCGCGAAGGTATCCTGCTCCGGCAATGCACCGCCGGCAAGCTTCTTATTATAGATAAGAAGCGGAACACGTTCTCTTGTATGATCGGTACCGGTCCAAGTCGGATCGTTTCCATGATCGGCGGTAAGCATCAGAAGATCATCATCATGAAGCTCCGGAAGAAGCTTGCCGAGTTTGATATCGAACTGCTCAATCTCTCTTGCATAACCTTCGCTGTCTCTGCGATGGCCCCAAAGTGCATCAAAATCAACCAGGTTTACAAAGCAAAGACCGGTAAAGTCATGATTGGCTGCTTCCTCGATAGTCTGATCCATACCATTCTGAGAACTCTCGCTGTGAATGGCTTCGGTTACACCTTCGCCTACAAAGATATCATTAATCTTTCCGATGGAAATCATGTCATATCCCTGATCCTTTAAGGCGTTCAGCACAGTTGGGCCGAATGGCTTTACTGCAAGATCGTGACGATTTGCAGTACGCTTGAATTCGCCTTTATGAAGACCTACGTATGGACGGGCAATGATTCGGCCCACCTTCCATTCGTCTTTCATACAAATTTCACGGGCGATTTCACAGCAGCGATATAACTCGTCCAGTCCAAAGATTTCCGGATCCTCATGACCGCAGATCTGCAGTACGGAGTCTGCGGAAGTATAAACGATCATGGCACCGGTTCGGATCTGCTCTTCAGCCAGCTCGTCCAGAATTACAGTACCGGAAGAAGCCTTGTTTCCAATAACCTTACGTCCGGTTTTTTCCTCGAGTTCATGAATGAGTTCTGGTGGGAAGCCATGCTCTGTGAATGTGATAAAAGGCTTTTCTGTCTTTAATCCCATCATTTCCCAATGTCCCGTCATGGTATCTTTGCCGTTTGATGCCTCGTTTAATGCAAGGTAAAAACTGTTTGGTGCTTCCACCGGAGAAATACCTGTCAGAGATTTGAGATTTGCAATGCCCATCTTCTGAAGATTCGGAACGTTCATATGAGGATTACGCTCTGTAATGTGTCCCCAGGTGTCCGCGCCGTCATCTCCGAATCGGGCTGCATCCTTGGCGCCACCCATTCCCAGAGAATCCAGAACAATGCAAAAGATTCTTTTAAATTTCATAAATACCTTTCTATAAACAATCCTTGCCTCGGTCCGTCATTTTGCGTATGCAAATGCCGTTTCGTGCAGGTTGCTAACCTATTCAATCCATCCAATGCTTACAGAAGCCGGATTTAAGCGTTTTCCTGATCCTTCCGGATCATAAGGCGAATAGCCTCAACAGCGGTACGGATCGCTTTATCGGTATCGTGTTCAATCGGATTGGACATGCCTTTCTTTACACGTTCCTGATTAGAAACGATGAACAGTACCGAACCGGCGCGTACGCCCAAATAGGAGGCTACGGTAAAGAGCGCTGCAGATTCCATTTCCGAAGCCTTGCAGCCCAGTTTCAACCATGCCTGCCATTTGTTTAAAAGCTCATAGCTTACCGGCAGTTCTTCCGGTTTATGCTGTCCGTAGAACGCATCTTTACACTCTACAACACCGACATGATAGCGGAAATTCAGTTTCTCAGCAGCTTCTACCAGCTTTGTGGTAACCGCAAAGTCGGAAACAGCCGGCCACTCGATCGGTGCATATTCCTTGGAAGTGCCCTCCATACGAATGGCACCATTAGCGATGACAACATCACCGGACTGTACATTCAGATCCATTCCGCCGGCGGTACCAACGCGAATAAAAGTATCCGCGCCGCACATATGAAGTTCCTCCATGGCGATGGATGCGGATGGTCCGCCGATACCGGTAGATGTAACCGAAACAGGAACGCCGTCCAGTTTACCTGTAAATGTCACATATTCGCGATTGTCACCAACCTGTACGGCATCGTCAAAATATGCTGCGATCTTTGCACAGCGCTTTGGATCGCCCGGCAGGATTACATAACGGCCGACATCGCCCGGTGCCACACCAATATGGTACATTTTATTATCTTCACTGTAGTTGATCATGAAAATCCATCTCCTTTATGCAAGCTCCAGAGCGATTTCCATCATCTGGTGGAATCCATTCTGACGTTCCTCTGCGCTCAGCTCACCTTCCTTGAAAAGGTGATCAGAAATGGTCAGGATACAGAGCGCCTTCTTATGTGCCTTTGCTGCATTCATATAAAGCGCAGCGGCCTCCATTTCTACAGCAAGACATCCCATCTCGGCCCACTTTTTATTTACATCAGTAAATTTGTTATAGAAAACATCGGAAGAAACAATATTTCCGACTTTGACATTGGCGCCCTGTGCTCTGGCAACATTTACAGCTTTTTCCAGAAGGCCGTAGTCAGCGATCGGTGCAAATGTTCCAGGAAGCTCATACTGGTATGCATAATTTGAATCCGTGCAGGCACCCATGCCAATGACAACATCCTTGACATTTACATCTTCCTGCAAACCGCCGGCAGAACCGATACGAATGATGTTGTCGACATCATACATATTATAAAGCTCATAGGAATAGATACCGATGGATGGCATACCCATGCCGCCGCCCATAACGGAAATTTTCTTGCCCTTGTAGGTTCCGGTGTATCCAAACATATTACGAACGGTATTGAAACATACCGGATTTTCGAGATATGTCTCGGCAATATACTTTGCGCGCAGCGGATCGCCCGGCATAAGTACGGTTTTCGCAATTTCTCCAAGTTCAGCCTTGTTGTGTGGTGTAGACATAATATTTTTCCTCCAATACTGTTGTATAAAAACAGCGTACAGATCGACGCTGTTCCAGGGCTTTGTTTAATTCTGCAGATCCTCCGGGCCAAAGCCTAACGGAAGCAGCTGTTCCAGGGTATATTCTTTATAATCATCCTCATTTTTTGCAAGGATGACTTTAAATGTTTTCGGATCACAAAATTCGCGCATGACTTGACGACAAATACCGCAAGGTGAGCAATAATCCAACGCAGTGCCCTCGTGACCGCCGCAGATTACAATGGCCTCAAATTCATGTTTTCCTTCGCTTACGGCCTTAAAAAAAGCAGTACGTTCCGCACAGTTTGCAGCGCCATAAGAGGCGTTTTCAATGTTGCAGCCTCCATAGATTGTACCGTCTTTTGCAAGCAGAGCGGCGCCAACACGAAAATGGGAATATGGCACATAGGAATATAAACGCATTTCCAATGCCTTCTCTATAAGTTTTTTTACGTCTGTCATTTGTTTTGTCCTTTATCTTTAAATTCCCCTTAGGGGTATAAAGTATAGCATATTTTGTGCGGCTTCGGAACACTTTTTACGTTTCCAGACGAAACCCCAAAGGGTATTTCTTGGTTTCCTTTTTATTCAGATTATCACTGCTTTCTGCTGCAGCAAGCCGGAAATCCGCCTGGGTAATGGTTTTCAGCTGTACACCGCTCATATCGCTTCGGAGCTCCAGTTTAGACCGGGTCCGTTCATAAAGATTGCGGACATAACGTGCATTGGAAAAGGCAGTCTGCTGCATGACTTTTTCCGGAAGATCCCGAAAGTATGTCTGGACTGCCGTCTCGGCATCCTGTGTCAGGGAAAATCCATCCTTTAAAACCATTCGTTTGAAAATCTGGCAAAGCTCCTCTCGTGTGAAGTCCCGGAAGGATAGAACTTCCGGCAGACATTTTTTTAATGCCGGATGTTCTTCAAACAGTTTTTCAGCATCTTCTTTCGTGGCGGCAATGATCACCAGAGTCTTAGGGTGCAGTTCCATCATGGAGATCAGCGTTTCCAGAGCTTCTTTTCGGAAATTGTGCGGAACCGTTTCTTCTTCGTCGATGTTTTCGTCTTCATCATCTTCGTCAAAGTTCTGTTCAGCCGGTTTTTCACGGAATACTTCATCCAGAAAAAGAACGGCCTCATCGGCATCGCGCATTGCGGCCATCGTTTTAGGTACGGTTTCTCCAATGACATCGCCCATAAGATCTTCCATGGTGTGCTCAAAAAATCCGCTTTTCAGTACACCGCGTTCGGTCAGAAGCTCTCCTAGTATTCGTGCCACTGCCGTTCGGCCGGTTCCGGGATTTCCAACGAAAAGAATGCCTCGCATTTTTTCAGGAGAGGCATGTTCCATATTTTCAAGGATCCGGTTCAATCCGTTCCGCACTTCATCAATGCCGATCATTTCATTAAGAACTGTCATAGGATCGTCGTGCGTCAGAAAATGCTTTTCACGGATCAGTTCCTTCAGATCCTGTGCTGTTATCCCGATAAGAGGACGCGCTTCATCCGGGATGCCTTCCGAATCTCCGGTTTTCGACGTTTCTTTTTCACAGTTTTCTTTTTTGCCGGATTGCTTCTGCAGCATGAGAAGGATTATTTCATGTACAACTTTCTGAATGGTATTCATGCCATAAAACCGGCTGTCCGACTT
>AUXO011726311.1_pt1 | contig 12515 bp, 10 predicted proteins | sample 768731 | NCBI WGS metagenome assembly AUXO01 (sample SAMN02715735, study PRJNA202380) | gut metagenome | biome: sheep rumen | host: Ovis aries | place: New Zealand: Palmerston North | reverse complement strand
AATCAAACTACAACAGTAGATACTACAACTCTAAATACAACAACAGAAAATACGACAACTGTTGATGTAACGACTACATCAAATGTAACAACATCTAATACTACAACAACTGAAGTTTTAAAAGGAACTGTAACATTATATGAAGATGATAAGACTACTTTAATTGGTTCTTATAATTATGTTGCAGGTCAAACATTAGGAGAAGTATTACCTACTCCAGTTAAATTAGGTTATTCATTTGATGGTTGGACACAAGTTAATGGAAAAGCAGTACCATTAGATAGAGTTTTAACAACTGCTGTAAATATGAATTTATATGCTAAATATTCTAAGCTTTCATTAACTTTAGGAGAAGTTTTAAATTATACTCCTGAGGCTGCAATATCAAGTAAGGGATTAGAATATTATAATTTAGGTAATGATTATCAAAAGACTGGTTTTAATGATCAAGGCTATGCGCAAGGTCATATTGCTGATTTTAGTCAATATGAGGGTACTAGTGCTTATACAAAAGTAACTACAGCTGATGAATTGATTAATGCGTTACTTGCTGCACAAAATGAATATGAATCTAATTTTATATATGATGATTTAGATGCTGAAAAAGAAGCAAATATTAGTGAATATGAAGCATTAATGGAAGAACGTGCTGCAAGTCCTTCTGGTAAATCATCTAATGAGACAAGAAGACTTGAACTTGAAGCAATAGTTAATGGCTATAATGGACATTTAGAACAAAAACTAACAAAGCCACAAACTGTCCATGTTATTGAAATAGCTGAAGATATCAATTTAGGGTACAATGTATTATCTAGCAAAGCAAAGGAATCTGGAATTGTTGAGGATTGGAATTCAGTAAGAAAGAATTATCCTACTTTGGCTAATGGTTTTATTGAATCTAATTATATTAAAGAAAATGGTGTTTCTAAAATTAAAGTATCTAAATCTACTGATTTATTAATATATTCTAAGAATTCTTCTAAAATTACTAATGCTGGATTCAGTGTTTCAAGCTGTGAGGGTGTAGTATTTAGAAATCTAGATATGGATGGTTTATGGCAATGGGAAGATTCTCCATCATCATCTGCCGCAGGTACTATTGGTGATATGGATGCTCAAGGATGGGCTTATTTTAAGATTTCTAATTCAGGTCATGTTTGGATTGATCACTGTTCATTTGGTAAATCTTATGATGGTCAAATAGATATTTCAAATCCATATTTTTATAATAGAGCAAATGGTTCATATGCACCTTATGGTGTTCCACTTTATTATGAAGAAGAATCAGTAGGATATCATATATCTAATTGTGATTTCCATGCTGGATCTGATGATAAGAATGGATACTTATATAAGATGATGGAAGAAATAGAAAATGATTATCAAAATAATTCATCATCACTTTATAGTTATTATAAGCTTTTAAGAGGTACATATAATTTGTCTTTTGAAGAAATATTATATGGAATTGCAATACCACAAAAGAAGGCATTCTTAGATGGAGATTCAAGTAATACTTGGTATAATGATTGCCTAAGAGTTTCTTATGCAAATAATATATTTAAAAATATTGAAGATAGAATACCTAATGTACGTGGTGGTGTAGGTTATATGTATAATTGTATTGTTGATAATAGACAATACTTTGAATATAGAAATACACTTGTTTCTAAAAATGTAAAATCTATAAGTTCTAATGGTAAATATAAATGTGGTATGGTATCACAAGGTATTGTTGTTGGTTATGGTGCATCTGTTTGTGCAGAAAACTGCGTATTCTTAGGGGTAAGTGAACTTTATAAGAATAATAATGCTTCTGAAGCTGAGAATTATATTAAGAAATATAATCCGGCAACAGGAACTAATTTCACAATAGATGATGTTGATGCTAGTGTTAATATCACAAATTGTATATGGATGAATAGTAATTATGACAATCTAGATTTAGATATTACTGATTCATTATTAGAAGTTAAAGATGATTATATATTATCACAAGAAAATACTGTTGATATTTCAACTGAAAAATTCAATTGGCATAATGATACTAACACTAAACCATTTGAACCTAATTATTATGTTAAGGATTGCAAGTATTTAAGCGGATTATTTGATTATTTATTAGGTAGTCAAAGAATAGGTGCAAATCCTAATTACGAAGGCTTATATTTATATACAAATTCAATAATAAAAGCATAAAAGAAGAGGTGGATAGAAATATCCACCTTGTTTTATATACAAGAAAAAAGCTCACAAACGTGAGCTTTAATCAATTAATCTTATAAGCCTTGAGCTAACATAGCTTCAGCAACCTTCTTGAAGCCGCCGATATTAGCACCAGTCATTAAATCGTACTTGTTCTTGCCGAATTCCTTAGAATTTTCATAGCAGTTGTAGAAGATGTTAACCATGATATCATGTAACTTCTTATCAACTTCTTCAAAAGACCAAGATAATCTTTCAGAGTTTTGTGACATTTCAAGACCAGAAGTTGCAACACCACCAGCGTTTGCAGCCTTAGCAGGTCCGTATAATACGTTGTTGTTGATGAAGTATTCTTGAGCTTCTGGAGTAGAAGGCATGTTTGCACCTTCACAAACAGCGATAACACCATTTGCAACTAAAGCCTTAGCAGAATCTAAGTTGATTTCGTTTTGAGTTGCGCAAGGTAATGCGATATCAGCCTTTACAGTCCAAATACCCTTAGAACCGTTCTTGTCTTCATGGTATTCACCACGACCAGCTCTTTCAACATATTCCTTAATACGTCCTCTTTCAACTTCCTTGATTTGCTTAACAACATCAAGCTTAATACCGTCCTTATCAACGATATATCCGTTTGAATCAGATAATGCGATAACCTTAGCACCTAATTCTGTAGCCTTTTGAGTAGCGTAGATTGCAACGTTACCAGAACCAGAAATAATTACTGTCTTACCCTTGAATGAAGTATTTAAGATAACCTTTAATGCTTCATCAGTGTAATAGCATAAACCATAACCAGTAGCTTCAGTACGAGCTAAAGAACCACCAAATGTTAAGCCCTTACCAGTTAATACACCAGTGTGTTCATCACGAATTCTCTTGTATTGGCCAAATAAGAAACCAACTTCACGTCCACCAACACCGATATCTCCAGCAGGAACGTCTGTGTCTGGTCCGATATGACGATATAATTCAGTCATGAATGATTGGCAGAATCTCATAATTTCAACATCGCTCTTTCCCTTAGGGTCGAAATCAGATCCACCCTTACCACCACCCATAGGTAGAGTAGTTAAAGAGTTCTTTAAAGTTTGTTCAAGACCTAAGAACTTGATAATTGATTCATTTACAGATGGGTGGAATCTTAAACCTCCCTTGTAAGGTCCGATTGCAGAATTGTATTGGCAACGGAATCCTCTATTTACTTGGATCTTGCCATTATCATCTGTCCAAACAACCTTGAATTGAATGAATCTTTCAGGTTCTAAGAATCTTTCTAATAATTTTTGTTCTTCATACTTAGGATTCTTAGCAACGAACTGTTCAATTGATAATAAAATACCTTGAGCAGCTTCAGCATATTCAGGCTGATTAGGATTCTTAGCTAAGAATTCATCAAATACTCTTGCAGCATAAGCTGTCTTAAATGCAACTTTTGACATTTTTATATTACCTCTTTCTTATGTATAAAATTTAATACATTTCGTATTTTATACAAAAAAATATAAAAAGGCAATACTTTTCGATAAAAATTTTAAAAAAGTGCAAAAAAATCGAATTTTAGCCTTGAAAAACATAAAAGTGCCGAATTGAGAATTATAAAATTCAAATATTATTCGATATTGAATAGTTGCTTCGCATAATATTCGGCACTTTTTTATTGTCTCTTAAAAAGACCAAAAATGGTGTATACTACTTATGGAGGTATATTATGACAGTTTGTTTTGATCTTGATGGTACATTATTATATACTTTAGAAGATCTTCATAATGCACTAAATCATTCATTAAAGAAATATGGATATAAGGAAGTATCCTTAGATGAAACTAGATTGAATGTAGGTAATGGTATTAGAAATTTAATTATAGATTCTGCTAAATCTAGTGATAATATTGATTTGATGTTTTCTGAATTTAAAAAATATTATGAAGTTCATTGTACTGATAATACATTACCATATATCGGTATGGTTAAATTAGTTTCAGACTTGAAAAATATGGGATATAAGATTGCATGTGTTTCAAATAAGCATTATGTAACATTAAATAAATTAATAAATTATTATTTTCCAAATATGTTTGATATAGTATTAGGAGATGGAATGGGGTATGAAAGAAAGCCTAATCCTAATATTATATATACGTGCGCTGAAATGCTAGAAGAAGATTTATCTAATTTTATTTATATAGGAGATTCTGATATTGATGCAAAGACTATAATTAATGCTAATATTAAAGGTATATTAGTATCATATGGATATAGAGATAAATCTATATTAAAGGAATTTATGCTTCCTATTGCTGATAACGTTTATGAGCTTCTAAATAAAATAAGTGAATTCAAATAGTTTAATATTTGTTTACATAAATTTTTAATTTTGGTATAATAACAAAGGTGATAATTTATGCAAGATGTTAAACTCGTTAATCTTGAGTTATTCTATGACGTCATTACTGAATCTAATGAAATTCTATTTGAAGAATTTCATAAGCCATATTTTGATTTGTTAGAAATGACAATTAATAATATGCTTGAACAAACAATATTACAAGATGTTGAAGAAGAAACTGAAGAAAAGCTTACAAATTGTTATCATAAATTAGAAGGTATTGATTTTACTAAAGAAGATATAAGAAAGGCAATGCAGTCAGTTATATTATTAGGATTTAAGGAAATGGGAATTCCTAATGGTTATACTACACCTGATACTTTAGGTATATTTATTGCATATCTTATTTCTAAAATGGTAAATAAAAAAGAAATCAATATTTTAGACCCAATGTGTGGTACAGGTAATTTGTTATTTACTATATCTAATTATCTAGAAAAGAATATGAATTTATTCGCAGTAGATAATGATCAAGAAATGGCAAGATTGATTAAGCTTACTGCAGATATATTAGATACTCAAACTGAAATATATCTAGAAGATATTTTTTCTTATGATCAAATTGGATTTGATGCAGTAGTATTAGATATGCCACATAAGGAGTATGATGGAAAAGAATATTTTCCATATAAGGCATTATCACATGTTAAAAAATTAGTTTCTGATAATGGGTGCTTAATAGCTATATTAGAAAATGATTTTTTCAATTATGATTCTAATCAATCATTTAAAAATGATTTATTAAGTGATATGTCTATTGTTGGTTTAGTAGAGCTTCCAAATGAAATGTTTAAAACTGGGAAGCCAAAGATTATCTTAGCCTTGCAAAAACGTAAGATAGATAATCCATGCTTTATGGTCAAACTACCAAATTTCACAGATGCAAATGCATTTGGAAATGTCTTAAGACAGGTTGAAATGTGGTTTGAAAAAAATAAAAATGAAGATTAAATAATTAAGGAGATTAAACAAAATGAAAATTATGGCAGTTAATGCTGGTAGCTCATCAATTAAGTTCCAATTACTTGAGATGCCAGAAGAAAAGCTTATTGCTTCAGGTGTTGTTGAAAAGATCGGTTCTGTAGATGGTTCTGGTAAGCCTTTAAACGGCATCGTAACATTAAAGTACAATGGTAAGAAGGAAGAAACTAATCCAGTTATTCCTACACATAAAGAAGGTGTTCAATTAATTCTTGATGCATTAATTGACAAGGGAATTTTAAAGAGCTTAGACGAAATTTCTGGTGTTGGTCACCGTATTGTTCAAGGTGGAGAATATTTTAAGGATTCAACTTTAGTTGATGGTCCTAATGGTACAGTTGTAAAGAAAATTGCTGAATTAGCTGACCTTGCTCCATTACATAACCCAGCTCATATCATCGGTATTAAGGCATTCTATAATGCATTACCAAGCGTACCTGAGGTTGTAGTGTTTGATACAGTATTCCATCAGACTATGCCTGAAGAAGCATATATGTATGCTACACCATATGAATGGTATGAAAAGTATGGCATTCGTAAGTATGGTGCTCATGGTACTTCACACAAGTATGTTTCTCAAAGAATTGCACAATTAATTAATAAGCCATTAGAAAAAACAAACACAATCGTTTGCCACTTAGGTAATGGTGCATCTATTTCTGCAGTTAAGGGTGGAAAGTGCGTTGATACATCAATGGGTTTAACACCATTAGAAGGTATTCCTATGGGAACTCGTTCTGGTAATGTTGACCCAACAGTAGTTTCTTATATCTGCAAGAAGGAAGGAAAGACTGCTGAAGAAGTAGTTAATATTTTAAATAAGAAGTCAGGATACCTTGGTATGTCTGGTCGTTCAAATGATGCTCGTGATGTTACAGCTGGTATGAACGAAGGAGATCATAGATGCAAGCTTACATTCGATGTTCAAGCTAAGAGAATCTGTGATTATATTGCAGCTTATTGGTTATACTTAGATGGTAAGGTTGATGCTATCTGCTTCACTGCTGGTATGGGTGAAAACTTAAAGCATTTAAGAAAGAATATCATCGATAGATTAGCACCATTTGGTGTTAAGCTTGATGAAAAGCTAAACGATACTTTCTCAGATGAAAGAATTATCTCAACTCCTGATTCTAAGATTCAGGTTTGGATTGTTCCAACAAATGAAGAAGTTATGATTGCTCGTGACACTGTAAGAGTTGCTGGCTTAAAGTAAAATCAAATTAATTATTAAGATATATTGGGGCCTTTGGCCCCATTTCTTATATAATTAATAAGGTGGTGTTAATATGACTAAAAAGAAAATCATAATTATTATAATGTCTTCTATATTTGGATTAATATTACTTACTGCAATTATAGTTGGTATTATAGTATTAGTTAATATGAATAAGCCAATTGCAAAAATAGAAGATGAAACGCCACCTATTTATGAAACTGATAAAAAAGAAATAACAAGTGATGTAAAACTACCTTCTAATTATTCTGCAAGTGATGCTATGGCATATGCAATGTGGAGAATGGAAAATATTAATTTTGCAATTTCAACAACAGGTGAATCTAAGGCAAGCTTTGTAACACAAAAGGTAAATGCTAAAAGAACTGTTATAGATAATGAAGCAATTATTACAACAGTATCAACATCAAGCTTTAAGAAAATAGCAGAAGAAAAATTCTTTTCAAAAGATCAAAGAGTATTAATATCTAAAGCTTCATCAATTAATGATGAAGATGCAACAGCTGTTTTTTCTAAAGAAAAACCTGATGAATATAGTAAAGAAGAATATCTTAAAATGTTTGGCTGGATGCCATTCCAGCTTACTGGATATATAGTTTCAAAGGATACTTATTTAAATGAACCAACAATGGTAAAAAATCAAGATGATACCTATACAATATCTATGGATTTAAATCCTAATCCAAATTACGCACCATATTGGTATAGATATGAAATATTACATAATTCATCATCTACAATAATACCTGATTTTCAAAGTATTCATATTGATTTTACAATCGATAATAGCTATAGAGTATTAAAGGCAGAATATAATGAAGTATATAAAGTAGAAGTATTTTTTAAGACAACTACTAAAACTCATGTCATAGATTCATTTACATATGATAATATATCATTTGATAAAGAAAGATATGATTTTTACAAAAGCAATTTAAAATAGTATTAATAAGGTAAAATATTTTTATTTTACCTTTTTTATATGCTATAATCTATCATGTTAGGGGTGATATTTATGAAGACTAAAATATTTGTTTCATCATCAACATCAATAGATCAAGCAACACATTCATATTCTATTACTATAATTCCAGATATTATAACAATTGATGGTGAAATATATGAAGATACTAAACAAATGTCACCTGAATCATTTTGTAATAGAATAAAATATGATGATTCTTCATTAATTAAGATTTCTCATCAAAACTTTGAATATATAGATAATTTATATAAACAAACAAAAGCTCAAGGCTATACAGATTATTTATTTATATTATCTCCATATGAATATGATATGGAAGATGATTTAAATAAATTAAAAGAACAATATAATGATGATAATATAGTTATATATAAATCTAATGTAGCATCTTTCTTACTTGCCTTAATGGTAATAGAAGCAGATAAATCTTTAAAAAATCAAGTACCTATGAAAAAGGTAATTGAGATGCTTGATAATATGTCTTTAGAATCTATTGGTGGTATTAGAATATTTAAAGAAACTGAAACTGAGCTTATATCTCCATTTGATTCTTCTATATTAAATACTAAAAGTGCAGGAGAATCATATATATGGAGCAATCATCAATTTGTTATGATTGGTAAATCGTCTAAAAAAAGAGATAAAGATGCAAATCCATTTAAAGCGTTTATAAGATCTTTTTTCGAAAAAACAGAAGGTTTAAACATTCAGCCTGTCTTATTATATTCAACTAAAAATACTGCATATCTTAATTATTTAAGAGATATGATAAAGTCTATTTATCCAAAATTAAAAAGCATAAAAGAAATAGCTTTAGCGCCAAGAATACAACTTGAAATTAAGAATGGGTTAGGTATTGCTTACTTATCTAAGATGTAACGTATAATTTTATTGAAACGAAGCTCTATTTGTGTTAAAATATCAATACATATCGGCTTTCCTGAATGATATTCAGGATTTTAGCGCTAATATGAAATGTTTAGCGGAGAAACATTTGATTTATATGAATATATTAATTGTAGGATTAGGCCTCATAGGAGGCGCATATGCAAGCATATTATCAAAGTCTCATAATGTTTATGGTACAGATTTAGATATTAATGCAATAAATTATGCAAAAAATAAAAATTTCATAATTGATGGTTCAGTTGATCCTAAGAATTATATTCTTAAATCTGATTTAATTATTTTATCTATTTTCCCTAAGGCGATAATAGATTTTTTAAATAAGTATAAAGATTTATTTAATTCTAATCAGGTTATTACTGATGTTTGTGGTGTTAAATCTAAATATATTTTAGAAGCTACAAATATATCTAAGCCTGCATATTATTTAGCTCATCATCCTATGAGTGGTAGTGAAAAAAATGGAATTGAAAATTATAATTCATTCTCATTTAAGGGTAAGAATTTTATTATTACAACAGTAGAAGATAATACCCCAACAAGAGCAATTGATATGATAAAGCAAATTGGAATTGATTTAGAAATGAATGTTTCTATATGTGATTATAAAAAGCATGATCAAATGATTGCTTATACTTCAGATTTGACTCACGCTGTTGCGGTATCACTTATGAATTCTAATAGAGATCCTAAGCTAATTGATTTTGCAGGAAGAAGTTTTTTAGAAATGACAAGAATTGCAAATATCAATGAAAGCTTATGGAGTGAGATTTTTATTGAAAATAGAGATTATTTATTAGAAGAGATAAATATATTTATTAATGAAATGCATAAAATGAAGAATGCGTTAGAAAATAATGATGATAAAAAATTAAAAGAATTATTTTTATCATCAACTAAAATAAGGAAAGAGATGTGATTATATGAGAACTTTAGATATTAATTTAGGGCAAAATTCCTATAAGATATTAATTGAAGATGACATACTATCACGTCTTTCTTTTTATATTAAGGAAGTTTATAAGAATAAAAAGATATATATTGTAACTGATGATACAGTTAAGGATTTATATTTAGATAAGGTTATTAATTCATTAAAGAATGATTACGAAATTGATTATGTTGTTGTGGCACATGGTGAGCAATCTAAATCAATTGAAACATACATTAAGGTATGTGAAGAATTATTAGAAAAGAATATTAGAAGAAATGAATTATTATTAGGCCTTGGTGGTGGTGTAATTGGAGATTTAACAGGCTTTGTTGCATCATCATTATATAGAGGTATTCCATATATTAATGTACCTACATCTTTATTATCACAAATGGATTCATCTATTGGTGGTAAGACTGGTATAGATTTTTATGGAAGAAAGAATATTTTAGGTGCATTTAAGCAACCTTTAATGGTATTAATTGACCCATTAACATTAAATTCACTTCCTAAAAGAGAATTTAATAATGGTATGGGTGAATTAATTAAGCATGGTGCAATAGGCAATAAAAAGCTTTTAGACTTATTATATGATAAGCCAAGAATTGATGAGAATATTATTGCAGAATCATTAATGGTTAAAAGAAAAGTAGTTGAAATTGACCCATTTGATCAAGGCTTAAGAATGACATTGAATTTTGGTCATACATTTGGTCATGCGATAGAATTAAAATATGGATATAAGCATGGTGAGGCTGTTGCGATAGGTATGCTTATGGCTATTAAGATGGGAATTGATTTAGGTGTTACTAAAGAAGATTGTTATAAGCCTATTTTAGATATTTTAAAGCTATATGAATTACCTGTTACTGAATATGATTATAATGATTATTTAGCTGATGTTTTAAATGACAAGAAGAATTTAGCAGGTGTTGTTAATTTTATTTTTTTAACTAAGCTTGGCGAATGTGTAATTTATAAGATAAGCGAAAAAGATATTAAGGAGAAAATAAAACAATGAATGTTACAATAAAGCCTAATAAATTACAAGGTACTGTTGTTATTCCACCATCTAAAAGCTTATCTCATAGAGCAATTATTGGTGCTGCCTTAGCACAAGGCAAATCTACAATTTCAAATGTTATGTTTTCTAAAGACATTTTAGCAACAATTGATGCAGTAAGAGCTATTGGTGCAACAGTAAATGTTTTTGATGATGCAATTGAGGTTATAGGTACAGGTGGAGTTAGAAGAGCAACTGATTTAATTGACGCAAATGAATCAGGTTCTACAATTAGATTTATGATTCCTATCGCATTAGTATCTAAAGAACCAATAAAATTTATTGGTAAAAATAATTTAGTAAAAAGACCTTTAGATATATTCTTTGAAATCTTTGATATGCAAGGAATAGATTATAAGCATGAAATAGGTTCATATTTACCTCTTGAGGTTAAAGGTGGTCTTAAGCCTGGTGTATTTAATATAAGAGGAGATATATCAAGTCAGTTTATTACAGGACTTTTATATGCGCTACCTTTATTAGATAAGGATTCTAAAATTATTATTACTACTGAAATGGAATCTAAGGGTTATATAGACCTAACATTAGATATGCTATCTAATTTTGGTATTGAGATAATTAATAATAACTATAAAGAATTTATAATTAAGGGAAATCAGAAATATTTACCATTTGATTATGTTATTGAAGGAGATTATTCACAAAGCGCATTTTTCTTAGTTGCAGATATGCTTGGTGCTGATATTACATTAAAGGCAATGAGTAAGGATTCTTATCAAGGAGATAAAAAGATTTTATCAGATATTGAAGAATTTGGTGGCAATATTGAATTTGTTGATGATAGCTTAAAAGCTACATTAAATACTCAAAAGAATGCTATAATAGATTTAGGTCAATCTCCTGACTTAGGACCTGCATTATCAGTACTTGCAGGATTAACAAAAGGTAATTCTAAGCTTATTAACGCAGAAAGATTACGTATTAAAGAATGCGATAGAATCACATGTGTAAAAGAAGAATTAAACAAGCTTGGAATGAATGTAGATGAAACTAAAACAGAATTAATATTTAATGGTGTTTCAAGAATTAAGGGTGGAGTTGTTGATGCTCATAACGATCATAGAGTTGCAATGGCTCTTGCAATGGCAGCTTTAAAATCAGATGGAGATATTAAGATTTTAGGTGCTGAATGTGTATCTAAATCATATCCTACATTCTGGGATGTATATGAATCACTTGGAGGTATAATTAGCTATGAAAAATAAAATTGAAGAAGCTAGAGAAACAATCAATCAAGTTGATAAGGAAATGATTTCATTATTCCTTAAAAGAATGGCTGCAGCTCAAATGGTTGCTGAATATAAAATAGAAAATAATCTTCCCATCCTAGATTCATCAAGAGAGGATGCATTAAGGAAAGATAACTTAGATGAGCTTTCTAATAAAGTATTAGAAAAATATTATAATGTTTTCTTTGATGGAGTTTTAAAGGCATCTAAGATGTATCAAGAAGATTTATTAAAAAAGCTTAAGGATAATAAGTAATATGAAGTTTGCATTATTAGGAGAAAAGCTATCTCATAGCTATTCTCCACAAATTCATACTGAAATATTTAAAGATTTAAAAATAGATGCATCATATGAATTGAAGGAATTAAAAAAAGAAGAATTAAAGAATGCAATAAATGATTTAAGACTTGGCATTTATAGTGGATATAATGTTACTATTCCATATAAAAAGGAAGTAATGCAATATCTTGATGAAATATCAGATGAGGCAAAAGCTATTGGTGCTGTAAATACTATTGCATATAAGGATGGTAAGGTTATAGGCTATAATACAGATTATTATGG
>AUXO010019064.1_pt1 | contig 12515 bp, 15 predicted proteins | sample 768731 | NCBI WGS metagenome assembly AUXO01 (sample SAMN02715735, study PRJNA202380) | gut metagenome | biome: sheep rumen | host: Ovis aries | place: New Zealand: Palmerston North | reverse complement strand
CTTACTAAAACCTCAGTAACTGAGTTTTGGAATGAACAACATAAATCATTAATATTAATCTCTTCTCCTCTTTGCATTGCATTATGATGAAGATTAATAACTGCAGATTTTAATCCAGAAAAAGAGAAATTATAACTACCATCCTCTAAATAAACTCTAGGTAGGTTATATGTATCCTTACCTAAATGTGCAAGCTTATCAACCTTAGGTCCACCAGGATATGTTAAGCCACATACTCTTGCAACCTTATCATATGCTTCACCAACCGCGTCATCTAATGTTTCACCAATAAGCTCAAAATTAAAATGATCCTTCATATAAATAAGCTCTGTATTACCACCAGATACTAATAATGCAATTGCAGGGAATGTCATTTCATGCTCAATTGAATTTGCATAAATATGTCCAACTAAATGGTGTACTGCAATGATTGGCTTATGATACATCATCGCAAATGTTTTTGCGGCATTAACACCAATAAGTAAAGAGCCTATTAAACCAGGCCCATATGTTACTGCAACTAAATCAATATCCTCAGGCTTAACATTTGCTTCTTCAAATGCTTGCTTAAAAACCATAGATACTTGATATACATGGTTTCTTGATGCAACCTCAGGTACTACACCACCAAATTTTTCATGAATATTAATTTGAGAATTTATTACGCATGATAATACTTCTTTTCCATCTCTTACTATAGATGCAGAAGTTTCATCACAGCTTGATTCAACTCCTAATACTAGCATAAACCTACTCCTTTATATCCTTAAATTCAATACGGATAAGCTTAGATAGCTCATTTGGATCCATTTTAATTTGTAATCCTATCTTTCCACCAGAAAATAAAACATATGGAAAATCTAATGCAGTTATATCCATAACTGTTACAAAGCTTTTCTTCATTCCAATAGGAGAACATCCACCTCTTACATATCCTGTTAAAGGTAAAAGCTCTTTTACCTGTATCATCTCAACTGATTTACAATTAACTGTCTTAGCACATTTCTTTAAATCCAATTCAGAAGATACTGGAACACAAAATACATAATTTTTCTTATCAGCGCCCTTAGTTACTAATGTTTTAAAAACCTGATTAGGATCTTCATTTGTAGCCATTGCAACACCAATACCATCTACTGCTTCACCTTCCTTATGAGCATATTCTATTACCTCATATTTAATTTTCTTTTGGTCAAGCTGTCTCATCGCATTTGTCTTTTCCATAAAAAACCTCACTAAAATATTAACTGCAACACTTGTGCATCGCATCCATCACTATAATATTGTTTTCTTACATTAATCTTTCTATATCCAAGCTTACTATATAAGCTTATTGCTGCAACATTATCATCTCTAACCTCAAGAAATGATGATTTAGCACCATATTCCTTTAATTCACTAAATACGTGATTTAAAAGATTTTCTCCTAAATGACATCTTCTTCTTTTAGGTGATATACAAAAGTTTAAAATTTCAATGATTTCACCATCAAATACAGTAGATACATATCCAATAATATCATTATTATCATCTATTACATAAATATATGCCATCATATTAGATAAATATGATTCTAAAAAATCATAACCTAAACTATGTCCTAGCGATTCTTCTTCTAATGATACTATTTTATTAATATCTTCTTTAGTATATTTTCTTATAATCATTATTTTAAATTTCTTTCAGCTTCAGTATCTCTTAAATAATTAGGTACTAAAAGATCTGGATTACTAACTAATTCTGAATTTGATATTACATAGAATGGATCTACTATAAATTCAGATTCATTAGAAACAAATTCATAATTAGATTCTAATAATGTATTATTATCATACATTCCCTCATCTAATACATATTTATCCTTATTAGTATCTATTATTGCAGCAAAAGATTGATTATGTCTTGCATCAACCATAGATAAAACTATACCCTTATTTCCTGATGCAATAAGCTTTAATGTAGATATTTTATATAATGGAACATTCTTAAATGATGCCATCATTTTAGAAACTGTAACACCCATTCTAACACCAGTATAAGACCCAGGTCCTATACCAACTATAATCTTTGATAATTGATCTACTTCTATTTTTGCAGTTTTTAAGGCTTCATCAACTAAATAAACAATGTTTTTAGCATGATCATGTTCGCCTTTCATATATACTTCTTTTACTATTTTATTATCGCAAACTAAGGCAATATATAAAACTTTAGTTGCTGAATCAATAATTAATGAATACATTATAATGCCTCAACTTTCTTAATATATTTATCTCCTATTGCCTTAATTTCAATAGTACGCTTTTCTGAATAAGTTCTTATAATATTAACTAAAATATATTCCTTAGGTAATAACTCTTCTACTTGATATGGCCATTCAATTACACATACACCATCAGTTTCAATATATTCATATAAATCAAAATCATTATTTAGGCCATCTAATCTATATAAATCTAAGTGATACAATGTAGCCTTTGTACCCTTATATGATTTTACTATCGTAAATGTAGGTGAATTAATAATTCTTGTTACACCTAATGCCTTACCTATTCCCTTAGTAAATGTAGTTTTTCCTGCAGATAAGTCACCTAAGAGTAAAACAACATCTCCATTTTCTAACACATTACCAAGCTTTTCTCCAAGCATTATTGTTTCTTCTGGATTATTAATATTAAATGTTTTTACCATAATATCATCCACTTCCTAAAAAATTTACTCTAATATTATAAGTTAAATAATAAAAATAATAAAGACTCCAAGAACACTTTCTTGAAGTCTTTTATACTAATTCATACCTAATACTTCTTCTTTATGCTTAGGCATTACTACAACACTTGATGCGTGAAGCATTATAACTTCTTCTTTTGCAAGCTTTGAGTATTCTCTTGAAACTGTACAAGTTAAATATACATAATCTCCATCTTTAACCTTAACATCAGTTTCATTTTTTACCTCATATCCTAAGAATTGGATATCTTGTGCACAACAAGTCATAACCTGTCTTCCTACAACAAAATCACCATTCTTTAATGACTTACGAACAAATACAGGGAATTTAAATGTCTTGTTCTCATATTTCTCAAAATTATCAAAAACCTCAACATACCAAATAGGATAAATATCTTCTTCAAAGATAATTTCATCCTTTGATAAATCATAAGGTAGGTCTTCATCTAATCTTGTAGTTAGGGAACCATCAGCTTGTTCAAAGGCAATTTGACATTGCTGATTCATAGCACGAATTTGTCTTCTGAATGATGCAAGCTCATTAATACCATCACATCTATTAAATATAACAAGGCTTGAATCCTTTAACATACTTTGATATATCTTTTTCATGTTATTAAACATAACCTTAAATGTAGATGCATCAATTAAAGATATTTGTTGATATATAAGCATATAATCTGGGAATTCTTGATTATCCCAATTAAAGAATGTGTTATATTCAATAACATATCTATCAGCCATATATTTCTTATCTATTGCTTCCATATATTCAGGAGTAAAATCTGTATCCTTTTCTACATATTCAATAGATACCTTGTATTTATCTAGCCATTCCTTATCGTATTCAATTTCGCCTTCCTCGCAACAAATAATAACTGTTGTATTATTTTGATATTCAGGATTATTCTCAATAATTTCTTTAATTAATGATGTTTTACCTGATTCAAGGAATCCATTTAATAAGAATAGTGGAACCTCTTTAGTCTTTGGCATAATAAAACCTCTTTATAAATTAAAATAATTTTTTAATATCTTCTTCTTTAATCTTAGAACCAATTACAACAATCTTAGCCATAGGGATTGAATGAGTAGGCTCAAATGATACTTCTTCTGGTGTTAATTGGAATAAATACCAATTAGAATCTGTTGCCTCAATTATACCTTTAGCACGTACAATTACACCATACTTACCATTTGCCATATCATTAATTAATGACTTAAATTGTTCAATATCATATTTCTTTACTGTTTCAATTCCAACTGATTGGAATACTTCATCTGCGTGATGGTGGTGATGATGATGTTCTTCATCTTCATCATCGTGATGGTGGTGACAGCTACAGTTTGGATCATCACACTCATCTTCGTCATGGTCGTGGTGATGGTGATGTTCATGTTCTTCATCTTCATCATCTTCGTCATGGTCATGGTGATGATGGTGATGCTCTTCATCCTCATCATCATGATGGTGGTGGTGACAGCTACAGTTTGGATCATCACATTCATCATCTTCATCCTCATCATCATGATGGTGGTGGTGACAGCTACAGTTTGGATCATCACATTCATCGTGATCATGTCCTAACGCATCCTTAATTGCTTCATTATCTAATAATTCTGTATCAAAACCTTCATAAGCCTTAACTAATTCATCATCAGAAAGCTTAGAAATAGGTGTTGTTACAACTACAGCCTTAGAATTAATTTCTCTTATTACCTCTAATGCTTCTTTTACCTTATCTTCATTTGCAATATCAGTTCTTGATAAAATTATTGTATGTGCATTAGAAATTTGGTCATTAAAGAATTCACCAAAGTTCTTTGCATACATCTTTGCTTTCTTAGCATCTACTAAACAAACAAGAGAATTAATATTCTTACCAAGACCAGCCTTTGTTACTGCCGCAACAATATCAGAAAGCTTACCAACACCTGATGGTTCAATTAAAATACGATCAGGATTTTCTTGCTTAACTAATTCTCCTAAAGCCTTAGTAAAATCACCAACAAGTGAACAACAAATACATCCTTGGCTTAATTCCTTCATTTCAATTTTTGTATCCTTTAGGATATCAGTATCAACTGATACTTCACCATACTCATTTTCTACTAATACTACTTTTTCATTTTTAATTTCTGTTTTTAATAATCTTTCAATGAATGTAGTCTTACCAGCTCCTAAGAAGCCTGAAATAATATCAATTTTTAACATATTATTACCAACCTTTCGAATACATATTATAGCATTAATATAGATTGTATGCAATAAAATTAAACCGTTATTACGAAAATAATTGACAGTTAGTTATATAGAGTGCCAAAAAAGAGATAAGTCATTGACTTACCTCTTATGTATATTCTTCTTAACTTTATATTTTGTAACCAATAAAAAAGTATACCATTTTTATAGATATACTTTCCTAATTTTTCCGCAGTTTATTCTGCAATGGGACAGTTTTATAATCTCTAATCCAACTATTATTTAAAAATAAATTGACTCTTAATACAATCATCAATTTTTTCTTCTAGTTCACTCGGTAATTTATTATTCTCTGAATATAAAATATTAGAATACTTTTTATCATTAGAATCCTTTACAAAAACATTTGTTACTAAAAAGTAACCTGATGCTTTATCAAAGCAATCTTCATCTCTTAATGACTTAACTATATAGCATTCACTTTTTGCATTACCAGCAGTATCATATTCATGTTCCATTAATAATGTAAAATATAAATCAGTTGTACCAAACTTAAATGTTGTTGTACCAGTCTTAATATCTTCTAGCATAACACTTTGACTTTTAGCCAATTTTGAAATGTCTTGAATATGCTTTACTTTCTTTTCATATAATGCATATGGATGTTCTGACGAAAAGAAAATATGTGTTTTCTTTAAAGTTCCTCTTACAGCATATTTATAAAAATCATTAGCAGATAATTTAGTATCTACACCAGTTAGATGTTTAAAGTTTCCTTTTTTAAAAGAAACTTCAATATATCTATTATCAAAACATATAGAAACTTTTTACCAACAACATTATTTTTGAACTCAACTGCTGCTAGATGAATTTCATTAATTGCATTTGCTTTATTTAGTTCTTTTTGAGTTTGAGTTAAGCTTTTAGCCATTATTTTATTTCCTTAAAAAAGTTAGGGCTATTTTTCAAGCCCTAACCAAATCTTTTATATTACTGTGGTTGTAAGCTGGCTGTCAGCTTCAATGTATTTCCATACATTATATGTCGCCAATAATTTAAGTCCTTGGCGTGGACTACAGTTATGACCAAACTGCAAGGTTCTATATTCTTCCGAATATAACAAGTCTTAGTAATTAACCTGCCTAAGTGCAGTACAGCTTTTACGTGCCACAACACGGGATATCTCTATCCACTTATAATATAGCAAAAAAAGGAAAAATTGTAAAGTAAATTTAAAACTAATTTATATTTTTTACATATTGTAAAGTATATTGTATAGTTAAACTATAAACTTCCATTTGAGGTTATGCGTACTAAAATACACCTAAATAGTATTTCCTAATACATAAAAAAATGAGACAATGTACATTGTCTCATTTAATATTATTCTTCATCTTCTAATGCAGGATGAGCAGTATCATCAGCTACATCAGTAGTTTCTTTATTTGCTTCTTCTACTGTAGGAGTCTTTGTAACTTCTTCAACAGGAGCATCAGCAACTTTTGTCTCTTCTACTTTAGCTTCTTCATAAGGAGCCTTTGCAGTTTCAACCTTTTCAACTTGTACTTCAGCTGGTTTAATTGTTGGCTTTTCTTCTACCTTAGCTTCTACTTGAGGAGTAGGGCGCTTAATAACCTTTGCCTTAGGTACTTCATTAACCTTTGGTTCAGCCTTTGCAACTGGCTTCTTAACTTGTGCAGTTTCTCCACCAGTCTTTTGACGACGCTTTCTTTCTTCATATAAAGCACGAATTCTCTTAATATTTCTTAAGCATTCTGCTGCCTTAGCACCATCGCCAATAGCCATATAATATGTCTTTGCAGCTGCATAATTCTTTCTTCTTAATAGACGGTCTGCAGCTCTCTTTAACTTTTCAGTTGCTCTTTGCTTAGAACCTTCAGAAGTATACTTTTCTGTTAATACCTTACAGTAAATATCATATCCTTCTTTTGTTCTTCTCTTCTTAGAATCATATCCCCAGCAAGATTCATATAGATAACCTAAATTGAATAATGCATCTGGGTTTTTTAATTCAATTGCCTTCTTTAAATATTTTTCTGCAAATTCTAGGTTCTTAGTTTGAGTATATAAGTAACCTAAGTTATTGTAGATGATACCTCTTGATTCATCATCTGATACACCTCTTGATTCCTTTAAGTCAAGTGGTAAGCAGATTGAATAATAGTTAATTGCTTTATCATTATCTTGTAATGTTTGATAAGCATCAGCAATTCTTTCCTTAACTTCAAGATCATGAATCTTAAATAATTTAATTAAATAGCATAATGCCCATACATAGCTTTCTTGTGAGAATAAGCTGAATGCAAGATTACGATATTTCTTTCTATTAAATCCATTAATCTTAATCTTATTAAATCCACCAACAATAATCTGACAGATATCGTTAGCTAAGTTTTCAATTGGGTAACCATCAACTAGCTGAATTTCATTTACAGGATATTTACAGCTTTCTTGTTCATTATCCTTTTCAGCATAACAGCATGTAACTTGAACATGTGCTTGATGAGCTTTTTTAATTTCTGGTAGATATTCAGTGAATCCAAACGCATCACTAATATGTAAAATAATTAATCCACTAGAGTCCTTAACATCTCTTGCGATTTCAGCATCTGAAGCCTCACCTTTTTCATATGAGTGTACTTCTACCTTTTTATCTGTTAATATGTCCTCAAGATAGTTAGCTGTTTCTTCATCTTCTGATAAATAAACAACTGTTACATAATTATTCTTTTGCATAATACCGACCTCCAATTATACAATGTCACATAAAACGTATATTTTTTCTTTTTAATTATATCATAGATATTCAAAAATATGCAATCGTTTTCAAGTATTTTTAACGTTTTCAATAACAAAAAACGCTATTTTAATTAAAAAAAAGACATATAAAACTTAAAAAATAAGATTTTTTTATATCTCTAGTATCATTTTAACACTTTTATTTAATAAATAAAAGATTTAAGTAATACAAAAAAGATAGACAAAAGCGCTGTCTATCTTAATTCTTTTCATAATATTTTTTACCAAATATCTTTTCATAATCTATAATAGCTCTATTATCATAGACTAAAACTGGTATATTTTTACCTACAGTGTAATGATCATATAACATAGGATCTATTTGTTCTTCCATTATAAAATCCTTACCCTGACATCTATATTGATATCTATAAATATAGCTCTTCTTTAAACCAGCTACTCTATCCTTATATAAAAGCTTTGCGACATCCTTAACACCAAATTTTCTTAATGTCTTAAAATAACTACCATTATAAATATCTTTAATACCTAAATAAAGTAAGAATATTCCAATACCTAAAAATAATCCAGCAAATATTATTACTAACGCAAAATATGAAGGATTACCAAGTGTATATAATATCGCAAATAATATTGCTAAAACAATTATAGTAATTGATAATATTAATTCAATAATACCACTCTTTAAAGATCCAGATTTATATACTTTAATCTTTGGTTTTGCATCCATAATCAAAAAACCTCTTTTTCGCTCTTTCCTTACTTATTTTACCATAAATTAATGCCAACACAAGAGGAATAAGTTCTAATATTACAGATACAATAATAAGTATTAATATATATGCATATAACATTTCAAACCCATATCCATTTCTAACCTCACCTTGTATTAAATAGCCTAATGTTTCTCTCATACCTAATATAAATTCACATGATAATGCTATTTTAATACCTAAGCCTAAGGCATTTAATAAAGAGCCTTTAATAGAATTAAATACTAAAGGCATATATACCTTATATACTATAAATGGTGTAGTATTTGAATATATTTTATATGCATCAATATATATCTTATCAATAGATTTTAACCCCTGATATATTGTTTCATATATCATAGGGAATAACATAGAAAATACTGATAAATATAATACATAATCCTTATGCTTCATCGCAAGTATAAACCATATTATATTTATTAATATAATAATTGGAATAAAGCGTAATATCATCATCATAGGATGTAGTATCTTATGTATAATATTAAATCTATATGCTATTACTGCAAATATTAAAGCAATACTAAAAGATATAAATACTGATATCAATACATTCTTTATTGTATTTAATACACCTTTATATGTGTTTATATCACCTAACAAGTTAAAGAAGCTTTTAAATATATCATCAAATTGTGGAGTAAAATTAATATCATTTTTTATTAAAACTATAATCTCATATATTACCCCTAACAATATAATACCTAAGATATAGTATAATAAATTAATTAAATATTTTTTATACATTAAATATTATAATAGAAATTATCATTAGGAGCTTTTGTAAAGAATGTTTTAGATATAATTCCTTCTTCTTCATATCTTAAAGATTCTTCTACCATAAATTCTAAGTCATCCTTAGAATCAGATGCACTTATAAATTCTACCTTTGAGTTAGGGATTGCAGTTTCAATAACTGCATCAGGTAGATTTAAACCTAAAGTTTTTGCATCTTTTTGCACCTTAGTTACGTTAGTTTTTGTTAATTCATCCTTTGTTGAAACATCAGTTAAGAATTGATTAACTAAAGACTTATGTTCTTGTATTGTCTTTGGATTTACAAATATTGCAGCTTGAATTAGAGTATGGCTAGATACTTCATTATATAAATCCGCAATTGATTTAGAATATAATGTTTCATTTGATTGACTTAAACTATTTTTAGCAACTGATAATGTAGGTTCTGCAGTCATATAAATATTATTGCCTGAATATGATACATTAGCATTTGCTGTATAATCTAATGACTTTGGAGTAATATCATTTTCATTTAATACATATAATGCACCAAATGATGTAATACTACCATTACCAAATAAATATAAATCTCTTTCTTTTATATCATCAAGCACAAATTCTTCTTTTGATGCAAAATATGTATTACCTGCAGTAATAACACCTGCAAACTTAAAAGTAGACTTACCTGCATTATATAAATTGCATCCCATATTAATTGGGGCAATAACTATATCTGATGCTTCTTCATTAAAGAATCCAGATAATGCAGTTGCATCAACACCAATATTTGATGTATCAATACTAGATTTGAAATCACATACTGCAGATGCAATACCTAAAATAGGTGCACCTGATGGACATGCAACCTTTAATTCATAATCATCTTTTACATTGGTTTTATTAGTAGTCTCATTTGAATTACATGAAGCTAATGCTAAAATGCCAAAACCTATTCCTAAAATACTTACTAATCTTTTCATAATAAAAACACCTCTTATTAAATTATAACACTTTATTAAAAATAAATACGTAATAATTAATACACAAATAAAAATAATATATATTTTTTATTTATGGTATAATATTTTTTGGTGATAAATTATGATTATTTCTAAATCAAATGAGATATTTAAGGAATTTAAAGATTTTATTAAAAATACTAATAAAGATTTTAGATATACTGTATCAGATGATTTAAGTGTATTAGAAATTGCATTAGATAATAATTTAGAAATTCCTCTACTTTTATATACAACTGAATTAATTAATAAAGATGAAACTAAAGAATTACTTAATAAATTAATTGATCATGCAAAAGAAGCGTATGAGATTAGTGAAGCAACTTATAATATTATTAAACTTAAAGAAAATCATGCAGGTATTATTGCAAAGATTAAATTAAATGATATATCTACTATAGATTTTTTTAAGAAGAATCAATTTGTTGTAGTATTAGATCATTTAGAGATTCCTGGTAATGTTGGTACTATTTTAAGAACACTTGAATCTATTAATGCAGCATGCATATTAGTTGATTCTATTACTAAGCTTAATAATCCAAAAATAACTGCAGCATCAAGAGGATGTAATTTAATTGTTGATACATTACAATTAAATTATAATGATGCGCAAAAGCTATTACTTGATAATGGTTATGATATTTTCTTAGGAGAGCCTAAGCTAGGACTCGATTATAAGAGCTATGATTATAATGGTAAGATTGCGATAGTTGTTGGAAATGAAAGATATGGAATTAATAACGATTGGTATTTAAATCAACATAAGAAAGTATATATACCAATGGAAGGAAGACAGAATTCTATTAATGTTTCTGTTGCAGCATGTATATTAGCTTATGAAGCTTATATGAGAAGAAGATAATTCTTCTCTTTTTTTATGCGTAAAAAAAGAGATCTAGTCAGATCTCTTTACAATTTGTTTCAATGCTAAACCCATATCTAAGAATGCATCCTCTTTTAATGATGCTGACCCTACTAATGCACCATCAACGTCGGGTTGAGAAACATATTCTCTTATGTTCATTGCCGTAACAGAACCACCGTATAATACACGGATTTCTTCTGCAATCTTAGGTGTGAATATTTTAGCAAGTATACTTCTAATATAAGCACATGCCTCTTCTGCAATATAAGAATCCGCACTCTTTCCAGTACCGATTGCCCAAATTGGTTCATAGGCTACTACTATATCACTTGGCTTTTCTAAAACAACTCCGTCAAAAGCTTTTGACACTTGACGTTCTAATACTTCATTAGTTTTTCCTGCGTCTCTTTCTGATAAATATTCTCCGACGCATAATATTGGTTTTAAACCAAATTCTAATGCTTTCTTTATTTTAGCGTTTACCTTTTCATCTGTTTCGCTAAATAAAGCTCTTCTTTCACTATGTCCTAAAATGACGTATTCTACTCCTGTATCTTTAAGCATTACAGGAGATATTTCTCCTGTGAATGCACCAGATTCGCACTCATGCATATTTTGAGCTCCAATATGTAACGTAGTTGCTCTTTTAACCATGTCTCTTAGAATGATGGCTGGAGCACATACAACTGATTCAATAGTCTTTGGTAATTGTTCCTGGACTGCTAACATGAATTGTATTGCTTCATCCCTTGTTTTATTCATTTTCCAGTTACCGGCTAACATTGGTTTTCTCATATGCCCTACTACCTCTACTCTCTTTTAAATTTGAAGCAAATTAATACTAAACTCTCAATATATTAATTATTTTTCAAGAATAGATGCAATATCTTCAATAGCGGCTTCAGCCTGATCACCGTTTGCCTCAATAACAACATTTTCACCTGATGGGATTGCTAATGACATTAAACCTAAGATTGATTTAACATCAATAGTTTCATTCTTATAATGTAAGAATATATCAACAGAATAATTTGATGCTGCTTGTACTACCTTAGCTGCAAGTTGAGCATGTAGACCAACTGTGCTCTTTACAACGATTTCCTTTTTCATTTTAGATTTCTCCTCCATTTTATTATTATTTTTTAATATTACTTATCTGAAAGACAAGCAATTCCTGGTAAAGTCTTTCCTTCAAGATATTCTAATGAAGCTCCACCACCAGTTGAAATATGAGATACCTTAGATGCATAACCTAATTGTTCAGCTGCTGCTGCAGAGTCACCACCACCAATAATAGTAGATGCTCCTTCCTTAGTTAAACCTGCAAGTAAATCACAAACACCAATTGTACCAGCTGCATAATTCTTCATTTCGAATACACCCATAGGTCCATTCCATACAAC
>AUXO015809515.1_pt1 | contig 12517 bp, 10 predicted proteins | sample 768731 | NCBI WGS metagenome assembly AUXO01 (sample SAMN02715735, study PRJNA202380) | gut metagenome | biome: sheep rumen | host: Ovis aries | place: New Zealand: Palmerston North | reverse complement strand
ATAAGGATTCTGCATGATTCCATTCTATCCTCAAATTTAGCTAACTTTTCATGTTCTGTATTGGCATTGATATAGATAGAAGATGTATGGCCATGGCCACCTTCAGTTACTAATGTTTCTGCCTTGTCTATAGCTTCATCAAAATCTTTTGCATGATACATAGCAAGAACTGGAGATAATTTTTCATGAGCAAATTCTTCTGAGAAGTCTACTGATTCAACTTCACCGATTAATACCTTAGTTGCTTCTGGAACTTCAACTCCTGCTAATGCAGCAATTGTGTGTGCCTTTTGACCAACGATCTTAGCATTTAAAGCGCCATTAATAATGATTGTCTTTCTTACTTTTTCTGTTTCTTCAGGATTTAAGAAATAACATCCTCTATCTGCGAATTCTTTCTTAACTTCTTTATAAATCTTATCTAAAACGATAACTGATTGTTCTGAAGCACAAATCATACCATTATCAAATGTCTTTGAGTGAATAATTGAGTTAACAGCAAGTTTAATATCTGCAGTGTCGTCAATAACGGCTGGAGTGTTACCAGGACCTACGCCAAGAGCTGGCTTACCTGATGAATAAGCAGCTTTAACCATTGCAGGACCACCTGTTGCTAAAATAATATCTGCTTCTCTCATTAATAGATTTGTCATATCTAAAGATGGAACATCAATCCAACCAATAATACCTTCTGGGGCACCAGCAGCAACAGCAGCATCGAGAATAACCTTTGCTGCAGCGATTGTTGACTTCTTTGCTCTTGGGTGTGGAGAAATGATAATACCATTTCTTGTCTTTAATGCTAATAAAGTTTTAAAAATAGCTGTAGAAGTAGGGTTTGTTGTAGGAATAACTGCACCTACTAGACCGATAGGCTCATAAATTTTCTTAACGCCATACGCCTTATCTTCTTCAAATACACCAACTGTTTGTGTATATCTATATTGATTATAAATATATTCTGCAGCGAAGTGGTTTTTGATAACCTTATCCTCTACAATACCCATACCAGTTTCTTCAACTGCCATTTTTGCTAGAGGAATTCTTTGTTGATTTGCAGCCATAGCAGCTTTAAAGAAAATGTCATCTACTTGCTTTTGTGTGTAAGTAGCAAACTTTCTTTGAGCTTCCCTTACGCCGGCAATGACTTCTTCTAATTTTTCAACACCATCTACAATGTCGTACATTTTAAAGTCTCCTTTATATATAAAAATTTTTGTTCGATTTAAACGATAAAAGCTCACAAAATAATATTCGATAAGCATATTATCGATATACATAATACACATACACGCCAACATTGTCAAGAAATATTTGTTAATAATTTAACAATAAAAATTTTTGGGAATGCAATAGAATAAAAAAAGTGTACCTCTAAAAAGACGTACACCCAAATCCTTGTATTAATTCATCTATTCTTGCAATTGCTTCATAAATGCTTCTTTGTTCTCTTTTGCGGTTGTTGTTGGTCTTCCTAAATCATCACGTGCACCTATTGCACATTTAACCTCGATGAGAGTTAATTCTTTAGCATTTCTTGCTTTCAATAATTCTCTATCCAAATTTTCGAAATTGTCTACACTAACCGCAGAAGAATACCCGAATCCTTGAGCAACTTTAATAACATTTACTTTTGACATTACCGTTGGTTGTCCTCCTACTGTTTCATGAGAACCATTGTTAATAATGATATGTACAATGTTTGTTGGCTTATATGCCGCCAAAACAGCCATTGCTCCTAAATGCATTAATGCCGCTCCATCTCCATCAATTATCCAAACCTTTTTATCTGGTTTTTGTATTGCAATCTCGAGAGCAATACTTGACGAATGCCCCATAGATCCGACCGTTAAAAAGTCATAACCATGAGTTTGTTTGCTAGATTCTCTTATTTCAAATAATTCTCTAGAAGCCTTTCCTGTTGTTGAAACTATTGGATCTTTTCCGCTCACATCGGTAATATGCTTAATAATCTCCTCCCTAAGCATAGTATTATTGTTAGAATAATTTACCTTTCCTCCATATTCTAAAGCACCCTTTTTTATAACAAATCCAACTTGTTTTCCTTGTGATAATAATTGATCAAAAAATTCTTTCTTCGCTCTTAGTTCTGCCTCTGTTGTATCTTTACTTATTACCATATAATCAACATCCATAACTTCTAACAACTTGCATGTTACTTCTCCTTGGAATATATGTTGAGGCTCATCATGTACCCCTGGTTCTCCTCTCCATCCAATCACGAAAATACATGGAATTCCATACACCTTGTCATTCAATAACGATGCTAAAGGGTTAATAATGTTACCTTCTCCGCTATTTTGCATATACACTACAGGCACTTTATTTGTTGCTAAATGGTATCCTGCAGCCAAGCCAACAGCATTCCCTTCATTTGCCGCAATTACGTGATTTTTTCCATTTATTCCATATGTTGATATTAAAAAATTGCATAGAGCCTTTAATTGAGAATCTGGCACTCCTGCATAAAAATCAGAATTTATTATCTTTACAAACGATTCTACTTTCATACTAATTATACTCCTTATAATTTGGATCAATAGCCTCTAGTTCTTTAACAGAATCTAATTCGACTATTTGATTCGGAAAAACTTCATGCACGCATAAATCAATATTGTCTATTTCCTGATTGACGATATCATCCCAAAACAGCCTTTCATATTTCCCTGGGTAACGATACGCTTCAATAATTGCATCTGCTATTCTCTTCGCGTCGTCCTTTTTAAACCATGCTATTCCACACATATTATAACAATCTGTTCCACATTTACCGACTCTAATAATTCTTCCAGTTTCGTCTTGTTCAAATACCCAATCATCGCTAAATCCTTTTTTCATTTTTCCATAATAACAAGAATGGTTTAAATCCGCCATAAAAATACTATCATCTGACACAAACAAATCTGCCTCACATATAAAACAGTCTTCTTGTCCCATTACCGGAGTGGCTGCTTTAATAGATGAGATATTATTAACTGTCAAATACTCTTCATTCTCAATTATCGTTAAATTAGAATACTCTTGTTCAAGTTCATAAAACTGTTCCTTCTTATAACCAACGACAACGTAGATATGTTTAATTCCTCTTTTCTGAAGACCGTCGATTACCGTTTTAATCATAGGTTTCCCAAACACTTTAACAAGAGGCTTTGGCGTATTATTTGTTAATGGGGCCATCCTGGTCCCCAATCCTGCAGCCATTAGAATTGCTATTTCATTACGACGCATTTCATCACCTATAATTCATCTATCAATGTAATAATCTGTTTGATTGGCATCAATCGATCATCTACTTCTTTTGCCCTATGATATTTAAGGATATCCATTGCTGTTTGCTGCATGGCAGGAAAGGCACTTCTCGTTAATTGATTTGCATATATAACAATATTTACCCCGTGAGCCGCTAATTCTTCATTTGTGATTGTATTAAATGATGACGGAACAACCACAATTGGCGTAATTGTATTCTTAGATCTAAATTTATCACAAAATTCTAGTATCTCTGCTGGATCCTTTTTTCTTGAATGAATCATAATACCATCAGCTCCAGCCTCGACATATGCAAAAGCCCTATTAAGTGCATCTTCCATACCTTGTTCTAGAATTAAAGATTCTATTCTAGCTATTATCATAAACTCGTCTGTTAACTTGACTTTTTCTCCAGCAGTTATTTTTGCACAAAAATTCTCAATTGTGTCTTGTGTTTGTTTTACTTCTGTACCAAAAAGTGAATTCTTTTTAAGTCCAGTTTTATCTTCAATAATAATTGCTGAAACTCCCATTCTTTCTAAGGTTCTAACAGTATATACAAAGTGTTCTGTTAAACCACCCGTATCCCCATCAAATATAATCGGCTTAGTGGTAACTTCCATAATATCTTCAATTGTTCTAAAACGTGAAGTCATATCTACAAGTTCTATATCAGGCTTACCTTTGGCTGTAGAATCGCACAATGAAGATACCCACATTGCATCAAATTGATCTAATTTTCCATTCCCCGCATCGACTACAGTTTTTTCAGCAATTAAACCTGTCAATCCCGAATGAGCCTCAATCGTTTTTACTATTGGACAAATATCAATTAATTGTTTTAATCTTTTTCTTCTAAATTCGGGCATTGCAAGTTTCTCTTTTAGAATAGTATCTATTTTCTTAACTTTTTCGTTTCTTGTATATGGAACCTCTATTAGAGTTCCACCATACTCTTTTAAAAGGTCAATTAATTGGCCCCTTATTATAGAAGCAGGTCCTGTTTGCCAGTTATCGCCATGAATAACATAATCTGGGCGCAATTCTTTAATAATGTCATCATAGTGCATCCTATCTTGTACTACAACTCTACTTACACCAGGGATTTTCTTATATAACTCGACCCTTTCATTCAATGGAATTGTTGGAAATTTATTATATCTAATCGAAGCCTCATCACTTAAAGCTCCAATTATCACTTCACCATACTTTAACGCTTCTTTTATAATATTCAAATGTCCATCATGAATTATATCTGTACTAAAACATGTATAAATGGTTTTCATTCCTAATCCTCCTTATAAACAACCGGGATTTTTATATTATTAATTCTAAGAGCTTCTTCGAATACGATAAAGAAGTTTTCTATATCTTTTGTATCAATTGCTCCAAGCGAACATAGTCTAAACATCCCTTTATTCTCAACCTTGCCTGGATAAATAGTGAATCCTCTTTTGTAACAATAATCATGAACTTTTGTGAAATCCCAGTTTTCATCATCCGGATACAAAGCCGCAACAACTAATCCTGACTGTAAATCTCTCTTTAAAAAGTCTTTAAAACCCAATTTATCTAAACCTGTATGAATAGCCTCAAAGACTCTCTTATGTCTTGCATATTTGGCGATTTCGCCTTCTTGGTAATACTCTTTTAAACCCTGAATTGCCGCATATATTGTTTGAACGGGTGGAGTAAAATTCATCTCTCCTGTTTTTTCGAAATACTCATACTGTCTATATAGATTACAATAGTAACTTCTTCTTGGATAAGTGGCGCTCTTTTCTATTTCGTCAATTCTACCAATTATAAAAGACAAACCGGTCATTGCCATAATGCCTTTTTGTGCGCTTGCCATACAGAAATCAATATTATCTACTTCTACATTTATAGGAATCATTGCCAAACTAGAAGTAGTATCAACAACAAATATAGCCCCGTATTTATGAGCAATCGCACCTATTTCTCTAATCGGATTTAGAAGACCTGTTCCTGTCTCATGGTGAGTAGTATACACAATATAAACATCCGGATTATCTTTTAGCGTTTTTTCAACAGTAGTTAAGTCTGGCAAACTATCAATAGGCATTTTTAAATCTATATATGATAACCCGTAGTAACCGCAAACTTGAGCTGCCCTTGTCGAATATGCTCCATTGTCAATTATTAACACTTTTTTTCCAGCAGGAAGTAATGAATTAATACAAATATCAATATTAATAGTACCTGAACCACAAAATAACACCGAAGTGTATTTAGTTATATCACCATGAACAATCCCGACCAAATCTTCCCTAAAGCCTTTCATAAGACTTGCAAACTCTTTTTCTCTAGGACATATGTCCGGTACTATCTGCGCCATTTTAACTGTATCTGTAGTTGTAGATGGTCCTGGATTCAATAAAACGTTTCTTTTAATATTCATTCATTCCTCTCTCATAATGCACAAATGTATTTTAAATTAATATGTTTATCGTGCAAATTCTATAGAAAACTATAATATTATAATATAATATTTAACTGACATTATATTATATTACAACATCGTTAATTAATATGCAAATGATAACACCTCAGCTTCCAATCAATAAATACTTGAATCGTCAAAAGACAATTTTAATACTGCGCTTTGAATTACCTATCCTGAATGCTGACCAATTATCAGCATCCCTTTAAAAAAACTATTATTTATGTTTTTTTATATTAAAACTTCGCTACTTTTTAGCAAAAAACATGCTCTTTTGCTTGATATATTCTATTATAATGATGTAATCATTCATTGTTAATCATTTTCACAAAAGCCTCATAGGCCCTTTTTGTAGAATTGTTGTCTTTATTTTTATGGAACATCTCTAGCACTCGAATATAATTTTCATCTCTACTCTTGCTTTTTAGCTCTTTATCCATATTTTCAATAAAACTCTCTACATCCACGCAAATAGCACCTGGGCACACATAAGATATCGGGTCAAAAATAAATCCTCTAGTATCTTTATACCTTTCTTGATCAAAAAAATCTAACAAAACAGGCTTTTTCGTCAATATATAATCATGTAAAACTGATGAATAGTCAGATACCAACATATCCGAGATTCCCAACATGTCATATAGCGTAAAATCATAATTTTTCTCATATTCTATAATATGATCATTAAACACAGATTTATAAACTTTTTGAAGTGGATGCATTTTTGCAACTACTAGAATCTTCTTCTCTTTTAGATACTCATATATTTTATTATCTTCGTCTACAAAACCAAATACACAATTTGTTTCAAATGCCCCATTGTAATCTCTATATGTTGGCGCATAGACGATAAGTTTTTCAAATTCAATATTAGTCTTACTTTTAATCCAATCATATATTACTTGCCTTTTATTATTAATAAATAAGTTGTCGTTTCTTGGGAATCCAATAATTGCACAATTATCTAGCGGCACGCGAAACTCAGCCGAGTGTGCACAAGCAGTCATTAGTGATGTTTCATAATATACATCAGTATTTGAAAAATCATGATCAACAGAGAAAGCACCAACATGCTTTAGTGGTGTTGAATAATTGCAGTTGATATATTTCTGCCTATTAACTTTCTCATAGTAATGCACAAAACCTGTGTCGGCAAACCAATACTTACACCTAAATCTTTTCAAAGCTCCCTTGATTGCAACAACTATTCTATTCTTTACGCAAGGAGAAAGATGAGATTGTACAAAAACAAATTTTAAACTTTGATTATTAAATGAATTGATATAATTCTTCATTTTTCCCAATCTAGACACATCAAAATATTCTAAGAAAATAGCAAGTCTTTTCCCATTATAATTACGAAGCATATAGTTTATTAAGCATAATAAATTATCCGCTGAATAGTTTATAATATCGTAGCAATCCTTCGCACCATTAGGATGGGGCGCAGCATATACATATCTATTGTTTTTGGGAATTAAAAAATTTAGTGGCTTAAGCCATTTATGAGATATCTTCATTTTCACTCCTTATAAAAAAAGTCTTAAATATTTCTACAATTACACTTCCATTTATTGTCAAGAAAGACACAAGGCCTATGGCACACGATAAATATACACAGAAATCCATAGAAACCAATATTGATAGTGCAACAACAATTATAGCATTTAACAAATATCTTATTACATCTAATTTAATATGCATATATCTATAAATATCAATCATTCTGATTGTTGAAATCACTATATATGCAAGAATGGTTCCTATTAGTGCCCCCCATATTCCATATAACTTAATAAACACATAATTAGCAACAATATTAACAATTGCTGCAATAATTGTAGTTACCATACTGTTTACATTCCTTTTAAGCGCTCCATATAGCGAACCGAAATATGTTGATATTGCTGAGAATGATGCCGCAGCCAACAAAAGCGGAGTATATTGCCATGCTATATAATATTCCTCTGCTACATATACCTTCATAAATATTTTTATAACAAATAGAATTAATATCGGAGCGAGAAATGAAATAAATGAATATACTTTAAAAACTCCTGAATAGAACCCTGTTTCTTTTGTACTCTCTATTTCCTTTATCGAGGATATTCCCCATGCTTGGGAAAAAATTGAAATAAATACGTTTATCAATGCCGGTATCTTAGTTGCAATAGTGTAGAGTCCCAATGTCGAACTATCCAGCATTGCATCTATCATTATCTTATCGGAAGAATGAATAATCCACCAAGAAATATCGTTCAGTATTAAAGGTAAAGAATATCTTAAAATCTTGACAAACAAATCTTTGCGAAAAACGGCTTTTCTAATATCTACAATAACGCCGCCTACTATTAAGGAAATAATCATAGATAGCAGCACTGCTATAATATTTGCAAGTAAATATCCTTCTATATTTAGATTAAAACAAACCAATAGGACAATATTTAATCCAGCCAATGATGCGGTCTGTATAATACTAATTATTGCATATGACTTATTCTTATCTTTGATTTTTAAATAAACCATATTTAGCGAATTAAAATTATAAATAATAATATACGCTATTAAATACCATTTCCACTTTGATATACTGCCGTAAAGATTTAATAATGGCGCTATAGATACAGAAACAAGAGCACCTATTATTAATACTATATATCCTATCAATAGTGCATCTTCTTTCTTTTCATCTTTTGATAGTCCATATCTTAATACTCCATTATATACGACCAAGGATAATATCGGAGTTAAAAGTTGCGAGAAAGTAAAAACCAAATCTGCTATCCCGTACTCTTCACTTGTTAAATAATTTGTGTATAGTGGTACTAAGAAGAATAGAATAATCTTAGATCCAATACTTCCTAATGCAAAAACAAGGGTGTCTTTAATTAAACTAACAAACTTCTTATTCATTCAAAAATCACCCCCAAAACTCATATGGATACAAATGATTCCATTCTGGTCTAAATATTAATACTACTATAAAATAAGCGATCGACAAAACACAAATTAAAATAGTGATAATAAACTTGTTTTTAATTTTTGAATTTGTTATAGCATTAGGTATTTCTACTATTGTTATCAAAATGAAATAGTCTGCGAATCTAGTAAACAGGTTTAAAGCAAAACCTATACTACAAAACAAACATAAATAAACAGAATTATTCATCGCCATTCTTGTCTCTATATTATCCTTATCAATATAAGCCTCATGTATTATTGACAAGAATGCTAATGCTCTAAAAACGTCGACAAAGACAGCAAGCCAGCCCGATGAAGCATATTTTCCACTAAAATATAGTGCATAATAATCCCACCCAAAAACATTTAAAACTTTCAATATTATCAAGCTGACAGCTCCAGAAATACATAAAACAATCGTAAACAAGACTAGAACAATAACACGATTGTATTTCACTTTTCTCCAGTTAAAGAAAAACAAAAATGCCGCAGCTGCTGTATTGTGAAAAGTTATAGCAAGACATATTAGCAATAATGCTTTAATCTTTCTATCCTTTTTAATTAACTGATAAGCATATAGCACAATAATCATTGCAAAATCTTGCCTGATCATGGAAGCAAAAATCGAATATGTAAAGCAAAAGGCAAGTACTGCCGAAAATGCATAATTATTCGAATACTTAATGATATAATAAATTAATAGAAAATAAAACAGAGAAGCTGTAATTATAATAAACCATCTAGCATCGACTTTAAATAGGGATAAAACATAACAATATGCTTGAAACCCCACCTCTATTCTTGTTTTAGAACTCACTCCATTATTAACTATATTATTATAAATCCTTACATAAGATGCAGTATCGTTGCCTATACTAATAGACCTAAAAGCAGTCAGGAACCATAATACCGTCAAAACAAAAACTGATATAAATAGATATGATTTATTGATGTATTTTTGAGGTAGAACCCTATTTCCAACTGATGCCCTTTCTGCAGCACAAGCTGAAACAAGTAAAAACAATATTGCTAACCCAATATATAATTCCATTAATATACCCCTAAATCATATCAACACATTATCTGTTTATAATAATGCACGATATTTCGCGATGGTTTCTTTTGCTATAGCATCCCATTCAAAGTTGTCTTTAATCAGTTTCCTTGCGTTGTCTGATCTAATTCTTATTTCTTCTTTATAATTCACAGCATTTATTATTGCATCTGCAATCCCTTTTGATGAAACATCAGATACAAAACCTGCATTATATTCTTTTGTAATATCTCCAAGGCTAGTACCCGTAGTTATTATTCCTGGTATTCCATACCCATAAGCTTCTAATATTCCCATAGGCATCCCCTCGTGTCTTGAAGTTTGAATAAAATAATCAGAATTCAACAATATCTTCTTTTTCTCGTCACCATTAACTTCATGATGAAGATTAACGATATCCTGTACTTCATATTGTTTAATTAAATCTTCAACTTGTTTATACCTTCCTTGACAATCTGGCCCATATAGATCTATTCGTACACTATTTGAAATCAGAAATTCTTTTATTGAACTCAACGCTTCAATAAGTAAATCTAGTCCTTTTACTCTTACTTCCAATCTACCAATATATACTATTCTTAGGGATTCATTATTGCTATTTCTATATTCCTGAGGTAAATTAATTCCATTTGTAGCTATTATTTTTTCTCTCCCAAATCTTGTGTTATTAAACTCGTTTTTAGACAAACACTGCACTGCGATTGCTTTATTGATGAATCTATTAAAAAACAAGATATTTGCTAGCATTTTTTTTATTCTCTTTTTCTTTTGAGATTGAATACATAGTTCTCCGTGCGGAATTATAACATACGGAACACTATACGCACGCAACACTTTACTTATTTCTAAATACTGAATCCTATAAGCTTCATGAAACACAACCAAATCCGGCTTATTGTATGGCGCAGGAAGAGAAGACAAAGAAAAACCTTTTTTGTATTGAAACTGATTATTATTAAATATCTGTTCATTATTAACATTTATAAACCCAACATCCGCATATCGTGATTGCGCCTTAATATGTTGTGGAACCACTACTGACACGCCGCTATAAGGATTATTATTTATACAAGCAATGTGAAGAATTACCATAATTAACTCCTTGCAAAAGTCTTAAAGAACCATTGTCTTACGCGATTTGTCATTAATACCTGAACGATAAACCTGATTGATTTGGCAATAAGATACTCTTTATACGAAATAATATTTTTTTTATACATATATTTAAATAATTCTTTTTCACTAACGTAATACTTGTAGCCTCCACGTCTAGCATACATTTCATGCCCTACTCGAGCATATACTAAAGTTTCTTGCAGATTATGAAAATTACATCCTGCCAAGTACATCCTTACCCAAAGATAACTATCCTCGTTTAAATACCAATGTAAATATCCCCCTGCCTTTTCAATCTCGGATTTTCTAAACATAACTGCCATATGATTAAATGGACATCTCTTCTTCATATAGGAAACTATATCTTTGTGATTTTCAGGGACAATTCTATGTCCAACAACATTGTCTATCGAATCTATAAACTCAGCTATATTGGCACCTACTATTGAACAATCCGGATTATTTGCCAAATATGCCAATTGTTTTTCGCATCTATCTAAGACACAAATATCATCTGTATCTGCACGTGCGATAATTTCATTTTTACATTTTTCCATACCAAAAGCTAAAGCCTTACCAAGGCCAACATTTTGTTTTAAAGGAACAAATGTATATAAACTATTATTCTTTTTCTTATCTAAATACTCTGAAACTTCTGTAGATAATTCACCGTCAAATACGATTACAATTTGATCCGGTTTTACAGTTTGATTTTCCCAACTATCTAAAGCAGCCTCAAGTTCATTAAGCTTTGTATTTCTGTATACAGATGCTAAAAAAGAATACTTTTCCATTATTTTAAAATCCTCGCAAATGTTTTAAAAATTAATCCTATATCATACCAAAAACCTGCTTTTTCAATATAAGCCAAGTTTAATTCTAATTTTGCAGGCATAATTGTATTGATATATGTGCTTTCCGGGTCGTTTGACGAATCTAGTAAATCATTTTCATTGCAATACTCAATTGATGCTAAATCTGTAATACCAGGTTTTACTGTTAACACTTTCTTTTGCTCTTCGTTATACAAGGCAACATATTTTGGAACCTCAGGTCTAGGCCCAACAAAACTCATTTGTCCAAACAATACATTAAATAGTTGAGCTAGTTCATCAATCTTGTATTTTCTTATAAATTTGCCAACGCCCGTTATTCTATTATCTTCTTTGCTTGTAATCTGAAGACCTTTTTTCTCTGCATTAGTTACCATTGATCTAAATTTCCAAATCTTAAAAATCTTTCCATTTAAACCAACCCTTTCTTGTTTAAAGATTACAGGCCCTTTAGATGTGGTTTTTATTGCTATTGAAACAATAACAAAAAGCCACAACAAACAAATGATACCAAACATTGAAGCAACTATATCAAAGGCCCTTTTGCAAAAACTATACATCTCTAACCTCTTTTATAATTTCTATATATTTTTCTATAATATAATCAACTTCTTCGTTTGTTAATAATGTATGAAGAGGAAGAGTTATTTCGTTCTCAAATCTTTTGAAAGCGTTAGGATAATCCTTAATATCAAATCCTAAATTCTTATAAGCTGTATGCATTGGAAGTGGCTTGTAATGTACATTTGTAGCAATTCCGTTCTCTGCCATTCTCTCTATAATTTTGTTACGCTTTATTCCATCAATATTTTTAACGTT
>AUXO017689822.1_pt1 | contig 12519 bp, 9 predicted proteins | sample 768731 | NCBI WGS metagenome assembly AUXO01 (sample SAMN02715735, study PRJNA202380) | gut metagenome | biome: sheep rumen | host: Ovis aries | place: New Zealand: Palmerston North | reverse complement strand
GGCAATGCGAGAGCCTGAGACTTGGGATAAGCGAGAAGTAGTGACTCCCACGTCTTTAATTATAACCTAAAACAATTGCCGAAACTTGGGAGGTCAATAGGTTTACTGACTACGGAAGTTGGTGCTATTGGTATCGTTATGAAAAAGAAGATTATTGTTCCATCAGTTTTGGGTGTTTTAGTCCTCATCTTTATTATATCCAAAATGATTGGTGGTGGGAAGATAGAGCTGGATTTTGAATCTCTTGGTAACATACCTGCACTTCCAGATACGATATGTTTGAATGTATATGTAGAAAATTCTGGAAGTATGAATGGTTACATGTGTAATGGCTCAAATTTGAAGGATGCTGTATACGACTATGTTAGCGATTTAAAAAAGAATACCACAACGTGTAATCTATTTTATGTCAATTCCCAAATTATTGCATGTAAGGAATCGTTAGACAATTATATAAAGAATTTGAACCCATCATCTTTTGCTAAAGCAGGTGGAAATTTAAAAGACACAGATTTGCGCAGCATTTTTAACTTAATTATGAGCAAGCACGAGGCATATACAGTTAGCGTGTTTGTTTCTGATTGTATCTTGGATATACCACAAAGTGCTACAAATTTCTTTGGAAACTGTCAAGTTTCGATAAAAAACACCTTTAATGAAGCACTCGCGAAAAATCCTAACTTAGGTGTGGAAATCATGAAACTCCAGTCAAAGTTTGAAGGATATTGGTATTGCGGCAAGAATAAGCAGAAACTAGATAATGTCAAACGTCCCTACTATATATGGGTGATAGGAGATAAAAACATTCTTGCTATGCTCAATGAAAAAGTCCTTTTTACAAATAGAAAGATTATGGGTGAGGGAATTATAGATTATTGTGCTTACTCCACATCTCAACCCATATTGTTCGATATTGATCAAAAGAAATATGCGATTAATCATGCAAACAAGATTAATATTGAGGTTTTAGCAGATTTTAGATCATCATTGCAGGAGGAGAGTCTATTGGAGAATATATACCAATACATTCCAGAGAATCCTGTTCAGACTAAGGTTTTGTCAGTTATACCGATAACAAAGCCTGGCAGCAAGTATAGTCATGTGGTAAACTTAGAACTTTCTTCACCACAAACATTAAAGACAGCAAGCATATCGCTTACTTACCCAGAAATGGCTCAATGGGTAAAGCTATCTAACGACAGTACAGGTATTTATGAAAACAGTATTGACAAAACGACAGGCATCCAATATTTGATTCAAGGAGTTGCAGATGCCTACAGAGATCACGTGAATTTTGGAACAATAGCGTTTAATCTAAAAAACAAATAGTACAATGGGTGAATTTTTTGGTAGTTTATATTGTTCTCTGTTTGAAGACTTCTTCGGGATACCACTTGCTGACTATCTTTGGGGAACAAGTGGTGCAACACAAGTGAGTAACATGTTTATAGGGATTGGTTTGTCTATGATAGGTATATCTTTATTTATGTGTGTATGTTATTATTATATCCTCGATCATCCGCGATTATGCAATTGGTGGGGGTGGTCTATCTTTGTCGTAGTTAACGCTATTACCAACTTCGTTGTTGGATGGCAGTGGGTCTTAAAAGATTATTACGCGGATCTCATGTATAAAGACGACCCTGCTACAGGGAAATCAGTACCTTTGGCTATTGATACAGATGACATACTTGCATTTGGTGTGACGAATGCAATTATTAGCATCATTGCTTTCATAATCATTACATATATTATTAAATGGTGGAGTACTAATTGCTCAAGTGCTCCGGTATAAAAAAAGAAATTATGGCAAAGTTATATGTTTTTGGAATAGGAGGAACAGGGGCACGCGTGCTTCGTTCTTTCACTATGATGCTTGCTGCTGGTGTGAAGGTTAGCGTTGATGAAGTTGTTCCTATCATTATTGATCCTGATGCTTCCAATGCAGATCTTACAAGAACTGTTGCGCTAATGAATAATTATCGAGCTGTTAGGAATGAACTATCGTTTTCCCAAGGTGACGAAACGTTATTCTTCAGGACAGAATTGACTCAGCTTTTGGTTAACTACACCCTGCGAATACAAGATACAGAAGACAAAACCTTCCAACAATTTATCGACCTTCCTTCTATGGATAAAGCGAGCCAGGCTATGATGCGTATGCTGTTTTCAGAAAAGAACCTGACATCGTCAATGGAAGTTGGATTTAAGGGTAATCCCAATATAGGAAGTGTAGTACTTAACCAAATCGTTAATAGTCACGATTTTGAAGACTTTGCCAGTAACTTTGATTCTGGTGACAAGATTTTTATTATAAGTTCAATCTTTGGGGGAACAGGAGCCAGTGGATTCCCTTTGTTACTAAAGACACTGAGGACAGGAACAAAGTTTTCAAATAACGACATTATTAACAACTCTGAAATTGGGGCGATAACAATCCTGCCATATTTCAAACTTAAGTCCGATGATGATAGCGAGATAGACTCGTCAACATTTATTTCAAAGACGAAGTCTGCATTAGCTTATTATGAAAATAACATAAGCAAGAATAGGTCTATCAATGCTTTGTACTATTTGGGGGACAACATGGCAGGAACCTACGAGAACCATGAAGGTGGTTCTGCTCAGCAAAACGATGCTCACCTCATAGAGTTTTTGGCTGCAACTGCAATCGTGGATTTTAGCAACAAGACTCACACAAACACATCAAACAAAGAATTAGGACTACGAGAACTTACAGGTAACGTAACATTTGACTCCTTCTACGATGAGCAAAAGAGACTATTATTCGCGCCACTTACAGAATACATGCTTATGGCAAACTGCTTGAATTACAAATATGATTATTATTCGTCTAAGTCATTCAATGCAAACAACGAGAATTTCAATGGTTTATATGGTACATCATTTATGTCAAATCTACGTTCTATGACCAGTTCTTATTTGGAATGGCTGAGGGAGATGGAGAACAATAAACGCTCTCTTGACCTTTTCAACTTAGACAGGCAGGATAAACCCTTTGATGTGGTTACAGGTATTTCTCCAAAAAGAATAGCTAGTCTTAAATCTGATTATGACCTAGTGACTGCACGATTAAATAGTGCTGTAAAAAAGTGTCATAGTAAAGAAGATTACAACAAATTCTTAGAAATGTTTTATATTGCTACGAATAGATTAATGTCGGAAAAATTTAATGTTTAGAAATTATGTCAAAAGTATTCAGGCTATATAAAGAGGGAAACACAACATATCAGGGATGGAATGAAAGTCCAACTTTCCCTTATGGTACAACAGCACTGGCTACAATTGAGGATCCTGATGGGGCAAGTGCTAAGAATGAAATCACCTCAATTCCTTCCCCATTTGCAAGAATTGACTTGGTCAAGACTGCATTCAAGGAAGTTTGTAGGCGTGCATCAAAGAACATCACTGAGCTAGACGGCAACACCATTTTTCACAAAATGGTATCTGATTCACTAGATGTGGGCGAAATATTTTTCAATATCGACAAATATAAAGGCAAGATTGAAATAATAACCTGGGATCCTACTACTGCGACCACTTCTCTGATGGAAGATAGCAACGCAGGTCATTACTATGTTGGCGATGCATTACAGAAATATTTAGAGTCAGATGCTAAAACATATAACTTTGGTCAGTTGAGAAATATTTACTTACTCAACTACGTTAATGGTCCTGATGAAATCAATATAATTGGTTCCACCTCTCCTGCAACATTGTTCTTTAGCGGAGCCAACAAGCTGGATTATGTAAATGATGTATACTTTGCTAATAATGACAAGCCGTTCGATGTTGAGTATCAACCACTCTACAAACGAGATTTCGATTATATCAAAGCATGGTGGGTATTACGTAAAACCATCAATGGTTTCTCTAATCTATTTCCAGAGATAGAAAACTATCTTAACCTTAGTTTCAGGGCTATCAGTGATCCTGCTATTAAGAATAAACTCACGGGGCTTACTTCAGCATCTGTTAATGATTTTTCTCCAATAGACGTACATTCATATCAGCAAACCAATCAAGTTGAAGTATTGGGTACTGCTCTATTGAAAAAGAAAAAAGGTGTGCAAGGAGATAACCAATTTACCCTCAGATCTGAGCGTGAATTGGAAGGGACAAAACCATTAGTGCTTCCTGTTGAATCAGGCAACAAGTATGCAGCACTGCTGTATGTTAATGGTGCTTGGGGAACAGATAATAAAGCTCCTTATAAGGACCCCGTCAGCAATGTATCTCAAAGAACTCTTCCATACGAAGGGTCAACATATCCTTATCTCACTATTAGTGATTTTTTGGAAGATACTATTGTGAAAGTTCCCCACAAATTGAATAAAAAGTATTATTTTGATGGCAATGTTGGTGATCAAGAAAGTGGCTCTTCGTACTTAATCCCTATTAAGCCTTTGTATTTCAAGTATTTCTCTGTAGAAACATTAAAGTCTTGTATGCCAGATGGAAGGCCGGCCTTTGAAATGGAATTGGTTGCAGGAGGATCTATTCATGTGGCTATTAGAATTCCAATTGTGGGCAATGGTAATACTCAGTATATTGAGTATAAGCGGATGTACTATTCCCAAAGACAGTCAGATATATCATCGACTAGTAATTCTGGGGGAATGGTGGAATTTGATTTTACAGGACTTGTCATGCCTAGCGTGAAATTTCAAAACGATGAAGATGCTCTTTACACAGTTTCTTGCATTAGCACATTCTCAAACCAGTTCAAACTCGAGTTCTATGAGAATGGGGAGATATTGCGTGATATTCCTTTGGATTGTCGAAATAAAGAGAAAGGACAGTTTGATTATAAAGCAGAGACATACTCTATATTTGGTCGGAATTTCGATTTTATCAGAATCACAAATAATAATAGTGTTTCTAATCTACTTGTACCAGTCTTCTTAACTCATCAAAATTTGGATAAGTATGAGTTCTCTATAGACCTAGGAACTTCTAATACTCATATAGAGTACAAGAAGGAAGATTCTGCTTATTCAATGCCATTGTCTTATAAAGATAATGAAGCCCTGTTTAGCACATTTTTTATAAAAACCTTTGTGGAAATTCATGGTACTTTAGTGCCTATTGATTTGAAACAAGAACATGACATCATAGCAGCTGATTTTATCCCATCTGTTGTCGGCGATGACAGTGATTTCTTGTTCCCAACGAGAACGGTGCTGTCTTATGCTAAGATAACGGATTGGACGGAGCGATTAAGAACGTTTGGGCTACTTAACTTTAATCTAACCTATAATAAGAGAGTTGCACTGCCTTATAATGCCAAGCCAATGGTTAATATCAAATGGAGCAATAAAACCAATGCTCAAACGGCAATGCAGTCCTATATTAACAATCTCATGTTGCTAATTAGGAATAAGGTGGTTGCAAATAACGGTAAGATTGCAAATACTAAAATAACTTGGTTCTATCCTAATAGTATGTCTCCTCGCCGTTTGTCCCAGTTGCGTGAGGCTTGGAATAGTGCATATTCAAGAATGTTTGATACTAATGGCATAACGAGAAGTATGTCTGAATCCGTAGCCCCTATCCAATACTATTTCAGAAGATATGCGACGGCAACTAATCTTATCAACGTGGATATTGGTGGAGGTACCACAGACATTGCGTTCTCGTTAAATGGCAAAGTGAAATACATAACATCGTTTAAGTTCGCTGCGAATTCATTATTTGAGGATTGTTTTTCTGACATTAATCCCAACAATGGTATTGTTGATTGGTTCAAGGGTGACATATTGGCTCTTCTCCAGTCTCAGAACTTAAATGACCTAGTGCATATCTATAATAGCAATTTAGGACAGCCATCGAATATGGCATCATTCCTTTTCTCATTGAAAGATAATTCTGCAACTAAAGCAATAGAACAGAATAATATAGATTTTAATAAGATATTGCAAAATGATTCTAAATTTAAGATCATCTTTATAATATTCTATGTGGCTATTATCTATCATATTGCTCAAATCATAAAAGCAAAGGGTATCAAAGTTCCTCGGCATATTGCATTTAGTGGAAATGGAAGTAAAATAATTAGCATTATTTCGTCGGATGCTCAAATCCTTTCTAAGTTTACGAAAGCGATATTTGAAGAGGTGTTAGGTTCGAAATATGAAGGTGACTTGGACATGTTGGGCTTGGAACAAAATTCGAATCCTAAGGAATCTACCTGTAAAGGAGGTTTAATACCTTCAGAGGATAGTGATGATAGTATTGAACAGATTGTTTTAAAAGATTCCGCTGGTAAAATTGTATCATCGTCAGATGTTTATAAATCTATTGGCATAGTTCAAAAGGAACAGATCATCTCATCAGTTAAGGACTTTTTCCATTTGGCTCTCTCCATTCTTCCATCAAAGATTAATCTTGATGAAAATTTTGGGGTAGAAAACAGTTCAATACGAATAGCACAAGCAGAATGTCAGAAAGATTTGGAGACTTATCTGGACAAAGGTATCGAGTTGTCAACACTCGAATCTGGTAGCGCTGATAATAGGATAGAAGATACACTGTCATTCTATCCAATAAAGGGTGTTCTACAAGCGTTGTCAGAGAAGATTAATGAGTATTATAATAAAAATGCAAAATAACATGAACAAGAATTTTATCATATACATATTCGTCCTTGCCCCCATATTATTCGCTTCATGCGACAGGCTAAATGAGCCAGTTAGGGATAATACTGTTAATGTAACAAAGATGGGCGGTATTTCCCCGACCCTGAAACAGCATCTTAAAGAACAGGATTCTCTTTATAGTGAATTAGTTTTAAAAATTGATTCATTAACAACAGGGTTAAATTATTCAAAGTCATATATTGAAGAATTGCAGTCTGAGGTAAAGGAATTAAAATCACCAAGCCGCATGTTGGTTGTTTTAGTCTTGTTTTCAATACTATTATCCATAGTAGCTATTATATTGTCAATCATTAAGACCAATAAGAAAGTAGACAAATGGGAAGTCCAAAATGTTACAAGGCAGATGGTGAGAGAGCAAGTAAAGGACTTGGAGTATCGTATGAATAGAGCAGAAAACAATGTAAAAGAAATAGGAAAGGATGTCTCTGCTTCAAAGGCAACTCCATCAGGGATAGGTATTGATAAGAGAATTATGGATTTGGATAAACGATTGAGTAAGATAGAAAGAAACAATTCTGTAGATTCATCTACTCAATCTTCATATGTTCATCCGTTTTCAAATAGTAGTACTACATCTAATTCTGAAACCGAAACATATAGAAAAGAGTATGCTAAAGCCAATAGTGGTAAGTTCTTAGTTCAGATTGCGGATTCGCAACAAGAAGGTTGTGTCTATGTTATTAATTTCATAAACAAAGTAGAAGGAATGTTTGATATTATTTCTTTAGCAAAGATAAAGCCGGTTAATGACATTATGGATGTTATTGAGCTTGCACCAGGGAGTTGTTCGCTTGAAAATGCTACGAATTATAATGTTATAGATAGAGGCCTTTGCAAAAAAGTAGAGGGAAAGCCTGCATGGGAGGTTACAAAAAAATTAGTAATTAAAGTCACAGAATAAAAATGTCGTTTATAGTTCCAATAATAGTTTTTTTTATAGTTGGTTTGCAGGTGTATTTCTTCGTTATGAATGTTTACAGGATGAAGGAATACAAAGAAATCTTTGAGCATGAATCCTCTTGGAATATTGAGCATAGCTCAGAGACAGGCTTCGTTTCAGGTATTAGTGGTGATGGCAATATAGTATTTTCGTCAATCAAAGAATCGATTAGCAAATATCTTGGTAGCAATTCAGGTTCTGTAATTGATTTCCATCTTTTGAAAGATGCTGTTGACAGACATTGTGATGCAGTTGAGAACGATATAAATACATTAACACCAGTTCCGCTTTATTGCGGTTTAGCGGGAACTATGGCAGGTGTGATAATTGGTCTTAGTTCACTATTGGCAACAGGGAGTATAACAGCGTTATTATCCTCTGGTACTGGTGATTTTGGATCAGCAGCAATTGGAGTAAATGATTTACTGGAGGGCGTGGCATGGGCAATGCTTGCTAGTATATGTGGCATTTTCTTTACAACGGTTAGCTCCGTGCTTTTTAAACGTTATAAATTGGAAGGCGAATCAGGAAAGAATACCTTCCTTGCCTGGTTACAAGCACGACTTTTACCCGAATTGCCTTCTGATACATCGGAGGCCTTGAATAATCTTGTAAAGAACCTTTTTAAATTCAATAATACATTTTCTGAAAATACTTCAAAATTAGGAGAGGCCTTAAGAAATGTAAATGATTCGTATCGTATTCAGGCTGATATAATTCAGTCCGTACACGATATGGATGTTATGAAAATGGCAAAGGCAAATGTTAATGTTTTAAAAGAATTAAAAGACTGTACAGACAAACTTGAATCCTTTAATAAATATCTTAATGACATTCACGGCTATACAGATGCTATTCTTAAGTTTACTACACAATTTGAGGCAGAATCAGAAAGATTACATGTGCTTGAAGAGATTCAGCAGTTCTTTATGCGTCACAAAGAGGAGATTGCAAAAGACTCTGCAGATGCAGACATCGCATTAAGAGAAGCACTTCGTTCAATGAAAGAGGCAGCCAATTCCAATGGTAATGAACTGAACACAGTCATCGTGCAACAAGCAGAGGACTTCAAGCAAATATTGAAGGACGAGAGAGAGTCGTTCGAACAAATCAATAAGGAATTACAGATACAATTCGCGAGCCAGTTGAAGGAAATACCGATGCTTGAACAAAGACTTGCTGATGTTGCAGAGATACCACAAAAGATAGATGAAATGATTGCTCGGTTAGAGAAGTCAAATAGTCAATTATACTCCAATTTCCTATTTTCCACTAGAGAAACTCTTATTCAATTTACAAAGGCAAGTAAAGAAAATGAAAAAACGATCATTACAGGTACAAATCCAAAGTTATCTTATACAAGTTGGATAGTCCCTGCTTGTGCTATTATAATCGCTATAGCTTGTGTCTTTAATACTATCCATAATATTTGGTATACCGACAAACAAACGCAAGTTCAAATGGTTGATGAGCAATATAATGATTATCAGGAACCAGATGTAATAGATACTCTTGCAAATGATACAATAAAGATGAATTCGGATTGGAATCACTAATGGAGAAGGTTGATTATGGCAGGGAAAAAAGAATCTTTTTTTTGGACAAGCTATTCGGATTTAATGACGAGTCTCTTCTTTATTATGTTAACTCTTTTCATTCTTGTTATCGTCCTTCTTCATAAGAGGATGGAAACTACAGAAAAACGATTAGAAGAGATAAAGAAGGTCGAAGCATCTACAAAAGAATTGGGGCGTTCGCAATATTATGCATATAAGCCAGAATACAAGAAGTACGTGTTGAATGTGAAATGTTTCTTTCAAGAGGCAAAATCCAGTTTTAATGATTTGGAAACAGATACAGCAAGCCTGCGTAAAGCCGGCAAAGAGATGGAACAATTCCTATCTAGAAATGAAAACAAATATCTACTTATTATTGAAGGTCAAGCTTCCAGAAACTCTATTAAACAAACTGATTTAAATTATAGTTTAAGTTTCCAACGAGCATTGACTTTGATGAAATTCTGGAAGGATATATGTCATATTGATTTTGGAACCAATTGTGAAATACAAATAGCAGGTAGCGGAGATGGAAGATATAATTTTGGCTATACAGGGAGTGAGTATACACATCGTTTTGAACAATTAGATAAAACACTGATGCGAGAGCGGGGAGATAAAGAATTTGAGAATCAGAGATTTGTAATTCATATTATACCCAAAAATATTATCGATGATGCTGATTAATTATATTCAACTAAAACGTGTTGGCCTATATTTTCGATACATACTGTATATTGCCTTGATCGTATCCTGTGCCCACAAATCTGGTCGTAAAGCAAATTATTATGATTTGAGTAGAAGAAAAGAAAATGTGGAACAAACAAATCAGTCGAACAATCCTGAAAGTAAAGTAAGAGGACATACAAAGATTAAGATGGAAAAATCAGGGGGCGTGTATTATGTTCCAATAAAGGTGAATGGTCTTGATTTGAAGTTTATTTTCGATACAGGCGCTTCAAGTATTTGCTTGTCTTCAGTAGAAGCTATGGTAATGTTGAAGCAAGGATTAATTACACATAATGATATCGTCGGTCAACAACATTTTCAGGATGCTACAGGTGGCGTGTCTGTTGGGACGATTGTCCGATTAAGAATGGTAGAGATTGGAGGCATTGTTCTTAAAAATATAGAAGCAACTGTTGTTGATAATATACAAGCACCTTTACTGTTAGGTCAGACAGCATTAAGTAAGTTTGGTAAGGTGACAATCGACTATAATAGCAACATTATAGAATTCAATTAGCTATTATGAAAAGCTTGATCAGTTTTACTATAGTATGTGTAGTCTCACTTGTATCCTGTGCTCACAAATCTGGTTATAGGATAAACTCTCTTGCTTCATCAGAGGTTATGATGTGTGAAAACGATGGAGCAAATAAATCAGAAAACTATAATAATGATTTCTGTTTAGCTGTAAAAATAGATCAAGGTAATCAACTGATTTTAAAGAGAACTGCTTATAGCTTGTCATACAATCTAGAATTGCTTATTCCTAATTGGGTAGCATGGAATTTGACGGCTGAGCATATTAATGGCAATTGTCCTAGAGATGGTAATTACTATGAGGACGAGGACGTTCCTTTACCTAGGGCTACAAATGAAGATTATCAAGGAAGTGGATGGTCTCATGGACATATGTGCCCTGCAGGAGACAATAAATGGGATGAGATTGCGATGAAAGAATCCAATCTGTTGACTAATATTTGTCCTCAAAATGCAAAGTTGAATTCTGGCCTTTGGAATAAGATAGAACAGGACTGTAGGAGATGGGCAAAGAAGTATGGTGAAGTATATATTGTATGTGGTCCTGTATTATTGAATAAAGAGCATGAGACGATAGGGGAGAATAAGATCGTAGTGCCTGAAGCTTTCTTTAAGGTTATTCTCCGATTGAATCCTCAGCCTTTGGCAATAGGATTTGTAGTAAGAAATAATGAAGGGAAAAAGAAAAGAGACCAATTCGTAAACTCTGTTGATGATGTGGAACGAATTACTGGAATAGATTTCTTTCCAGCATTGCCGGATAGCATTGAAGACAAAGTTGAGGCGTATGCAAATTTAGAAGACTGGAGGTAATGATGAAAAGACTATATCTCGTTATAGCAGCGATGATGCTGCTTTGCTTGGCACCAATGCCATATGGCTATTTTCAATTGGTAAGGTTATTGGCAACAATAGCTTTTGGATTTATGTCCTTTCGATTCTATCAAGAAAGGAAAGAGGCTTTTTTCTATACTTTTGGGGCTTTAGCTTTGTTATTCCAACCACTCTATAAGATTGCATTAGGCAGGACTATATGGAATATCATCGATGTGATTGTTGCTATTGGGCTGATACTGTTGTTTATTTGGGATTGGAAGAATGGGAAGAAGGAGAGAAAAGGTAATGTACCCATTCCTCCTAATAATCCAATAAAGGTAGAACCCATAGACGATAATCGGATAGAATTCAAACTTGATGGGAAGTTAGCTCCCAAGGAGTTGATATATGTGGCGAGTGAGGAAGACAAGGCACTGACGGATTTATTTGAGAGCAACCCCGAATTGTTTGAAGGGTGGGGGAAGATGATGGGGTTCCACATTATTTATCTTCCTCTGTTGATGAAACGTCTGGCAAAACGGGAGGTGCTCCAATATCGTGCACCCTATTTGTCGGATGCTGAATTGGCGAGCACAACGATAGGAAATGATTTCCTGCTGCAATATTTGGAGCATCCCAGTGAGAAGACACGATTAAAACATGGCTTTATTCGCACAGAAGATATTCGGAGAGGTGGAGATGGGAAGGATAAAGCCATCAATCGTTTCTATCCACTATCTTCTAATAACGGTGAGCCTATAGCTGATCAGCTGCATCGGATAGGCAAGCAAATCTTTGAGGAGAGGAGCTTGCAGGAGCGTAGGATTGAAAGTTATGGTGATTATGATGATTATGGGGAACCGTCTGCTGGTGGGGCTGACGACCATTTTAATTCCCAAGTGGATGGTGAGGATATAGATGATTTGATAGAGGAGGTGAAAGAGCGGATAGCAAAACTTAGACAGAGAGGAATTTCGCAATACATATTGGAACAACTGGTACATCCAGACGACAGATTGAGTAAATTGGTTATTACGAAAGACTATCGATTGATGCTTCCAGATTATAACAACATGGAAATAAAAATGGAGCCTTTGACAAAGGCTGTTTACCTGCTCTTTCTGAATCATCCTGAGGGAATCTTATTCAAGCATCTACCAGACTACCGCCAGGAATTAGCAAATATATATGACAAGCTAAGACCGATGGGGCTGACGGAAAGAGCGTTGCAGAGTATTGAAGATGTAACCAATCCACTGCT
>AUXO014403111.1_pt1 | contig 12519 bp, 14 predicted proteins | sample 768731 | NCBI WGS metagenome assembly AUXO01 (sample SAMN02715735, study PRJNA202380) | gut metagenome | biome: sheep rumen | host: Ovis aries | place: New Zealand: Palmerston North | reverse complement strand
GAATATACGGCCTTTTGATTTCACCAAGCCTATTCCAGTCAAATGTTTTGCCGGATCCTGTTCCCGAGTCCACCAGTACCATATCCGCCGAGGACTCTTCTATCTCACCAGTACTTTTGATTCTGCTCATATTGAAGGCTTTTATGATCTTAACAGCTCCCGGTGTTTTTTCACCACTAACGGGTCCTGATTCATCATTCACATTCGAAATAAGTCCCCTAAGCTTACCGATATAATCCTCATCTTCATTCCCATGAAGCTGTGCTATATCAATGATACCTTCATTCAGAAGCTCAGCCACATAATTATAATCCTCATCCACAAAAACTCCAACCGCTTTTATCTTCGGATTAAGCGCCGCCTTGAGTTCGGCGGCCGTTTCCTTATCCACATAACGATGACTGAAGTCTGCAAATACGAATCCCACATATTCAGGGCAAATGTAATTAACTGCCTCTATATCCTCTATTCTTTTTAATCCACAGATTTTGATTCTTGTCATTACAACTTCCTTTATAAGCTTTTAAGTTCATGGATAAGACCTGTCTTGTCATCGCTTCTCATTAGCATCTCTCCGATAAGAACTGCATCAGTACCATTATCCTTCAGAGCCTTTACATCCTCCGGAACCATGATACCGCTCTCGGATACAAACAGCACATCACTCGGAACAAGTTCTCTCAGCCTGATGCTGTTTGTTATATCTACGGAAAAATCCTTCAGATTTCTGTTATTAACACCGACTATTCTGGCTCCTGCTTCGAGACATCTCTTAACCTCTTCGGCATCATGAGCTTCAAAGAGGCACGACAGTCCAAGCGTGTCAGCTATATGAAAATACTCATTTAGCTCCTTATCTGAGAGGATTGCAGCTATAAGAAGTACTGCAGACGCTCCGAACAGCTTTGCCTGATATATCATATATGGATCGATTGTAAAATCCTTCCTAAGAACAGGAATTGAAACCTCTTTAGTTATATCCTGCAGATATTTATCGTTTCCTCTGAACCTGTCAGGTTCAGTGAGGCAGCTTATGGCATCCGCTCCACTCGACTCATATTCCCTTGCTATATCCAGATAAGGAAAATCCTCTGCTATAACACCCTTCGAGGGAGAGGCTTTCTTAACCTCAGATATGATTGAGAGTCCCTTTCCTCGAAGCGCTGTTTCGAACGGGTAATCAAACTCCTGAAATTCCATATCCTGCTCAGCAAGAAGCTCTGCAGCTTTTTTTATATCCTCCGGAGAATATTCCGTCTTCTGTTTCTCTATTCTATTTCTGGTAAGATCCGCTAATTCATCTAAAATCATTTTTTTACTCACTTATCTATTGCTTACCTCAATTATCTTCTCAAGAGTCTCAATTGCTTTACCACTGTCAATAAGCTCACCTGCAAGCTTGATACCCTCTGCCATACTCTCAACCTTTCCACCAATATAAAGTGAAGCCCCGGCATTCATAAGTACTGCATCTCTCTTCGGTCCTCTTTCTTCACCTGCAAGGATAGCTCTGGTGATAGCTGCATTTTCTTCCGGAGTTCCTCCGACCAGCTCATCCTTTGAGCATGTCTTAAGCCCGAAATCCTCAGGCTTAACAAGTGTAGTTCTGTACCATCCGTCCTTTATCTCACATATTTTGGTAGGTGAACTGAGTGATATCTCATCCAGCTTGTCAGTTCCGAAAACAACCATACCTCTTTTTACTCCGAGACTTACGAGTACCTGCGCCAGTGGTTCAACCAGATACTCATCATAAACACCAAGAAGCTGCATACTTGGTTTTCCGGGATTTGTAAGTGGTCCCAGTATATTGAAAACTGTTCTGAAACCAAGCTCCTTACGAATAGGACCTACATACTTCATGGAAGTATGATACTTCTGTGCGAAGAAGAAGCACATACCTGCCTCCTTCAGCATTTCCACACATTTATCAGGATCCTGCTGGATATTTACTCCAAGAGCCTCCAGACAGTCTGCTGTACCACTCTTAGATGATGCAGCTCTGTTTCCGTGCTTTGCAACCTTCATTCCTCCTGCGGCTGCTACAATTGCAGATGTGGTTGATATATTAAAGCTGTGAGCATTATCTCCACCTGTTCCTACTATCTCGAAAACATCCATCCCCGTATCAACCTGAGTAGCATGATCTCTCATAGCTGCTGCACACCCTGCTATCTCATCCTTTGTCTCAGCCTTTGCACTCTTAGTAGAAAGAGCCGAAAGAAATGCAGCATTCTGAGTCGGCGATGTTTCTCCGCTCATTATCTCATTCATTACTGTATATGCCTCATCATATGTAAGATCCTGCTTGTTTACGATTTTCTCAATTGCTTCCTTTATCATTATCACGTACCTCCTAAATGATAAACTTATTTAATACTTAAAAAATTACTCAGTATCTTAATTCCCTCAGGTGTAAGAATTGATTCAGGATGGAACTGCAGTCCGTACACAGGATATTCCTTATGCTTTACTGCCATTACTTCACCATCATCATCCGAAACCGCTATCACCTCCAGCGTCTCCGGAATTGTCTCATTCTTCGCCGCCAGCGAATGATATCTCGCAACCTCCAGTTTCTCTCCAAGGCCACTGAAAATATCAACACTGTTTTTTATAGAACAGACTGACTGTTTTCCGTGCATCAGCCTCTTTGCATAGGTTACGGTTGCTCCGTAAACCTCACATATAGCCTGGTGTCCCAGACACACTCCCATGATAGGCAGCTTACCCTGAAGCGCCCTCACTACATCCTCACATATTCCTGCATCAGCAGGCTTACCCGGTCCGGGTGAAAGTATGATATGTGAAGGATTCAGAGCCTCTATCTCAGATATGCTCATCTCATCATTTCTGATGACTCTTATATCCGGATTTATTGTTCCCACAAGCTGATACAGATTGTAGGAAAAGCTGTCATAATTATCTATAAGCAGTATCATAGCTTCTCCTCCCTTCAGCTCATTTCATTTGCGGATTTGATTGCATTTATCACAGCTCTTGCCTTGTTCAGACACTCTGTATTCTCAGTTTCGGGAACAGAATCAGCAACTATTCCGGCTCCGCTTCTGATGAAGACTTTACCATTCTTCTTATATGCAATACGTATCGCTATACATGTATCCATATTTCCGGTGAAATCGATATATCCTATCGCCCCTCCGTAGATACCTCGTTTACAGTTCTCAAGTTCATCTATAAGCTGGCACGCTCTTATCTTCGGCGCCCCCGACAGAGTTCCTGCAGGAAGCACTGCCTCGATGGCATCGAGCGCGTCCTTATCCTCTCTTATCTCTCCACGTACCGTCGAGCCTATATGCATAACGTGCGAGAAGCGAAGAACTTCCATATATCTCTCTACTTCAACTGTTCCGAAGCGGCTGACCTTCCCGAGATCATTTCTTCCCAGATCAACCAGCATGTTATGCTCTGCCAGCTCCTTCTCATCCTTCAGAAGCTCATTCTCAAGCCTCTTATCCTCTTCTGAGTCCTTTCCTCTCGGTCTTGTCCCCGCCAGAGGAAATGTATGAAGCACGCCATTTTCCAGCTTAACAAGTGTCTCAGGCGAAGCACCTGCAACCTCAACATCCGTACCCGAGAAATAAAACATATATGGTGACGGATTTATCGTCCTCAGCATCCTGTATGTATTCAGCAAGCTTCCTTCAAATGGTGCAGATAGTCTGTTTGAAAGCACTATCTGGAATATATCTCCCTCGAAGATATGATGCTTTCCTCTCTCAACCATCTGCGAGTATTCCTCTTTATTAAAATTCGGAGTAACCTCACCAAGAATCCTGCCCGGTGCCTCCTGCTTCTTCTCTCCTGTTGTAAGAAGCTTTACGAGCTTTTCCAGATCACGGATAGCTCTTTCATATTCATTCTGAACATCATTTAACTTGATATTCACTATAAGGACTATCTTCTGTCTCACCTGATCAAATGCAATGACTTTGTCAAAAAGCATCAGATCCACATCCTTGAATTCATTCTCATCCTTTACGGATTTTTTCAGGATGGGCTCACTGTATTTTATATAGTCATATGAGAAATAACCCACAAGTCCTCCGGTAAACGGCGGAAGTCCCTCAACCCTCGGGCTTCTGTATTCCGAAAGAACCTTTCTTATATACTCCGTTGGATTTTCAGTATGAAAGCTCTCCTTCCCGGCTTTCATCTCTCCGTCTATACATGTTATCTCAAGCTTTGGTTCAAAGCCGAGAAATGTATATCTGCCCCAGGTTTCATTTGCCTGTGCTGACTCAAGCATATAAGTATGCTCAGATACATTTTTCAGGATTCTCAGCACCTCTATAGGAGTTATAAAGTCAGACAGGATCTCACAGCTAACAGGAGCCACTGTATATTTATCCAAATCCAGTTTCTTTACTTCTTCAAGTGAAGGTCTAACTACCATTTCCTTCTCCTTTTCATTTATACAACCGTTTTGTAACCCTTACTATGGAGGAACTGTTCCACCTCCGCATATCCTACTACCTTCATAACAGCAAGCGGTGTTTTGGAATCCCTGCTGTATGAAACATAGAGATAATCAATATTGATATTGCTATTCTGGATAATATCCAGAAGCTTTGTGAGACTTCCCACGTCATCCGGAATCTCAACTCCGATAACCTTGTCGAGCTTACACATATAGCCCTCTGACTTAAGCAGCTCCTCTGCTCTTTCAGGATCAGTAACAAGCATTCTAACGATTCCAAACTCTGCACTATCATTGGTGACAACATTATATATATCGATGCCCGCATCTGATATAATCTTTGAAACCCTGAGCATTGCTCCCTTTGAATTCTCTGCAAATATAGATAACTGACTGATCATTTTTTACCCTCCTTATGATCTTAAAAAAATAAAAAACCTGTTCCGACAGTAATTCGAAAATACTGCCGGGACAGGTTGATAATCATCTACCTGCGGTGCCACCCCGCTTGGTGTACCTGGTACACCCACTCACTGCATACTATCATATGCTGAACTTTGATAACGAAGATTCAACACTCCGTCTCCCATACTCCTATATCATTTATACCGCTATTGATATATTTTCAGGTTGCCCTCTGAAGTCCATTCAACAAAACTCTTAGCACTGCGATCTCACCATCCGCAGCTCTCTGTAAATAAGTTGGTTTTATCTACTTACTCTTCATCAACGGTTTGAGTGAATATTACCACTCTGCCGATATATGTGTCAAGAATTATTTTATACCCAGAGCTTCCTTTGCCAGCTTGTCCGCCCGGTTATTTCCTGTATCTCCCGAATGCCCCTTAACTTTATGAAATGTATACTCGACCTTTGTTCTCATCTTGTCCATATAAGCCTTATAGTTTCTGGTGCCCTCATTATTCGCCTTCCAGACACCGGTAACCCAGTTCTCAATCCCTGCATAATCATAGTAGATGTCCACTGCCCTTATGCCGTTCTCAGCACAGTAAGTGACTGCCGCCTTGGCTCCTTCCATCTCTCCGGCTATATTTCTAAGTTCACTCAGTGCAGGATTAGAAAAACCTCTGCTCGCCTCGTATATATCTCCATTATAATAAAGCACCATTCCGTAGGAATACTCCTCCGTCTCCGTATTATAGCTTCCATCTACGTAGGCCGTTGCCCTGCCCTCTATGGAAAGCTCGGCCAGGTAGCTCTTCAGGTCGACCTTCTTTCGTCCGCCTCCACCCGAACCAGGTGAACGCTCGTAGCCGACCTCCATAAAACCTTCTGCTTCTTCCATAGTCTTAAAGCTTTTATATACTGCTCCCGGGAAACCGGTAACATTCTTCTGACACTCCTCCCAGGTTTCATATATTCCCGGAACCTTTCCGTTTTTTACCGCATAAAACTTTTTTCCCATGTCCAACCTCTCAATCATTTTCATATGACACTATATGAGATTATAACGTAAAGCAGTAAAATATATCAACGTCACAAAACATCTAATTGTGTTTTTTGTGTGAACAATTTAAAAAAGTGTTGACATATCAAGTTTCATCTGATAAATTACTCTGGTTTTGCAAAAAACCAACAAACCCCCCTTTTGTTTTTAATAACCAACCACGAGAGCCAGGTTTATGCAAAGTAAGCCTGGCTTTTGTGGTTTTATAGAGTATAATAGCTATAGTAAATGTATAAATAAGGATGAGGTAAGACATGAAGGATCATATAATCAGAGGAATGGCCGCCGGAAATGAGATACGCTTTCTGGCCGGATACACTAGAGAAACAGTAGAAACCGCAAGAATGACACATAGCACAAGTCCAGTATGCAGTGCAGCACTCGGACGTCTGCTTACAGGTGGCGCACTTATGGGAGCGATGTGCAAGAATAACGATGATGTTCTGACACTTAAAATAAATGGAGACGGCCCCATAAAATCAATAACAGTTACAGCCGATGCACAGCTGAATGTAAAGGGCCTTATATATAATAACGCTGTTGATCTTCCGCTCAAATCAAATGGACATCTGGATGTCGGCGGAGCCGTAGGACATGGAACACTTGTAGTTATAAGAGACGAAGGTCCCGGAGATCCATATGTAGGACAGACACAGCTTGTCAGCGGAGAGATAGGTGAAGACCTGACTTATTACTTTGCAGAGAGTGAGCAGATACCTACTTCAGTCGGACTTGGCGTTCTCGTAGACAGAGACCTAAGCATCAAGCATGCAGGTGGGTTTATCATACAGCTTCTACCATTTGCCACAGAGGAAACCATAACCAAGCTTGAGAACAAGCTTTCCAGTATCGATTCCGTTACAAACTATTTTGAACGCGGAATGTCACCTGAAGAAATGATACGTGATATCCTGGGAAAAGAAGTGTTTGGTCAGGATATAAGCATAGAAGACGTGCGTGATACCCAATACAGATGTAACTGCTCAAGAGAAAGAGTCACCAAGGCTCTTATAAGTATCGGAAGAGATGAACTTAAGTCCATGATAGATGATGGTAAACCGGTAAATCTTCACTGCGACTTCTGCAACTCCGATTACGAGTTCACCATCCCCGAAATTAAACAGATATATGACAATTTATAAATTTTGGGATTTCTTTAAATCCCTGTCCCTCTTGGAGAATACGCAGCCGCAATAGTCCTGTCTATAAAGGCCGTATTCTTCCGAGAGTTCTATAGAACGCTTATAGCCGTTCTTTTTTTTGAAATCACTGAAGAGAAATATAGGTGATTTGACATCTTCAGCTCTACCGGAAGTTTCTCTCATCTTCCGCTCCAGCTCCATTCCTATTTCATTTAACCACTCAGCATTTTTATATGGACTGATTGAAAGAGTTGTAGAGAAATAATCATATCCGCGGTCACGTGCATACTCAGCTGTTTTTCTTAGTCTCAGCTTATAGCAATCGTAGCAGCGCTCCCCTCTTTCAGGCAGATTCTCTCTACCCTTAGCCATCTCATAAAAAAGCTCCGGCTCATAATCTCCTTCGATTACTTTCACATCCAGCGCAAAATCCGCCTCCCTGGTAAAACGTTTCAGCTCTTCTAAGCGCTTCTCATATTCCTGCTTCTCATCAATATTCGGATTATAGAAATAGACTGATATATCGAAATATCCCTCTAAAACCTCCAGGCAGTGCGAGCTGCATGGACAACAGCAGGCCTGAAGCAGAAGTTTAGGTCTTTTGGAAAGCTTCGAAACATCCTCTATCTGTTTTTCAAACTCAGCATAAAAGTTCTTATTCATAGGTTTTCCTTAATGATTTTTTGTATATTTTAGTAAGATTTGTTACACATTAACAGTTGACTTTGTCTAAATTATACAATATACTAATTATAGATATTTTTTGAGGTGAAGGAGGTTTTGACATGACTGTTGAACAGGCTATCAAAAAGTATAAGCTGGAGCCGGTAAATGTATATACTGCTAAGGTCAAAGCCAAGGAGCTTAACGTTGAAGAAGTGTTATACATGAATGTCCAGAAGAATAAGTACGCATATATTATTCGAGACGGTGCTAGAGGAACTATGCTCTACAAGGATGAGAAGAGTATGTACACCAAGATGTACAAAGGTCTTAAGATGATTCCTCTTGATCCGTGATTTTGGTAAGCATATATTTTAAGCAGGTGCGATGCACCTGCTTTTTTATTTTTCCATATACCAATTACTTAATCTCACTCTTAACCTTGAGAACCTGCTTCATATGATCTACACACTTCTCATCAAGGTCAAGAACATAAATCTCCTGCTTGTCTCCCTCTCCGGCATATATTGCAACAACCTGATCTCCGGGAACTATTCCTACATACTCTGTAACCTTGATCTTGCCCAGATCTATATCATTTTTTACACGTTCACTGGTTGCCCAGTCCATCTTTGTTATATCATTTGCTTCAAGAACACCTATAGGCTTTCTCTTCTTCTTCGCTATGATTCTGGCAACATCTATGTCACCGTTTGTGATGATGAATTCAATCTCCTGATGAAGATAATCCTTACATATAACTATCAGAGCTATACTTCCTGAGAAAATCAGCACACCCAGCGGTGGTGACAGAAGCACAAGCAACGCACCTACCAGAAACAGCACTATACACATAAGGAGTGCAAGTACATTTATAGGGCTTGGTTTTATCTTGATCAGTCTTTCGTTATATCTGTCCACTTTATTCCACCTCTCCTACTGCATTTGTAACTATATTCTTGTAAGAGTAGTTATCTACTGTCTCCAGAAGAGCTATAGACTGACAAGCTATTCCGAGTCCTTCTCCTGTAAATCCGAGCCCCTCTTCCGTAGTCGCTTTAATATTCACCCTGTCCTCCTCTATGCAGAGAACATCAGCTATATTTTTTCTCATCTCAGCTATGTGAGGTGCCATCTTCGGCTTCTGTGCAATAATGGTCGCATCTACATTTCCTATGATATAGTTCAGCTTATCGAGCATATTTCTGACCTCAGCCAGAAGTACCATACTGTCAGCCCCTTCATACTTAGGATCTGTATCAGGAAAATGTTTTCCTATGTCCCCAAGTGCCGCAGCACCGAGAAGACTGTCCATTATAGCATGTGTCAGACAGTCAGCATCTGAGTGTCCCAGAAGCCCCTTCTCATATTCTATCCTGACGCCTCCAAGTATCAGAGGTCTGCCCTCTACCAGCTTGTGTACGTCATAACCCATTCCTACTCTCATATATTCACCTTCAATTTTTTCTTATTCTTCCCAGACTACATCTGAACCATCATCCACGTAACGTCCACCGTCATGATAAACCTTCATAGCTGTAAGCAGATTGGTTATACCAAGAATAAGTACAATGATACCAAGCACAATAGCCGCATTCACTATGAGCCAGCGGTTAAAAACAATCAGAACAAATCCAAATACGAGTGTAATTAAATCATTTATTATAAATTGCTTAAAGAAATCCGTTTGCCCCTTTATCTTGTAGGCGTCCCGAATCCTCAGTATCGAGTTCACCAGAATGAACACGCCGATAACTACCATCACATAGGATGCAACTCCCTTGGGAGTGATGATACATATAAGACCTGTAACAACAAGAAGCACGGCAAATGTCATAGTTACCGGAGAAATACCGGCAAGAAGTGTACATCCTAATCCGACTCCTGCCACGAGAAGAATGACACCCATCATTCTGACTACGAGGTCAACCGCCTCATCTCCCCAGATGATCAGAAACAGGCCTAGAATAACCATGATAAATGGCATAGCCAGTGAATTTCCACATCTCTGAAAAAATCTCTTTGCAGAATTCGCGCCTTCAACCTTAGTACTTAATTCTTTCATACTTCATCATCCTTTTTTATTTGATAATATATAACTTTTTTAAGTAAAAACACTCCTAATAGTATAGTATGGTTTATAAAATCAGTCAATGGGAACGGTTCTTACCTGCTTCTATAAGCTCGATTATTTTATCCGCCACTGAGTCCTCGGTATTCGGTCCGATTATTTCATCCGCTGCATCAAGTGCAAGCTTAGATGAGTTAGCAACCGCAAAGCCAAGCCCGGCAGCCTTTATCATGTCAGCATCATTATCTGCATTTCCAAATGCAGCGACATTTTTTATATCTATTCCCAGATACTCGCACATCCCAAGAAGTCCGTTTCCTTTGCCGCATTCCTTGTAGGATATCTCTATCAGCTCCGGTATGGAGGACGTGTAATATATATCATCGACCTCATTTCCAAGTCTCTCATAAAGCTCATCAAAAAGAGCACTGTCGAAGACGTTATAGTTCATACAATCCAGAGAGGTCTTGTTCTGCTCTATAAAATCTCTGATATTATCCTCGGGAAGTCTGGTCTTCTTCAGGTACCTCTTCCTATGCTCTGATATCCTGTCATTAGAAAGCAGCGTATCCAGAAGACGTCTGTCAGAATGGGGAACACCCTTTGTAAATGCATCCAGGTAAACTCTGTCTGCATAGTCATCTGCCACCCTGACTATCTGATCCACGGAATGTGGCTTCAGTGAAAAAGACCTGAGACAGCATTTGTTTTTCACATCGAAAAGATTTGCACCATTTGAGCATATGGCATATCTGATTCCGGGCACATCTATTATATCCTCAGGAAGAGAATAAAAGGATCTACCGCTCGCTATTACCGGCTCAATCCCGGCCTCTTTAGCTTTAATAAATGCGTCTCTTGTTTTTTCTGAAAGCCTTCCTTTTCCATCCAGTGCAGTATCGTCAAGATCGAAGGCAACCATCTCTATCTTCATTAGTTTTTCCTTTTAGCTTCATTTATGATTCTCTCAGTACTGTGTCCGTCACAAGAACCCATATACTCCTTGTAGAATTCCTCGAGCTGAGCCATAGAGAAATTCTCATACAGTTTTTCTTCAAATACTCTCCCGAGTTCCTCGGCATTCTTCGCAAGAGGTGCCGGAAAAGTCTTAATATCAGCATAAAAGCCTCTGCTCTTTTCATATTCTTGTATGTCAGGACAGAAAAGAACAAATGGTTTTCTGAACACGGAATAATCAAAAAGCACTGATGAATAATCTGTTATCATTATGTCTGCAACCGGAAGCAGCTTCTCTGTCGCAAGCTCCCTGCTGGGATCATCCTTCCAAAAATGACTGTACTTCTTCTTTAAGTGAGGATGAAGCCTGATAACCAAATAGTAATCATCCTTCAGACTTTGAAAGACCTTCTCTATGCCACTTTCGATTCCGACGCATCTCGGATCAGAAGCATTTCCCGAAAACGATGGGGCATAAAGAACTATCTTCTTCCCCCTGGCCTGTGGACATAGTTCATAGAATCTGTTCCTGCATTCCTGCTTCCACTCTTTATCAAAATATATATCTGTCCTTGCAAGTCCAAGTGGTTTTGTCACTCCCTCGGGAAGTCTGAGCGCGCTCTCCCATACAGGCACACAGACCGGAGCACTTACGGTGACCAGATCATAGTTTTTAGTTACGACCCCCTTATAATACTCCGGTATATCATCCTTCGTATCATATCCCATCTTCTTCATAAGACCGCCGGAATGCCATAGCTGCACAACTCTTGTTTCCGGTCTCTTATCACAGGAGGAAACAGGAAGAAAATAGCTGCAGATATATACATAACCTGCAGCAGCGTAGTTTTTCATGAAGTCCTTCATATAGCGCATACTCTCTGCCCTGCTCATTTTGGATATATCTCTTGTATAAATCTCCGGAATATATCCCTCCTCGACCAGAGCTGCATATACTGCCTGCATGCTATATGGAAGGCTGTCACTATGCATATCCGCCATGATTATTTTATTCGGATTTACAGCAGTCTTCTTCACCGCCCTCCTGTAAACCCTTGGCAGATACACATTTTGTATATACATTTTCAGATATTGTTTAATCCTGAATCCGAGTCCCATATCAATCACTCATTTTTAATCATATCTTCTATAGCTGTACGGCTGATTCCGATCACATTGGCATTATTTCTTTCTGCCGCAGCATTTTTAACAGCTACTCCCTGAGGAAGACTTGAAGCATCAGTAGTTGTTGCTATATATGCATCAGGACTTGAAGCAACCATCAGACCGCCGTTTTCGATATTCTGCTTCAACATCTCAACCTCAGAAGTCAGATTGTCGATGGTCGTCTGCATGGCAGCCTGAGTATTTTCATATTCCTCATTTTTAACTGTAAGACCTTCCATCTGCATCTTCAGATTATCGATCTCACTGTTTTTAGTAGACAGAGTTTTATTGTAGCTTGTCTTCATCTCTCTGAGCTTCTCATTGTAGTTACTTTTAAGCTCCGGAGACACCAGAAAAAAGAATATGGCAACTCCGATAAAAACACCGGCGATCATATATATGTTTGAGTATCTGGCAAGACTCTGCTCCTTATATCTCTTCATCCTGAGACTACGAGTCTTTTCCTGATCCTTCACTGCGATCTTCCTGGCCGGTCTCTTCTTCTCCTGCTCTATTCCGTAATAATCATAATACTCTGCGTCATCTTTTCTATTCAGTTCGCGGTCGCTCCTCTTATGAGAACCGGCACCGGATACAGCTTCGTCTTCTT
>AUXO011878791.1_pt1 | contig 12520 bp, 13 predicted proteins | sample 768731 | NCBI WGS metagenome assembly AUXO01 (sample SAMN02715735, study PRJNA202380) | gut metagenome | biome: sheep rumen | host: Ovis aries | place: New Zealand: Palmerston North | reverse complement strand
TGGCGCATACGGGACAGAGGGACCGCGCAGGCCGGCCCTATATCACCCATCTTGCTACGGTGGCATCATACGTCACGACGATGGAAGAAAAGTGCGTCGCCTGGCTCCATGATACCCTGGAGGATACAGCGCTTACCGAGGGGGATTTAAGACCCATCTTTGGGGACCGGATCACGGACGCTGTTGTTGCCATGACCCATACCGCGGATGTCCCCTATCTGGACTATGTGAGGGCGCTCAAGCACAACCGGCTGGCGAAAGTGGTCAAGCTGGCGGATCTCCGCCACAACATGGATCCCTCCCGCCAGGGAAATTTCACGGAGGATTGGCAGATCCGCATGAAAACCAAGTATCTCCCGGCGGTCAGGATTCTGACGGAAGATACGGAATAAGGTCAGATACAGAAGGAAGAAGCAGGTCCGGCTGAAACGGCATCTGGGACTTAGGGGGAATCTTTGTATACTCCTGAGGAATCCAGACGGCGTGCCAGCCGGCTTTTTTTGCGCCCAGGATGTCCGTTTCGTAGCTGTCCCCAATGTACCAGAGGTTGTACGGTTCAAGCTTCCAGCGGTCCTCCGCAATCCGGTAGAGCCTGGTGTGGGGCTTGTCCGTCCCGATCTCGTCAGAGACGAGGACGTGATCTGCGGGAAACCAGCGGCTTAAGGTTAGGTTCTGATATTTTTTCCACTGGCGTGCCGCTGATCCGTTGGTGATGATGCCGAGAAAATATCCATTTTCTTTTGCCCGATTCAGAAAGGTTTGAATTTCCGGCAGAAGAGACTGTTTCTCGCCTTCTTTGGCGTAGAGATCTTCAAAATGCAGCGCCTGCTCTGCCGTCAAGCTGATACCGAGGGCGGAGAAGGACCGCCTGGTTCGAACCATTTTCATCTCCCTTTCGGAGATCTCTCCCCTGATCCGGCGCAGATATTCCTCTTCGCCGATCGGTCGGCTGCTTTTAAAGAGGGCGGAGAAATCCTTGAAGGAAATCTGTAATTCATGCAGGAATTTTTTTGCAGCGGATATGTAGGGCTTACTTCTTAAGTAAAGGGTGTCGTCGAGATCAAAGATCAGAGCCGGTTTCATAAGGACCTGCCTTCCGGAAAATGTTTTCACAATTTGTTTGAAAGATGAACACAGGATGTTCACAAGTTTCCTTTACTATAAGTCTTGTAAGATGATAAGAGCAAGCAACAAATAACTTTTTCATTTTCATAAAAACTCCTTCCCTTTAAAAGCACCCGCTCGTCGGGTGCTTTTATTTTGCTTGCACAGTGCTAGAAAACTTGGAAAATTCGGCTAAAGCCTGGTATCTTAGATTTAAAATTGGCTTGTTGGTATAAAGATACTGCGAGCCATAGGACAAAATGTATTGCTGTAAACCGTCTTCAGTCTTGTATATCAAGAGAGGCGGTTCAATACTTTACGGGTAGACAAATCGTATTGATAAGAGGTGCGTAGAGCCTTGTATATCAATGGTTAAGGGCAGTTTCCCTTTTCTTAAAATCAGAATTGCAGAGGAAGAGGGAAATGGAAAAGTAGGATCTCTCTTCTGAATTGTAGCTTAATTCTATAGGTGATATACTGAAGACAGTAAAACTGCGGAGGAATTATATATTTACAGATAAAAATATGAGGGCAGGCAGCCCGCGAATTGGAGGTGAGCGGACATGAAGGAATGGACGAGGGAAGAGAAGTATCGGGTGCTGGGCGACCCTGAGGAAATCCGGGACTTACATGAAAACATCCAAAAGTCCAATTATAGGCAGATCTTTCATGTGCAGCCGGTCACGGGACTATTGAATGATCCCAATGGATTTGTCTACCACAACGGCGAATGGCACCTCTTCTACCAGTGGTGCCCATGGGGCGCGGTACATGGGCTCAAATACTGGTACCATGTGGTGTCAAAAGATCTGATCAAATGGGAGAACCTGGGTGTCTGCATCCGCCCGGATACGGAATACGACAATAAGGGAGCCTATTCGGGATCGGCTCTGCCGACCGGGGACGCCCTCTATCTCTACTATACCGGCAATCACAGGGACCGGAACTGGCTTCGGACTCCCTACACTCTGGTGGTAGCGCTGAAGGATAATGGAGAACCGGAGAAGATCCTGCCGCCTCTTTTTGGACCGGAGGCGGGCTATACCGAACATCAGAGGGACCCAAAAATCATTTTCAATGAAGAGAATCAGACCTACTACATCATTATCGGCGCCCAGACCTATGATAAGCACGGCTGCATCCTGGTCTACCGCTCTAAGGATCCGCTGGAAGGCTGGGAATTTGCCGGTCAGCTCAAGGTACCGGGCTTTGAGGACTTCGGCAGTATGTGGGAATGTCCCTCGATTGAGCGTATCAGCGGGAAGGACATCCTGATCTTCTGTCCACAGCATCTTAAGCTGGACGGCAGGGGAGATTCTATTCACCACAATGGCTATATATTGGGACGGATGGACTTTGATACGCTGACCTTTCATCCGGACGGCAGTTTCCATGTGCTGGATTTTGGCTTTGACTCCTACGCCGCTGAGTGCGCGGCGCAAAAGCTCATGAACAAGAACGCGGCGGTTCTGGTCGCCTGGATGGGGCTGCCGGATGCTGCTTACCCGGTGACGGATGAGGAGGAGTGGTCCGGCTGTCTGACCCTGCCCAGAGAGCTGACGATTCGAGGACGGCGGCTGATACAAAAACCTTTGGAGAGTCTGAAGAAGCTGAGAGGGGAAGCGGTCGATCCGGCAAAGCACCGTTTACCCAGGGAATGTGAAATGGAAGTGATCTGTGGAAATGAAGCCGGGGTCGGGGACGCAGCCGGGGCGGATTCCCTGGTGGACCGCCTGACTTTAGATGTATCGAGGGACAATCTTATGCTCAGCCTCTTTACGAAGCCGGATGGGTCTGGCGGTCTGCACCTGACCTTTGAAGCCCGGGCGGGAGTCATTGAGGTGGACCGGTCGGATCTGACCAATCGCTTCAATACCCAGTATGGGGAAGTAAGAAGCCGACCGCTTGAAGCGGGACTCCGCCATTTGCGGATCTTTATCGACAGCAGTTCGGTTGAAATCTTTGTCAACGACGGAGACGCGGTCTTTACTTCCCGTGTATTCCCGACGGAAGAGGAGCATGGTTTTGCCTTAGAGGGCAGGGCAGAGGTGAAGATCTGGACCCTGGAGAAGGCTGTTAGAGATGATTTTGTGGTATAGGCGGCTTATTTTCTTAAGCTTTCTGCTCCGTCGGAACGATGATGCCCAGGATCTTGCCCTCGTTATAGAAGGAGAGGATCAGGGCTCCGATAAGACAGATGGCAGCGGCTGTGATGGCGGCGATCCGATAGCCCATGCCCGTTTCCGGATGGATGGAGGCAAAGGCGGTAAAGATCAGCATGGAGATACTCTGACCCAGTTTAAAGGCAAAGGTTCTTGCCGCAAAGAACATCCCTTCGCGCTTCTCCCCGGTCGTGATGCTGTCCGCCTGGGCGATATCGGCGACAATCGCCTGGGGCAGGATGCCGAGGGTCGCCATGGGGAAGGCCGCGATCGCGACGACCAGGACGCCCCAGATCAGCCCGCCGACGCCGAACAGACCGGAAATGGCGGTGATGATGTAGGCGGTGCTGAGCCCGCAGAAACCAAAGAGAACCAGACGCTTCTTATTCAGCCTGTGAGCCAGCAGGTTGACGGCGGGATAGTTGGCAAAACTTAAGAGAGTCATGGCGACGTAGAGGATGGTCGTCATAGTCTCCGGCAGTTTCATCAGGGATGTGACAAAGAAGGGCAGACCTGTCTGGAAAATGGTCAGGGCGACGAAATACAGGACATCGGACCCGACGAAGATGCGGAAATCCCCATTGCGGAAGGTCTTGGCAAGGGAGATAAAGGCATTGTCATTTGACGGAATGGCGTTGATATAGTCCTTTTCCCGAATCGTAAAGGTTGGGACGAAGAGGGCAAGAAGCCCAATGACGGAAAGGCCCACAAAGGTGATGCGGATGGCAAGGACTCTGCCGAAGATCGGAGTCAGGGGCCCCCAGATGTAGGGGGCGGCATAACCGATTGCCGATCCGAGCAGGAAGGTGACGCTGATATAGGTGGAAATACTGATGCGCGTATCCTGCGTCGTTCCCAACTCGGAAATGAGGGCATTGTAAGGCGTACAATAAGTTGTCATAAACAGATAAAAGAGCAGGAGGGTGACGAGCAGCCATACGCTGTTGATGCCCGATACGTGGTTGACCGGAGTCCAGAAGACGAGGACCGTGATAACGGCAAAGGGAAGGGCAATTTTCTGCATAAAGGGAATGCGCCGACCCCTGGGATTTTGGGACCGGTCCGACAGGTTGGCTATCAGGGGATCCGTGACGGCGTCAAAGATTCGCCCCAGGGCGGCGATACCGCCTATGATTGTTGCGATACCCAGGATGATCCGCCCCTGGGGGATAAACAGGATCTGTCCCGCCTCCTGCGACGCGTGGTCCGGCTGGTAGAAATAGACGAGCCAGTTGGTGATGAGCGCGGAGAGCAGGGACCAGCCGAACTGGCCGATGGCAAAGCACCACATCTTTCCTTTTGTCAGTGTTTTCATGATAGGTCCTCCCTGGGATGATAGTAGATTTTTCGGCAGCGGGTTCGAAGAACTGTCGGATTTAACGAAATGAAGCCACTTATCTGACTAAGATACCGTCGACGAGGATGCGGACAACTTCCGCCAGCCCCTCGTTGTAAGTCAGGTGATTTTCGATCAGGACGTCGCGCTGGAAGAACTGCTCGATGGCGGCTTCCAGCATCATTTTAAAAATGGGGAGCGAGACCTGGCGGACGCTGCCCTCCTCCATGCCCTTGCGTAAAAGGGAGAGAGTGGGTTCCCAGTCATTTTCCAGACGCTCCTGAACGTGGGCAAAGATGGCAGGGAAGCGGTCCTTCAAAATATAGAGATTGCGCAGATCGATATCCTTGTAGCGGTCCGGCATGACGCCCAAAATGGCGCGAATCCGTTCCGGGGTCGTAAGAGCCGGATCATCCAGAACCTCCTGCTCGCTCTCCTTGATGGAGTCGAAGCAGTAATCCACCATCTGATAGAACAGATCCTCCTTGTCCCGAAAGAGGACATAGATGGTTTTCTTACTCATGCCGACTGCCTTGGCGACGTCGTCCATCGTGAATTTTAAACCGCTGTCATTAAAGAGCGTGATGACGGCTTCCAGAATCTTGACTTTTGAATCCCTGGTGTTCATCGTGTCCCTTCTTCCTTAAGATTAAATCGAAACAGTTCTATTTATGAAAGGAAACTTTTGATTATGAACTAGTTTCCTCTATTGTAGCGGTTTTGGGAGGGAGGCACAACAAACGAAACGTACAAAAAATAGAGCCATATTTGTGAAATGTGCCGGATTGACTTGTTTGGAAAATGATTATAACAGAACGAAAGGGAAAAGAGGGGAAGAAACTTAAAAATGTCTGAATTAAATAAAATAAATATCAAATTAAATCGAATATAAATATAAAAAAGAAATAAAATCAGAAATATAGTTGACAGGGTTTGGAAAATCGTGTATATTAAAGACAACAAAGAAAGAGAGAAAAAACAAGAGAAACCGTTTATTTCTCAAGTAATCCTCACCGATGAGGCGGTGACGAGAAAGCCGCCGGAGGAAATCTAAAAAGGAGGTACGGACCCAAGGCAAGTTAACGAGTTACCCCATATTATCAAAGAAATGCGAGGTACAAACCAACATTCACATAAGAGTTTCAACAAGATCGTGACAGATAAACGATGAAAGGATTGGAGGTAGAGTCCAACATATACATAAGCGGTTTACCTCATGAAAGCAACAAGTAGTGAAACGGAAAGAATCGAGGAGGTTCAGTCCATTGGAAGATGAAATTTCATAAGAGCGGCGTTCGGACAAAGAGATTCGGATGCCGCTTTTATTTTGCTGTTTTAAAGGGATTCGGAGTGATTGGACAGATATGCTGATGAAAACCGCCTTGAGGCTATGTATATCAAGAAGCGGAGCAGCTCAATCTTGTTTAAAAGAACTTTGAGGATTCGTGCCCTGAACTGTCTCTTAGTGGTATACTGGGCATATTCGCATTTTTAGGAAAGAGAGGACGAAGATGAGAAAAGTCGAAAAAGTTCTGATCGGTGCGGCGGTAGCAATCGGCGTGACGGATGCCGTATTGACCCATCGGGCTTATCTGAAAAAGAAGGGGATCGCGGTGCGGGACCTGGTTTTAAAGAACCTGGATGATCTGCGCTTTCGCAAAAATCTGAATCCGGAACATCCGGCGGAGGAGATTCCGATTGAAGGGGAGGGACAGGATTAATCATGCAGATCCTGATGGACCTAGTCAATAATCATGTACTGCTCTCCGCCTTTGCGGGCTGGCTGATCGCCCAGGTACTGAAGATTATCATGGAGACGGTAAAAAATGGGTTTTCCGCTAAAAGGTTAGCCGGAGGAGGCGGAATGCCCAGTACCCATTCCGCTACGGTGACCGGTCTTGCCGTCGGGGCAGCTCTGACAAATGGTTGGAACAGTACGGAATTTGCTATCGCCTTCTTTCTTGCCATGATTGTCATGTATGACGCCATGGGAGTCCGTTACGAGACGGGGCTGGAAGCGAGAATTTTAAACCGGATGCGCCAAAAGGATCTGGAAGAGGGACGGGCCCCCTACTTCGACAAATCCCTCGATGAGAAGATGGGGCACACGGTCCCGGAGATCATCACCGGCTTTTTGATTGGAATTGCAGCAGCTTGTCTGGTCTGCCTGATTATTTTCTAAGAATAAAGTCAGAAATAAACTGTGTCTGGAGAAACTGAGTGACTCAGTACAGATAAACTGATGGCAAAGACTGACCTGCAAGAGGATGTTAAATGAAGGAGTTTTTATGGTAAGACCGATTGAACGGGATACATAAATCATGCAAAGCCTCAGACAAAATAAGTCTCAAGTAAAAGGGCAAGCATCAAATTACGGATGCTTGCCCTTTTTGCTGATCAGATTTCAAAATCCATGCAGGTGCGGGTTCGGGTATAGGGACGGACCTTCGTATCGGCAACCGCAACATGGGCGGGATGAACCGCATAGGCTGCCAGGGCAGCTTTGCTCTCAAGCGTCGTGTCCAACATGACGTCCGCATTGGAAGTGGCAAGTCCGTCGATGTAGACATGGACTTCTTTTAAGCCCGGTACTTTGCCGACCAGACTTTCAAGCCCCTCCTTGATGTCCGCCTTTACCTGGCTCTTTTCTTCCGGTGAGAGTTCTTCTTTTAACTGCCATAGGATGACATGTTTGACCATTTCTTGAAAATCCTTTCTCATTTTATTTTAGAGGTTATCGCTTCTGCGGATATAGCCCGGCGCTGCGGGATCAGCGATGATTTCTTTGGCACGGATTACCTTTGCCCATTTATCCACGACCTGCCCTTCGATATGGACATCCGGTCCGATCTGGGCATAGGACAGGATCACACTGTTGCGGACGACAGCTCCTTTTTCAATCGTGACACCCCTGCCGATGACGGAGTTTTCAACGATACCTTGGATCAGACAGCCGTTTGATACGATTGAATTTTTGACGGATGCCCCTGTACAATAGGTTGTCGGGCAGGAATCTGTCGTCCTGGTGTAGATCGTCCAGTCCGGACGGAACAGATTCTCCGCGAGCTTGTGATCCAAAAGGGCAAGGTTGGCATCGAAGTAGCTCTTAAAATCGGTGACAGCCGCGAAGTAGCCGCGGTGGGCGACGCCCCGTATGTCAAGATCGGCTGCGGAAGCACTGACAATATCCGCCAGTGTGAACATGGAGGATTCTTTTTTCGCCTCCTGGACCAGTTGGATAAAGAGGTCCTTCTTCATAACATAGGTATCCATGAAGATGTCCCGGTTTTTGGCCTTGCCGATATTTTTCTCAAGGGAAATAACTCCCTTCTGCCGGTTGAGGTTTAAGATGAAGCAGTTGAGGAAGGCTTCCTTGGCGTTGTCAACCCTGTGGTACAAAAGGGTGATGTCGGCACCGGAGGAGATGTGTTCCTCTACCAGGTCGGCGTAATTCTGAGTGTAGATCATATAAGACGGCGCGATGACGACGTAGTCCTGGTGCATACGCTGGATGATCTCCAGATTTTCCATGTAGGCGGAAATATCCGTGTTGTAGATCTCATTGACGGAGCTGCCCTGGGGGAAGAGCATCTGCAGCTTTCCCCGTTTGGAATTGATATTAAAGGTTCGTCCGCTTCCCAGATGCTCGGTAAGGGAGCGGGGCTTATTTCCCATATAGACCTGAATGTAGTCAATGTCGCTGTTGCTCATATTGGAAATCGGAAAGTCAACAATGCGGTATCTCCCGATGAAGGAGAATGCTGCGATCGGACGATAATCCTGCATTCCCTCGACCTTAATGAATGGAGCCGATGAAGCAACAATACCAAATATCTTTGCCATATTACTCTACCCCTTTCACACGTTTTGCAACCAGTGTAATGTTTTCACTGCCGGCATCTCCGACAACAGCCCCCTTGCCGATGGTGATGTTCTCGGCAACCAGAGCACGGGTGACTTTGGCTCCGGCCTCAACGCGAACTCCCGGAAGAAGCACGGAGTCGATGACTTTTGCCCCTTCCTCAACGACGACTCCCGTCGAGAGGACGGAATGTCTGACATCGCCCAGGACGACAGCGCCCTGCGTGATATAGGCATGGTCAACCTGTGTATCCGGGCCGATGTACTGAGGCAGGGCGGAAGCGTCATCCGTATAGATCTTCCAGGAAGTATCGTTCATATTCAATTCCCCTCTGTCATCCAGCAGGTCCATGTTGGCTTCCCAGAGAGAGTCAATAGTTCCAACATCCTTCCAATATCCCTGGAACTTGTAGGCGACCAGTTTCTTGCCGTCCGCAAGAAAAGCAGGAATGATGTCTTTTCCGAAGTCATGACTGGAGTCGGAAGCTCTCATATCGGCGACCAGGGCCCTGCGAAGATCCTTCCAGGTGAAGATGTAGATCCCCATGGAGGCCAGATTGCTCTTGGGCTGAGCCGGCTTTTCCTCAAATTCCACAATATTGCCTTCCTCATCGGTATTCATGATACCGAAACGGCTGGCCTCCTTCATCGGAACCGGGATGACGGCAACTGTCAGATTCGCCCCGCGCTCTTTGTGATAGGTCAGCATGGCGTCGTAATCCATCTTATAGATGTGGTCACCGGAAAGGATCAGCAGATATTCCGGCTCATAGCTGTCGATAAAATCAATATTCTGGGAAATGGCGTCCGCGGTTCCTCGATAGACATTCAGTCTTTCATCGGCCTTTTCCCGGGGGGGAAGGACAAACACACCGCTGTCTTTTGAATCCAGACCCCAGCGGCGACCGGCGGCGACGTAGCTGTTCAGAAGTACGGATTCATACTGGGTCAGAACTCCGACGACATCAATTCCGCTGTTTGCGCAGTTGCTGAGCGGGAAATCTACAATGCGGTACTTGCCGCCGAAAGAAACAGCCGGTTTCGCGACCTTATTGGTCAGGTCCTTCAAGCGGCTCCCGCGTCCTCCGGCAAGGATCATGGCTAACATGTTTTGACTCATAGTAAAGCCTCTCTTTCTGTTTTTTAGATCAAAAATGCCGAAATTCAGGTTACAGATATTTTATCACACTTTCACGAAAAACAGGTTAGATATAGGTAAAAAGCGGGCATAATTTCTAAAAGAAGTAGACAAAAGACGGAAACTGAATATGGAAATGCAGTTCCCTGAAATTTAGAATTTTTGATAGAATATGGATAGGAACTGTATAAGCGGGTTTTTTATGTTTCCCTCTCTATAATATGGGGAACAGGGAGGTTATCATGCAGGGAGTTGTATTTCCGGTTCAGATCTGGATCTTACTGGTACTGTGTCTGCTTGTAAGCTGCGTCGGTTTTTACAAGCTGGTCTATTTTATTTCCATCGGCTATGGCTTTGCGGTCTGCGCATCGGGCGCCGCCCTGCTGGTCATCTATCACAGGACCTACGGCTTTTTCGCTGCCCTCCAATGTGTCCTGTTTATGGTCTACGGCATCCGGTTAGGCGGATTTTTGCTGCTGAGGGAGATTAAGAGCGCATCCTACCGCAAGGTCTTTCAGCAGGTTCGAGGGGATGCTCAGGCTCCCTTGCTTGCCAAGCTGGGGACCTGGATTTCGGTCTGCCTGCTCTATGTGATGGAGGTCTCTCCCGTTTTATACCGCGGTGCCAATGGAGACAGCAAAAACTGGTCGGCAGCGGTCGGGGCTGTTCTGATGATCTGCGCGCTGGTCCTGGAGAGTCTGGCGGATGCAACCAAAAGCGCTTTTAAGAAAAAGAACCCGCATCGTTTCTGCGACACGGGTGTCTTCAAGCTGGTCCGCTGCCCCAACTATCTGGGTGAGATGCTGTTCTGGACAGCGGTCTTTCTTTCTTCTTTCGGGTCGGTCCGGGGCTGGCAGTGGCTGGTCGTTCTGGTCGGCTGGCTGGGGATTCTCTACATCATGTTCGGCAGTGCAAGGCGGCTCGATATCCGGCAGGAGAAGAACTACGGGTCTGACCCGGAATTTCAGGCGTATACGGCTAAGACACCGATCCTTCTGCCCTTCATTCCCCTCTATCATTTGAAGGATGCAGGATTCTTTATCAGCTGATAAAGATCAGAGCATCATGGTTCTTCCTGCTGATAGGAAGAAAATTGCAGGAACTTGATGGGATAAAATCTTTGAGAAGCGAAAAATCGGCATCCTCAGATCGTGAGTATGCCGATTAAAAACATCAGCTGGGCGGCAGAGTTTGTCAGCTCTTCCTTCCAGACTTCGGAGGTTGTTTCACCTGCCTTGCGGGCGAAGGAAACCATGAAACAAATTCCGATCAGACCCAGGATGAAGAAGAGGACAGCCGGAAAGGACAGGATGCCTGCAAAGAGAGCCGACCAGGAAATCCGGCGGAATTTTACGAGAATTCCTATCAAGGTCAGGAAAAATCCGGCTGGCATCAGGTAGCGAAGCTGGCGGCTTAAGATCCGGATGTCCCGGTGGGAGACCGTCACGATCAGTTTCCAGATCACTTTCAAGAGACCGGCGGCGATGACCAGGCAGATGCCGATGGAAAAGAGTCTGCTTGAAAAGCGGCGTGCTACGATTCCTGCGGAGAGGGCAAATAAAAGAACCGGGGCCAGATCGACCAGGACGAGGGGGAGACTGTAGCCTTCATAGGGATTTGCGGCGGATGCTTTCATACCGGCTGCGCCTCCAGATAGGCTGCCGTCAGCAGGGGATTTTGTTCGGACCGGCTGTGCTTCCTGAGAATCAGGTTCAGCCATTTATCCCCTTCAAGCCCCGGCTTGACATCGGCAGAAACCCAGGATTCCTCTAAAGTCAGATCCCTGACGGCTCGCATGGCACGGCGGAATTTGCGCTCAGTCATGTCGTTGTAAAAGCGCCCTTCCCGGACTTCCTGCTTCTCACCGAAACGGAACGAGGCGTAGAGAATGCCGCCGTCGACCAGAGCCTGGGAGATCCTGTACAGCACGATGCTCAGTTCCTGGTCACTTAAGTGGAGGAGGGAAGCGCACGCCCAGATTCCGTCCCAGGACTGGATGTCCACCAGGTCCGTAAAGAGCATTTTTCGGACATTGGTCTCGGTATAGCAGGACGCCTGGTAGCACATCTCGTCCGAGGCGTCGATACCGTCCGCGCGGAAACCGTGGGAGCGGAAATATTTGATATCACGACCGGACCCGCAGCCGAAATCGAGGATCTTGGCGCAGTGGGGGAGCAGGCTCAAAAAATGATCCTGGGTCCCATGAAAATCGACGTCGATTGTGTCGGCGATGTATTCAGATGCGTGTGAGTTGTAGTAACTGATCGTTGAGTTCATACTCATTATTGTATGGTTGGCGAAAGCGTTTGTAAATCGACGAATTAGATGAACAATAGGAGAAAAGGGAGGTAAATATAGGAATTTTTCATACCTGGCATTAGCTTTCGGATGACGGGCAGAAGGGATTCGTGGTACAATGCCTTTCATCACGGGGCGGGAGGATTTTCGCCCTTTAGAAAGGGAGCAAGCGGATGCTGGGAAAGAAGATTCTGCTCTATGGCTTTTCCGAGGGAAATGGAAACATGCAGGCGGAAAATCTGGCGTTTAAGGTCCGAAAAATGGGAGTCGAAGTTGTCCCGGTCGCGAAGAGGGACTATCTGAGGACTCTGGGAGAGGCTGCCGGGATACCGGGAACTAAGATGCTGGGAGTCCCATCTGTCTTAAGAGGAGAGTACCAGGGACCGGACCTGCCGGTTAGGATGATTGTGATGGCGGGAGTGACCAGCCGGGAAATGGATGAGCTGCTGGTAATCTTTCCCACCTGCGGCATCACGAAAAATGATCTGAAGGCGATGCTGACCCCGGTCAATGCCCAGTGGAATGCGCTGGGACTTAGCCACGAGCTTATGGATGAACACCGGATGATGGGAGAGCAAAGATGAAAATTACCTATATCTACCACAGCGGCTTTATGGCGGA
>AUXO016366880.1_pt1 | contig 12522 bp, 8 predicted proteins | sample 768731 | NCBI WGS metagenome assembly AUXO01 (sample SAMN02715735, study PRJNA202380) | gut metagenome | biome: sheep rumen | host: Ovis aries | place: New Zealand: Palmerston North | reverse complement strand
CTTGCTCATCCGTGCAGTCGCACTATCAAAAAGAAATAACAAATACGCTCTTGAGAGCAAGCTCTCATCGTGTATTTGTTATTTCTTTTTGGCACTGCTCGTTAAATCGGAATTTAATTCCTATAACAGCGGTTGACAGAAAATATAGTATGGGCTATAATATTTTGACTGATAGTAGGATATTCTATATGGTATTTCACTATATTTATACAATGATTCTACTACATTTAAAAGAAAATAATAAGAGGAAGGTATCAGATAGAATGGCAGAGAAACAGTTTCTTACAAAAAAAGGTTATGAAGAGAGAGTTGCATTATTAGAGAATTTAAAAGTAGTTCGCAGAAAGGAAGTTGCTCAGAAGTTAAAGGAAGCAAGAGAACAGGGCGACTTATCAGAAAATGCTGAATATGATGCAGCGAAGGATGAACAGCGTGATATCGAAGCTCAGATTACAGAATTAGAGCAGATTTTAGCAAATGCTGAAATTATCCAGGATAACGATAAGAGCAAGGATAAAGTTAAGATGGAAAGCCTTGTTAAATTGTATGACTGTGACTATGAAGAAGAAATTGAATATACAATCGTAGGTTCTTCAGAAGCTGACCTTTTAAATAATAAGATTTCTAATGAATCTCCATTAGGTGCTGCATTAATCGGTAAGAAGGTTGGGGAAATCGTAACTGTTGAAGCACCAGCTGGTGAAATCAAGTACGAAATCAAAGCAATTATTAATGACTAATTTGATATAATTTCGTAACAATTCGGTAAATAGTAACATTTACCAACGATGTAAGATAGATACGTTATTGATATAGAACAAGGAGAAAGACAGTGGCAGAGAACAAGAAAGCACAGGGACCTGATGTCAATGAACAGATCCGTAACCGTATGGATAAGTTAAAGAATTTACAGGAAGCAGGAAAAGATCCATTTCAGATTACAAAGTATGATGTAACACATCACACAGATGAGATTCGTGCAATTTATGAAGCACATGAAAAGGAACTTTTAGGTAATAGAGAAGAAGTCAATGTAGAAGGCTTAGATGAGCAGCAGGCAAGAGATGCAAAAAATACAGATTATAATGAAAGACGTGCGATTATGGATGCATCTCCAATTACAGTAAATTTTGCCGGACGTATGATGTTTAAGAGAGTTATGGGTAAGGCATCATTTTGTAATATTGCAGATTTAAAGGGAAGACTTCAGGTATATGTTGCAAGAGATGCAATCGGTGAAGAAGCATATGCAGATTTTAAGAAGTCAGACATTGGTGATATTTACGGCGTGAAGGGATTTATTTTCCGTACAAAGACAGGAGAAATTTCAGTACATGCAGAAGAACTTACATTGTTAAGTAAGAGTCTTCAGGTGCTTCCAGAGAAGTTCCACGGTATCACAGATACAGATACAAGATATCGTCAGAGATATGTTGACTTGATTATGAATGATGAAGTAAAGACTACATTTATTAAGAGAAGTCAGATTATTAAGGAGATTCGTAACTTCCTTGCAGACAGAGACTTCATGGAAGTAGAGACACCTACATTGGTATCTAATGCTGGTGGTGCAGCTGCTAGACCATTTGAGACACATTACAATGCATTAAATGAAGATGTAAAGTTAAGAATCTCTTTGGAATTATATTTAAAGAGATTGATTGTTGGTGGACTTGAAAGAGTATACGAAATCGGTCGTGTATATCGTAACGAAGGTGTTGATACAAGACACAATCCAGAATTCACATTGATGGAATTATATCAGGCATATACAGATTACAATGGTATGATGGAATTAACAGAGTCTATGTTTAAGTATCTTGCAGAAAAGGTATGTGGTTCTTCTGTTATCACATATAATGGTATTGAGATTGACTTTGGTAAGCCATTCGAGAGAATTACAATGATTGATTGTATCAAGAAGTATTCCGGTGTTGATTTTGATCAGATTCAGACAGATGAAGAAGCAAAGGCACTTGCAAGAGAAAAGGGTATCGAATTTGAAGAACGTCATACAAAAGGCGATATCGTAAACCTCTTCTTTGAAGAATACTGCGAGAAGAACTTGATTCAGCCTACATTCGTTATGGATCATCCACTTGCAATTTCTCCATTAACAAAGAAGAAGCCAAGTGATCCAGAGAAGGTTGAACGTTTCGAGTTATTTATCAATACATGGGAAATGTGTAATGCATACTCAGAATTAAATGATCCAATCGATCAGAGAGAACGTTTTGCACAGCAGGATATCAATGCGGAAAATGGGGATGATGAAGCACAGCATACAGATGAAGACTTCTTAAATGCTTTATCAATTGGTATGCCACCTACAGGCGGTATCGGATATGGTATTGACCGTCTTGTGATGTTACTTACAGATTCACCAGCAATCCGTGATGTATTGTTATTCCCTACGATGAAGTCACTTGACTCAGATAAGAAGACGAAGTCAGAAACAGAAGGTGGATTTGAAGGTAACTGTGATCACTTTACTCCAAATGAGAAGATTGATTTCTCAAATGTGAAAGTTGAGCCATTATTTGAAGAAGCAGTTGATTTTGATACATTTTCAAAGAGTGATTTCAGAGCAGTAAAGGTAAAGGCTTGTCAGGCAGTACCGAAGTCTAAGAAGTTATTACAGTTCACATTAGATGATGGTACAGGCGTGGACAGAACAATCCTTTCAGGTATTCATGCATTCTATGAACCAGAAGAATTAGTTGGTAAGACACTGATTGCTATCACAAACTTGCCACCGAGAGCAATGATGGGAATTGAATCTAATGGTATGTTACTTTCAGCAGTAAATAATCTTAAAGATTCTGAGGATGAAGAATTACATCTTCTTATGGTAGATAATCATATTCCTGCGGGAGCGAAGTTGTACTAATAGGAATATAATATAAAAGAATTAGGACTTTGTATAAAAAGAGAGTTTGTATAATATCAAAAGTTAGATTGAAATCTAACAATTATGAGGTTGGTACAAACTCTCTTTTTGATATGGTGCAAGCATTAAAAGATACATATTCAGCTCAAGTTCATTATAAGTTCAACAAAAATCCAATAATAATCAAAATAATTGTATAATACTTATATTAAAATAGTACATATTAAATATGAAAACAAGCTATGAAAGAAAATAATCAGAAAAAATAAGGATAAATTAAAGAAAGATGGTGGGGAATATAACATATTAAGAGAAGAGTTATAGAGGAATGAAGTTATTATTATTGAAATAAAGAATCCGTATAACACGGTATCAGTTGGTGATGATTACCCAAAGTATATCCTGTGCAAAAGCAGGCTAAGCCGAAACGTAACACTGTCATAATTCTTCAGAATTAGCCATCATTACTTGAAGATTTGAGTATTCTTTTTATCCGTTTTATTATCAGGTGTTATACGATGCTATATCAATAGTTCCCTTGAACCCACATCCGAACGGGTGTACAATAGACACAAAATAAAAATAGATTGGAGAATACATATGAAAACTTATCTTATTTTACTTGTGATTGCGTTACTTGTTTCATCAATCGGATTTAAGAAGTACGTGTGGTTTATTTCACTCGGTTATGGTGGGGCAGTAGCTGCAATTGGAATTGCACTGTTTGTCATCTTTGGAGAAAAATTAACAATTGCAACAGGAGTTCTTGCAGCGTTGTTTATCATTTATGGATGTCGTCTGAGTGGTTATTTAGGATACAGAGAGTTAAAGAGTGCATCGTATAACAAGACCATGAAAAAGGAAATCAAAGATGGAAAAGATATGGCATTTGTTGCAAAATGTGGAATCTGGGTGTCAGCAGCGATTCTTTACGTGTGTGAGACATTACCAGTGCTGTTTCGTTTGCAGACAGGAAAAGTGGATGATACATTTGCAATTGTGGGAATCTGCATTATGATAGTTGGATTATGTGTAGAAACGACAGCAGATTTGCAGAAGAATCGTGCAAAGAAGGTCAATCCACACCGTTTTGTTGATACAGGATTATTCCGTTTGGTACGTTGTCCGAATTATCTTGGAGAAATGTTATTCTGGACGGGCGTATTTGTATCGGGATTGAATGTATATCACAATGTGTGGATGTGGCTGAGTGCACTTGTTGGCTATCTTGGTATTATTTATGTGATGTTTGGCGGTGCAAGACGATTGGAGATTCGTCAGAATAAGAATTATGGAAATGATCCGGAATATCAGAAGTATGTGAAAACAGTTCCGATTATGGTGCCATTTATTCCACTATACAGTGTAGAAAAATATAAATGGCTGGTTGCATAACGAAAAATTAAGAGCGTATTGTATTTATAAAAGATACGCAATTTAAAAGAAATAGAAAAAAGAGATGCAGCTTGTTTTGATAAAAAGGATGAGCTGCATTTTGAATATGAGAAACATAAGGAGAGAGAAATGGCTGATTTAGAAAACGGACACAGAATTTGCAGGAGTTTACGTTGGGATTAGCGATTGTCGACTGTATTCCAGTGGTATTTTTTAGTATTATGGTCAGTGTGGTGTCACTACGATTTCATAGTTTGTTCTTTTTTATTGGTGCGTTTTTGGTAATTCTTGCAGGAGCGCTCAAATGCTTATGGAAGTTTGTACTTGCGCTATCTGGAAAAAATGTTCCATTTTTATTTTATCAGATGAGAGGTGTCATGCCAGTTGGATTTTTGCTGATTCTAATATCATTGTTTGTTGATAGAAGTAAGATTGTGATAACATCAATTATGACACATATAACCACGTTCCCGGCAAATATATGTTTCTTGATTGGAATACTTGGAATGGTTATGATGGTTGTATTTGCAAAGAAATTGGATAGTACAAATGTAAAACACAATTGGATTGAACAAGTGACAAATGCAGTTGCCCAGTTTTTTATTATGCTTGGGGTTATTTTATAAATGGAAAAGATTCTATAAAAGATAAATCGAATGAAAATGCTACGTTATCAAGAATGGAATATCTTGATGGCGTAGTATTTTTATTTTTCATAAATGGATACGATGCATTTATAGTCGTTATTCTATAAATTATTATTTGACTGTAAAGTAGATACAGTTATATACTAAAAATAGAAATGTACTTTATAAAAAATATTTGACATAAGAATATTGGGGGGATTCACATGAGAGAAATGAAACGTATGATTACGAGTAAATTTCTATTGTTGATAGGAATTGTACTGACATTTTGTGCAATTTATTATGTTGTAAGGGCGATTGGAACAGATGGACTTCAAGATTTTCATACGCGTAATTTAGCATATAAACAAGCGATAGATGATATAAAAAATATGAATCAGGAGGACATAGACGAGTATATTTTGACATTAAGAAAAATATATGGGAAAGATTTTGCCGAAGATATCAAAAACGATGCAATTTATATAAATGCGTATCCAACAAAAATAGAAAAAATATTATTCAATGCACAAATCAATCAAAACATGCCAGTTTTTGTACAAGACAATCAATATAATTTAGATAATATGAAAAAAACATATGATGATTACAATAGAGTAAGAAATATAAAACCGGAAATGATTCCTACAAAAGGATTTAATCTGTACACAGATTCAATTTCAGTTTTTTCTGGGTGTTGTTTAATGATTATGCTTTATTGTTTGTTTCATAGTCAAAAAGAATTCGATAATGGAGAAATATTATTTACGCATACGGCAAAATATGGACGATTTGTTTTATCTTTGAAAAGAAATGTTAGTTTTGTAATATTGACAATTATAATCAATGCGACAATAGAGTTTGTAATGTATTTATTGACGAATATATTGTATGGATATATTCCTGTTCGCGTACCAATCCAGAGTTCTTCATTATATGAACAGTGTACATATAAAATAACAATTGGACAATTTTTGATAGGAAATGCTTTGCTGACGGGAGTTGGTATAGCTGTAATTGTTTTGATAGCCAATGCATTTTTAAATATATGTAGAAATAAATATATTGCTATGATTCTGTTTGGTGCGACCATGTTTATAGAATGGAGGACATCTTTGCTTGTTCAAAATAATAGTTCTCATAGAAGATTGGCAAATATAAATGTATTTCGTCTAATGGATTTTTCATGCTATTTGAGAAAGTATCAAAATGTAAAGGTATTTGACAAACCGTATTCTGCATGTTTAGCAATGCTTGTTTGTATGATTTTTGTATTGATTGTATTTTTTGGAATTTGTTCGTTTGTTTATATGCGAAGATATCCTTTTTCAAGTGTTTATTTGAGAGGAATAAGTACGGTAATACAAACTTGGATCAGTAAAATTTTAATGCATATGCATTTTTCGGGAATAGAGATTTATAAGATTCTATTTAGAAAAAAAAGATATGTTTTTATAGTTGCAACATTTTTATTTGAAATCATCTTAATATATCATACAAGAATAGATTTTCCACAGAGACAGAAACAAATGGATGAAATTTATATGGAATATGGAGGAGCTGACTGGAATCAATTTAATTCTTATATAAATGAATTAAAAGAAGAAGCAGATGATATGGAAAATCGGTGTGAAGAAGTCAAAAATTCATTTGATGATGGAGAAATGCGATTTTTAAAGATGGAAGAAATCGCTTCATTAGAGTTCTCTCGTAATGAAATAATGAAAAAATTAGAGGAATATGAACAAATTCAGCAACATCATCAAAAGATACTGCGCGATCAAAATATAGATACCTATGCAATGTCTAGTCGTGGATATAATGAAATAATCGGCTCAAATTCATATGTGCGTGAATTGGGAATCATGGGGATACTTGTTGCACTTATTACAATACTGAGTTCGGGATTGTTTTTAGAAGAGAGAACATCAGGGGTGCTTAAGATAATGAAATGTTCTCAAAAAGGACTAAAAAGAATTTATAGAAAAAAATATTTGATACTGTTTGGAGTGATAATATTACTAGTTATCATAATATATGGAATAGATATGGTCAGTCTTCGTCATATGTATAACTTACCATATAAAGATGCGCCGTTAATTTCCCTCGGTTTTATGCAAGATAAAATGAACAATTGTTTTAGGCATATGACAATCAAACAATTTCTATGGTTAGATGTGCTATATAAGGGCTCCATAGGATATGTGACGATGGTAGTTTCTATAATATTTTCAAAAAACAGTCACGTGAACAGTCTATTTTTTGTTCCTATCGTTGTATGTATGATGGGAATAATAGGCTGCATAGGAATTTTATCAAGTATTATGATAAAGTTATGCTTTCTTGTAGTTGCATTGTGCATAGGGGCGCTGTTTACAATTTACATGGCAGGAGGATTTTATGAAATTAATGATAAATAATTTATGAAAAAATTATGGAACAGTACAGGCGTTAAAGGAAATGGATGAAATACAGAAAACATATAAAATTGGAACGATCAAACAAAGAAAAGAGGGGATGGTTTTAAAAATTTATATTATTTTGAAAATTAGATGAAAACACTAAAATTATGTATTATGAAAAAAGGAGAAGTGTATGAAAAAAATTCTAAGTATTTTAATGGTACTTTTAGGAATTTCGTTGGTTGGTTGTAGTAAGAATAAAACAGAAAAAATAGAGGTAAATGCTTATAGCGATTCATCAGGATATATATCGCAGACGACAAGGGCAATAGAAGGAAAAAATGGTTTCTATTTTATTTCTACTAAATTTGGAAAATCATACATTGAATATATGGATCCCAATTATGATGAAGTTCATATTTTATGTTCAAAAATAAATTGTGAGCATTTAAGTCATGAGGGGGTAATTTTGGATGACTGCGATGCCAATATTGGAAGTGTCCTGTATAATAGTTTGAACTATTTTGAAAATTATTTATATTATATTGGTAGAGACAGTGCATCTTATCTGTGTAGCTTATATAAAGTGTCATCTGATGGTTCAGAGCATATAAAGGTTTGTGATTTGGGAATAACCCCAGATGAAAGTAATATTTATTTTTCATATGTTGTGACAGATAATTATATTTTTTATACACAATCAATAGGAAGCGAAAATGTGAAGAATGATGCAAGTCTTATCAAAGTTGATATAAAGGACCGTTCAAAAGAAGTGTTATATCATTATGAAGATATGTATGCAGCACTGTTTGATTTAAAAATAAGTAATAATCATTTATTTTTTAGAAAATCATCTAATAATAATTTACAATATTCACAACTTTGTAAATTTCGTTTAGCGGATCGAAAAGTGGATTCGATAGTTGATAATATCTGTTCGTATACGATAAAAGCGGATAAATTGACATATTGGAAAGTGGAAGATGGTATATATGTATCAGACATAGATGGTAATAATAAAAGTAAAATATTTATTTCGGACAAGAACACGATGTTAGGAAATATTGCTAACATGGGAGAAAATTACTATTTTGAAAATATTGCGAATACTTCCTTTGATGCGACAAGTGAAAATATTTCAGGAGAGCTGATACAGGATAAGTTACAATCCATAATACAGCTAAAACAAGAAGAACAAATGATTCTACCATTATATGTTGCGAGAGATAGAGTATTAGTAGAAGTATGGAAAAAAGGTGGTGGACATTATAAGGGGTACTATAAAATACAGGAAGGAATATTGGATAATAATGTAGTTATTGTAGATTGTATAAAATAATTTGACAAGATACATATAAAAAAATAAGATTGGTTATATGAAATCGAATGAAAAATACTACGTTACCCAAAATGGAATATCTTGATAGCACATGTAACTGCGTTTCCAGCAAATATTTGCTTTTTAATCGGAATAGCAGGAATGGTGATAATGATTGTGTTTGCTAAAAAATTAGATAGCAGCGATGTAAAACAGGGAACTAATGCAATCGCACAATTTTCATTTTATTAGGTTTGATTTTATGATAAAATTGTTGACAGATTAAAAATTGTATTAAATAATATAAAGGCAATAAAGCTAAAGAGGGGACAAATAATAGAAATGAAAATTGACGATAAACTTAGAGATACAGTGATTCTGTGTTATAAAGAACTAGAGGATTTCTTTGAGAAATGTGCATACATAAAAGGCGATTATATGCAATTTTATAAAAAGGGATATCAGTATTTGCAAAATATTAAATACTTAAAAGGTGAAAGAAATGATATCGTAGGTAATAAAGAAATTATTTTAGAATATATTAGCACAGAGGAAAAAATAAAAGTTGTGCAACAAGAATATGATACCATGAAGAATATATTTGATGACAAAATATATTCCATGAAAAAAATGCTCAACCAGAATATGCTTGAGTTACCAGCGTATATTTATGATAACTGGAATGAATTATTAAATAAAGTCAATGACTGTGTTTATCAGCAGGTAGAGAAAAGAACAGATTTCAATGAAAAAGAGTTAGATATGCAGAAAGTATTAATTAATATATATAACGAATTTATTCGTTTTTGTAGAGAGAATATTGTTCCGTGTATTGTATAAATCAGCAATAGAAGCCACATACAAGTTTGTTGTATTTGAGAAGTGTACATACAATCTTGTATGTGGTTTTTATGCATATAAATAATGGAATTGTTAACAATGCACTTATATTCGATAATTAGCTAATGATGTGAAGGCTGAGATGATAAAGCACTGTAATACAACATTGTTAAATACTATCGGATGTAATTGACAGTGCCTTCTGCACGTGCAGGAGCTTCCGGATTCTCGTCAAGAGCACTATAGCCAAAAAGAATTGCACTGATGGCTTTGTAGCCGCTTGGAATTCCTAATTTATTGCAGAAATAATCCGCTTCTTCATTATTTAAAAGATATACGGCTGATTCTGTAAAGCAAGAACCAATCCCTAAAGATTTTGCAGCAAGCATCATGTTTTCACCGGCGATAGAGCAATCAGTTGGTGAATTAGGATTCTTAGCATCACCGGATAATACAATTACCGTAGGTGCGCCATTGAATACATTAAAATCCTCATTCTCGCCGATTTTGCGAAGAAAAGGATTCTCACTTGCAAAAAAGGCCTGCTTGGTTTCAGAGTTAAGCTCATTTAGGAGCTTATGATCCTGAATTACTGTGAAATGCCATGGCTGTTTGTTGTTGGCACTAGGTGCATACTGACCGGCTTTGATGATTAAATCAAGATCTGCATCTGAAATCTGTTCTTCTGTATAACTTCTAATACTTCGTCTTTCTAAAATATCCTGAATTGTCTGATTCATATGGTATACCAACCTTTCCTGGAGTCTTATGTAAAAATAATCTCTTTGTTATAGTTGTTTTTATTATAAATAATTGTCAGATAATTATCAATAAATTGTTGTACAATAATTATAAAAAATAAATAAAGTCTATATATTGACATGTTGTGATTGAATTGAATAAAATAATCGTGCGATTTATAAATCGGAATAATCATTGGTTGTATTTTTGTCAAATGTGTGCGAAAATGGAATTGTTTTATATGAACAAAGATACTGTATTGGAACGGAGGAGGTTGCTATGGAATTTATTACAGAAACAAATAGAATTTATGCAAAAAATGAAGAAGGAGCGGTTATAGCAGAAGTGACATTTCCAGAAACACAGCAAGGAGTATGCACCATTAATCATACATTTGTGGATGACTCACTTAGAGGACAGGGAGTAGCCGGAAAGTTAGTGTCTGCGGCAGTTGCACACATTGAAGAACAGGGAAAACAGGTTGCAGCGACATGTTCTTATGCACAGAAATGGTTAGAGAAGAATAGATAAATGTAAATATGTATTTTACGATACGATATAGAAGGGGGATTTATGGACAGTACAGATAAATATTCGACATGTTAAGAACATTTCAGGATAGAATACGATAGAGAACATGGGAATACAAACCCCGGGCGTTAGAGTGATAAATTTCTAATTCCCGGGGCTTTATTTTATTATATTTACGTTTTATCTATGCTCTTTTCTTGATGTTATTGCTAATAATACAAATGAAATTAATGAACTAAAAAGTAATAGAATCATAATTCCAATTGGCAATGAATCACCGGTTTTTGGAGCATGTTTACCATGTTCTTCGTTTGAATTTTCAGCTTCCAATGAAAGTGGATTGTATGTATATTCAGTCGTTATCGGAAGTGATGTATCCGTAGTAGTCTGTACCTGAGCAGGTACTGTAGCTGGCTGAGTTTTAGTGGAGGCCTTTGTCGTAGGCTCAGCCGAAGTTTCAGGTGAAGTTTTCTTTGTTGTAGGTTCAGCTGTAGTCTGAGGTAAAGGCTTCTTCGTTGTAGGCTCAGCCGAAGTCTGAGGCAAAGGCTTCTTTGTTACAGGTTCAACTGAAGTTTGAGGTAAAGGCGTCGTCGTCGTAGGCTCAGCTGTAGTCTGAGGCAAAGAATTCTTTGTCGTAGGCTCAGCCGAAGTCTGAGGCAAAGGCTTCTTTGTTACAGGTTCAGCAGAAGTTTGAGGCAAAGGCGTCGTCGTCGTAGGCTCAGCTGTAGTCTGAGGCAAAGGCTTCTTTGTTACAGGCTCAGCTGTAGTCTGAGGTAAAGGCTTCGTCGTCGTAGGTTCAGCCGAAGTTTGAGGCAAAGGCTTCTTTGTTGTAGATTCAGTTGTAGTCTGAGACGAAGGGTTCTTCGTTGTAGGTTCAGTTGTAGTCTGAGACGAAGGGTTCTTTGTTGTAGGTTCAGTTGTAGGTTTTGTAGTAGGAGCAGGTTGTGTTTCTGAAGCAGAAGTTGTTTCTGAACCAGATCCTAACTGTGTCCAATGTGCATATAATGCAACATTTTCCATTTCAGAATTTATTTCTGTTATTTTTGTTCCGCCAACAGGTTTGTCAAACCAACCGTCAAATGTATATCCTTCTCTGGAAGGAGTAGGTAAGTCTACAGTATCCTCTATATTTCCGTCAATATATACATTCTGAGTATTTTCATCATTGAAATGTAATGTAAGTCGTCTTTGCTTTGCAGTCCAATGCGCATAAATGGTTTTCTTTTCAAAAGTAAATATTGTGTCTGTAAAATGCTCGCCATTCATAGCAGCTGAATACCAACCGGAAAAGATGTAGCCTGATCTGGTTGGAGTTGAAATGGTACCAATAGGATTTCCAAATGTTCCTATAATCGTAGAAGAAGAATCTGTACCATCATTTTTCATTAAAGTCAATGTAGCAGGTTTCGGACTCCAATGTGCATAAACCGTTCTGTTTTCTGCAGTAAAAGTAGTGTCAGCAAACGCATTGCCGCCAACAGCAGAATCAAACCAACCGTCAAAGGTATAACCCGTTCTGGCAGGCGTAGGAATGGTACCGATATTGCCATCAAACGAACCTGAAACATTAGCAGGAGTAACAGAGCCGCCATTCGCATCGAAAGTCAATGTAGCAGGTTTCGGACTCCAGTGTGCATAAACCGTTCTGTTTTCTGCAGTAAAAGTAGTATCAGCAAACGCATTGCCATCAACAGCAGAATCAAACCAACCGTCAAAGGTATACCCTGTTCTAGTAGGAGTAGGAATGATACCGATGTTACCATCAAATACACCTGAAAC
>AUXO015864584.1_pt1 | contig 12522 bp, 1 predicted proteins | sample 768731 | NCBI WGS metagenome assembly AUXO01 (sample SAMN02715735, study PRJNA202380) | gut metagenome | biome: sheep rumen | host: Ovis aries | place: New Zealand: Palmerston North | reverse complement strand
GACCTAAAGCAATACCTAGCGCTTTATTAAATGTGAAATTAGAATGAGTAATAGTACCATTATGACCACTCCAATAGATAGCACCAGCAGACCTATTAGCAATGTTATTTTCAAAACTACAATATGAAACATTACCATGTGATGCGCCCGCATGCCAATCAATAGCACCACCATTCAAACCAGCAGTATTATTAATGAACTTAGAGTAAGCGAATGTTGTATTATCACAATTACCATGAGTACAGTTTTGTAAGAATACTGCACCACCACATTGATTAGCACTATTATTAATAAATCTACAATCGGCAACAGTACCATTTATACCTGACCATATGATTGCACCACCATAACCAAAGTTACCATGCATGTCAGTATTATTACCTTTAGCTATGTTATTAGTGAAGTTGGAATATTTTATTTCACCATGGTGACCACTCCAGAATATAGCACCACCATTACTGCCTGCAGTGTTATTGGTAAATATAGAGTGAAGTACATTACCATCATGAGAACCTTCATTCCAATCAAGTGCACCACCATTAACACGTGCAACATTATCTTTAAATACACAACCATCAATAGTAGTGTTAGTACAGTTTTCAGTACTATTACCATGTAAGAATACTGCACCACCACGATTATTGGCATAATTGTCTACAAAGTTACAATTATCTTTGATAATACCATGACTACCTACCCATAGCACAGCACCACCATCTCCACCACCAATGATACCACCGATATCACTAGTCACCTCACCAGTAGCACGATTGTTAGTGAAATTAGAGTTTTCAATAGTTCCATAGTGACCACTCCAATGGATTGCTCCACCGGAACGTTTTGCAGTATTGTTTTTGAAAACGGAACCTGTTACCTTACCTTCTGATGAACCTAAACGCCAGTCGATAGCTCCACCGTTAAGACCTGCAACATTGCCCGTGAAGTTACAGTTTTCAACAGTATCGCCAGAACTTACACCTAAGTATACTGCACCACCATGACCACTAGCAGTGTTGTTGATGAAATTACAATCTATTAAAGTTAATACTCCATCGGAATTTATAGACCCTCCGTTTCCATTAGCATTAGCATTAATGAATGTAATTCCAGTTATTGTAATAGAGTGACCCTCAGATATGTTAAATATTCTAGCCTGTTTATTAGCGTCAATAATGACTTTGCCTTTACCATCAAGTTTTGTTACACTATTCGGAATAACAATACCATCAGATGGATCGTTGCCACTACTATAAGTATAATTTTTCACAAGTGTGATTTCACCATCACCTTGTATATCAGTCTGCAATTCTGAAAATGTTCCTGCATTTACACTTCCATCCTGCAGCTGATTGTCTGTGTTAGGAAGTGAATATGCAGAGACATTACTTGTTGTTAAAATAACATCATCTGTAGCATTCAAATCACTTGCAGCAACAGCATGAAGTGAGAAAATACAACATATGATCAAACATATAATAAATATCTCTTTTCTTGACATAATACACCCCCTCCATTTTTGACATATATTTTTTACATATGTCTCTTTTGGAGAGTCTACCATGATATTTATTTAGGATTAAAGTAATATATAAGGTTTGCTTTTTACATTTTTTAGAAAAATACTAAAAAAATTCAATCAAAAGCCAATAAATTATACAGTATTTCTAAAAATAAAATACAAAATTAATCAATATTTAAATTAACTACAAAATGCTAAATATCATTAATTTAGGTATTCCTAAAAATAAACAGTCATTGGATATCAAAAATAAATCTAAAAATAGTTTAACAGAGCAAAAACAATATATTATAAAATCAATAATACATCAAATAAACTGAACAATATTTAATTTTAATTCAAAAAATAGGTGCAAAATAAGTACAAGATTGAAAAAAAGTAGCTGAAAAAACAACGATTTTAAAAAATTATAGAAGAGATAATCGATAAAATCAAGTTTAAAACAATATAATCACACGACAATTAGACATAATCAATCAAAACAAACAACAAATGATAAAAATTATACAATAATATTTTTTATCTGAACATGACCCCAAACATGAAAAAATATGTAAAATAAAATTAACCTCACCACAATAAGAATTTTTGAAGCATTATTATACTAAATAAAGCCAAATACATCAAGAAAATCAGAAAATATTTCCAAAAACTGAAATCGATATGAACTAAAATCATATAAGAAAGTTGAAATTTACCAATCTTTTCAAAATATTGACAAAATTATGAATTCAAAAACACTCTGTTTGATATATTTGGTCTATATGAGTCAGATGAACTATATCAAAATATTGTAAAATAAAAAAAGAAAATAATTAAGAAAATTCATTTTCTGAATCTTCTTAATTGTGTTGATCCGATAGCCAATACAATCAACAATGCTAAAAGTATTGGATTTCCTGTTGCATGTTTAGTTAAGCTAACTCCTCCATGTGCATGATGAGGAGTATTATTTCCATCATGTCCAGGAATTACAATAATCTCAGTTATTGCATCATTTGCCTCATATTTTTCATCGCCTGAGTAATATGCGCTGACAGGATAGTCACCAACTTTAAGTCCAGGCACTGAAAATATTGCTTGGCCATTTTCAACTTTTTGAGTGTATGTTTTTCCGTTCACTTCAATTGTTACAGTTCCGGTTGCATCACCAGGCACCTTAACAATCACAGTTCCATTTTCACCCTGTTTGATTTCATCACCAGTAGCTGAAACAGGAGCTTTAACTTTTGATACTGTAAAAGATACTTCAGTGCTGCTTGGCAGGTACTTGTCATCTCCCTCATATGTTACTGTTGCCTTGTATTTTCCAGCTTCAAGGTTTGGAATTATGACTTTTGCCTTGCCGTTTACAATATCTGCATAGTATCCGACCCCATCAATATCAACCAGTACACGACCGGTTGCATCACTTGGAACAGTCACTGTGATTACCTCATCTTTTCCGACATTGATGTTTTTGGATGTTGCTTTGGTTGTTGAAGGGTTTTTGGCCACTTCAAATTGACCTGTTGTGAAGTTTTCAACATAATTGTTGTCACCTTCATAAGTTACAGCAACAGTCTTGTTACCGTAAGCCAAACCGTCAACATTGAATACAGCTTTTCCATCTTTTGCATCTGTTGTGTATTCTTCACCATTGATTTCAATAGTCACTTTACCAGTTGCATTTTCAGGAAGACTTACAATGACAACTGCAGTTTCACCTACTTTAATGTCATCAACTAAAACGAAAATTGGAGTTTCATACTTAGGAATATTTACGGTTGAATTTTCAGTTTTGCTTGAATAGTCATTATCTCCTGAGTATTTGACAGTTATGTCGTGAACTCCAGGTGCGGTATCGTTAATTACAACAGTGGCAATCCCATCTTTAACGTCAGCTGTGTAGTTTTTATTTTCAACAGTTACAGACACGTTTCCGGTTGCATTTTCAGGTAAAATCACTAGAATTGTACCATTTCCCTGATCAACAATTTCCATTTTAGTGTCAATTTTTGATACTGTAAATATTGTGGAATTTGTTGAAGGCAGGTATTTTTTATCACCATTGTATTTTACACTAACAGTGTATTCTCCTTTTGGAAGACCGGATACTGTTAATTCTCCGTTTCCTCCACTGATTGCGACAGTGTATTTTTCACCTTCCACATAAACAACACCAAGTGCACCATCTGCCAAATTGAAGTCATATTCTTCACCATCGATTACAAGAGTTACATTTCCGGTTGCATCAACAGGAACATATAATCTGATTACTTCATTTTCACCCACAACTATGTTTGAAGCTTTAGGAATGACAAATGAAGGGATTTTTTCAACTTTCACTGTTGTCTTGTTTGAGCTTAACAAGTATTTGCCGTCACCGGTGTAGGTTAAGTTGACCTCATAGTTTCCGCTTGGCAGGTATGGGATTTCTGCTGTTGCAACACCATCAGTTACGTTAGCATAATATCCAACACCCTCAATATCTATCAGTATTTGTCCGGTTGCATCGTTTGGAAGTCTTATTGTAACAGTTACATTTTCTCCAACTTTGGCATCCTCGATTTCAACTTTTATATCTGTTGCAACTTTTGAAACATTGAACTGGGCGCTTGTGAAGTTGGCTGCATAGGTCTCATCGCCTGCGAATGTTGCAAATACTGATTTTAGACCAGCAGTTAAGTTTTCAATTTCAAATGTTGCCTTGCCAGCATTGATTTCATCTGTGTATTTTACACCGTCAATTTCAATTGTCACATTACCTTCAACATTTTCAGGCAATGTTACAACAACTGTTGCTGTATCTCCAACGTTGATGTCTTTGACAGTTATGCTGATTGGAGTGTCTTTAGTTGTCTGTTTAACTGTTATTGTTGCATTTGCAGTTGCATTGGAATGAGTGTCATCACCGGAGTATATTACTGTAATGTTATGTGTTCCGGAAGTTACATTGTCTAAGGTAATGACGGCAGTGCCGTTGATTACTGTTGCATTATATGTTTCATCTCCAACTTTAACTGTTACGTTTCCAGTTGCGTTATCGCCAACAACGACAACGACAGTGCCGTTTCCTTGATCAACAACAGTTATTTCAGATGTTGATTTTCCTATCTCAACTGTCATGTTGGCGACTGTGTAGTTAGCAGAGTAATTGCCATCACCAGCATATTCAACAGCAATAGTGTGGTCACCGGCAGAAATGTTTTCAACAGTTACAATTGCCTTGCCGGTTGCAGGATCGATTGTTCCTGTGTGGTTTTCACCACCGACATAAACAATGACATCACCTGTAGCGCCAACAGGGACCTCAACAGTGATATTGATTGGTTCACCCTCTTTAGCCTCACCAACAGTGACATTCATTTGAGTGTCGTATTTTGGAGCAGTGATGTCAGCTGTAGCGGTTGCATTGGTATGGTTTCCATCACCTGAATAGATGACTTCAACTTCATGAATGCCAGGAGTTACATTAGTTACATTAACAATAGCTGTACCGTTAACAACAGTGCCATTGAATTCCTTATCGCCGACTTTAATGGTCACGTTACCGGTTGCATTGTCTCCGATTACAACCACAACTGTGCCGTTTCCATGGTCTACAACAATAATTTCTGATTCGACTTTGCCCGGAGCAACAGTGAAGTCATATAATGTGTAATTGGCAGTGTAGTTTTCATCACCGCTGTATTCAACTATCAGTGTTTTATTTCCTGCAGTCAAGTTTTCAATGGTTATTGTTGCCACACCATCAGTAATGTTATCTGTAGCGTATTTTTTGCCGTCGATTGTAACAGTTATTGTACCTGTTGCATTCTTAGGAACTTCAACAGTTACAGTGGCATTGCCTCCTGCTTTAGCCTCGCTTACAGTCACATTCATTTGAGTGTCATATTTTGGAACTGTTATTGTTGCATTTGCAGTTATAGTGTTGTTTCCGTCAGTGTATATTACAGTAATGTTGTTTTCACCAGGAGTCATGTTCTCAAGAGTAATTATTGCACTGCCGTTGTCAATCACTGCAGTCTTATTGGTTCCGTTTGGAAGAATGACTGTTACGTTTCCGGTTACGTTTTCAGGGACTGTTACAACTACTGTTGTGCTGTTTACAACGGTTGTTACAGGCAATGTTTTTTCCGCTTTTGTCACATTGAATGTTACATCCAATTCTGTGCCTTTGTAGTTTTTATCATCTGCAAATACCACATGAGCAATTTTTTCGCCAACATCAAGTTTAGCCATTTGAATGATTGAAGCTGCATCGCCAGTGTATGTTTCACCATCAACAGTGATTGTCACTTGTCCGCCGTAGTCATCAGGAACGACTATTATGAATGTTGAGTTCATTGCATCAGTTACGTTTACGCCTAAAACTGTTGGGTTCAAGGTTATTTGTGTTATGTTGAATGAAGTGTCATTGGTTTGGACAGTGTAGTTTTCATCACCATGATATGTTACATCCACTTTGTATTTGTTCACTTCAAGACCTGTCACGTTGAATTTTGCCTCTCCGTTTGCAAGTTTTGCAGTGTAGTTTTTGTCGCCGACAGTGATTGTTACAAATCCAGTCTGTTCAATTGGAGTTTGCACTGTGATTTGAGCGACATCATTGTATGGAGTGTCTTTGACAGTGACATTTACTTTAGCTTCACGTTTTTCAACAGTGAATGTGTATGACTCGGATGAACTTTCATAATTGTTGTCACCAGGGTAGTATACCACAACAGTGTGTTTTCCAACAGTAAGTTTGGATTTGTCAATGATTATTCTGTTGTTCTCCAATTCCCTGTCATCCACTATTTCATCATCAATATAGACAACCGGTTTACCTGTACATGATACTGTAATGTTAATTATTGCATCATCCCCTGCATATAATCCTTCAGGAGTTACATTGATTTGAATATGTGACTGTGCTTTGCTGATGAAGAATTTATATGTTGCATTTGCATTTAGGTTATAATCATCAGTGCTTGTGAATGTGACATTAGCTTCCTTAAGTCCTGCATCCAATCCATCGAGATCAATTACAACTTCACCATTAGTAATTTGCTTGGTGTATGTGTGTGTGCCCACTTTAATTTCGACAGTTCCATTTGCTTTTCCGGATACTTTAACAATGGCTGTAGCATTATTAGGATAAGTTGTATCAGTTATTGTTACATTGATTACGGGTTCAACTGCTGAAACTGTAAATGTTGGCTCAAGCACTTTGACATTATAATTGTCATCACCATAGAATGTTACAGTAGCACGTTTAGCACCTTTGATGAGTTTTTCGATTTCAACAAGTGTTTTTACGGTTCCATTATATTTTATGCCATCAACTTCAATACTTACGTTTCCTTTAAAGTCATTGAGGACTGTGATGATGAATGAAGCATTTTCATCAACTGTTACGTCTTGAGCTATTACTGAAGCTGTAAGGTTTGCTTTTGAAATATTGAGTAATGTGAAGTTATCCTTCATTCCATAGGTTCCGTCACCTAAGTAAGTGACATTAACCCTGTATAATCCTGCATTCAAGCCGGTTGCATTGAATTTTGCAATGCCCTGTTTAATTTCAAGGACAACATCAATGTCTGTTCCGTTGACAACTACTCTCACATATCCTTTTTGAACAGCTGGAACTTCGACTGTAATCAGTGAGGCATTGCCGTAGGTCACATTGGTTGCATTCACTTTTACTGAAGCATCTTTAAGATCAACAGTGTTGTTTGTTGAATTGAATGCTGATGTGAAGTTTCTATCTCCACTGTAGATTGCAACAACTGTGTTGTTTCCATTTCTCAATACATTTTCCAATATTGCTTTGCCTTCATCATTGACATCTCTGGTGTATTTTTCACCGTTGACGTAGAATGTTACGTTACCTGTAGCGTTTGTTGTTACAGTGGCAATTACATTTTGACCAACTTGTGTAATGATTACTGTGGATTTTGCCTTGTTGATGTTGAATTTAACGTTAGCAGTTAAATTGCTGTTGTAATTATCGGAAGTTGTAAAGTTGACTAAAGCGTCTTTTACACCACCGGACAATCCTGTCAAGTCAATTTCAACATGTCCGTTTGTTATTGTTTTATTGAAATGTTTGCTGTCAACAGTAATATTTATTGTACCGTTTGCATAATCTGAGACATTTACAATAGCAACAGATTTGCTTGGATATGTTACATCATCAATAGTCACGCTGATAGTAGGTGTGACTCTTGATACGGTAAAGTCAACCATTTCAGATTTGTTGTTGTAATTGTCATCTCCGTAGAAGGTTACATTAGCAGTGTATGTGCCTGCAGGCAATTTATCGATAATGACCAATGATTTAACAATATCATCATAATAGCTTACACCATCAATGGTAATATTGACTTTTCCTTTGAAATCATCAGTTATATTGATTACGAAGCTTGCATTTTCCTTGACTGTGACATTTTGACCTATCACTTCAACTGCAAGGTTACTGTTTTTAGTAATGTTGAAGTAAGTGTGGTTTCTAGCAATGTCATGAGTTGCATCGCCCAGATAAGTTACATTAACAATGTATCTTCCAACATCAAGACCAGTGGCATTGAATTTGGCTTCTCCGTTTACAATTTTAACAGTTACATTCACTAAAGTGTCATTTACTGTAATAGTCACGTAGCCTTCTTGAGCTGTAGGAACTTTAACTGTAATTTCAGATGCTTTGCCATAAGTTTCATTGGTTGCTGTTACGTTTACATAAGCTGTGTTTTTAGCTACAGTTATGTTTTTAGAGTCTTTTGATGAAGTGAAGTTAATGTCTCCATTGTAAATTGCCAAAATTGTATTGTTTCCAATTGTCAGATTGTTTTTATCTAATGTTGCAGTATTTCCAACAAGGTTAACAGTGTATTCTCTTCCATTTATATAGAATGTTACACTGCCGGTTACATTTGTTGGAGTTACAGTGGCAATTACATCACCATCTGCATTTTGTGTTAATGCAGTAGTTGATGATGCTTTTTCAACCAGGAAGTTGGTTGAATTTGTTTTAGATACGTATCTGCTGTCACCAGTGTAGTTTGCAATTACTGTGTGCAGACCGCCTGACAAGTTTCTTAATATTAAAGTGCCTGTACCATCATCATCTATTGTAACTGGATGGTATTCACCATCAATTGTCAGGTTTACAAGTTTGGTTGCAATATTGCTTGGAACAGTTACTGTAAATGTGGTTTCCTGACCGTAGGGATTTGCAGCAACATCTAAGTTAAGCACCCAATCATTGGTTGCTTTGACATTGAATTTAGTTCCGTTATTGTACTTCAATGCATAAACCTCGTCACCAGGATAGGTTACATTGACCACATACTGACCAGGTGTGTCTAAAACAGTGAAGTTTACATTTACAATAGCCAATCCATCTTTGACTGTGACATTTTCATACTTTGTATTATTAACATAAACTGTCAAGTTTTGACTAACTGATATAGGTAAGACTATGTAAATAGTGGCATTTTGACCATATGTTACGTTGTCAACTTTGACTGTCATATTATATTTGCTGGTTGCACCGACAGTGAATGAAATCAGTGTTGAGTTTCCATTAAAGTAGTCGTCACCTTCATATGAAACCTTGACATTATTGTATTCTCCTTTTGGAATATCATAAATATTGAATTTGACACCACCGGTTGAATTTAATTTTTTGTAGTATGTTTCACCGGCAATAGTAATGTTTACAAATCCTGTTGCATTTCTTCCAGCGTAGTTTTCATTTACAATTACAGTTATCACTTCTTTTTCATCAACTTTGATTTGAGTTATTGGAGTTGCACCGACAGTAGTATTTAATTTGTATACCTCAAATGTTGTCTGATTTACATGATACTCATAATATTGGTTTTCCTCCAAGACCAGTCCGGCATCATGAATACCAGTGGTTAGATAATCTTCTACAGGTATTTCAACAGTACCAGTATAATTTCCGTCAGCACCTTTAGTCATATGAACTTCAACCACTCCAGATTTGGAATGGAAATTGAATCTTACAGTTCCGTTGGAATTGGTAGTGACAACCGCATATGCAGTTTGACCATAAGTGACATTTTCAATGTATAATTTTATCCAGGATGCACGCAATTTAAATTCAAATGAAGTTGTATTAACAGCGCCCAAATGATGATTATCACCATCATATGTGGCAGTTATTGTATGAGTTCCTGCAGTCCAGTTGTTTATGGACAATACTGTTGTAGCAACTATCCATTTATCAGTAGAGCTTAAAGTAGCATTGATTTCACGATCACCTATCTTAAATTTCAATTTTTGACCATTGACAGTGAAGTTACTCTGAACAGGAGTCTTTAAGTAAGTGGTGATTCTAACTACATCATTGGTAAATTCGATATTAGTTTTATTGAATTCTATATTTGTTGGCATTTTAACCCTTATGGTACCTGAACGGTTAACACAGTTGGTTAATCCTAAATCACTTCCATAAATTATAAATTCTTCCTGGAAATAGGTATTGAGAACCCTTTGGTTATAGGACATATTGAATGATCCGCCCATATCATGATTATTCCATGTTTTAAGGGAACTTACAGAAATGATTGTGTTATAGTTGTCATCTGTGATATTTGCAAAGAATGTGAATGTTTCATTCCATGTTACATTCCAAGTCCTGTTGTCCAATACATCCAAATGAGTTAAGGATGTGATTGTTCCGTTATTTATAATTACATAATCGAAATTGTTCTTTTCTAAGGAGAGATTACCGTCGTTCCAAATAGCATAACGGGTTTTTTCAATTCCTAAAGTTGTATTGTCCAATAGGTATGTTAAGGATTTATTTGGATCATCGGCTGTGAGATTATTTTTAATTAATGTTACATTAGCTCCTTTAGCGATTCCAATTGAATTGTATGAATTTGTGAAATTAGAATTTGATAAAGTGGATATTCCGGATGCAAAATATATTGCTGTAGCATTGTCGTCCATCGCATGAGTATCATTGAATGTCACATTATTGATTGTGACATTACCATCAACATATATTCCACCTGCAGTTCCCCAAGCAGCCCAAGTACTGTTGAGTATTGTATTATTGACAGTAGCATTTACTCCAGAAAGGTAAATTGCACCACCATTATAATCTGCACCAGGGTCATCCAAGAAGCATAAGTTAATTGTTACATTATTGGAATTAATCCATGCAATTGAACCTCCGCTTGTAGCTGCGGTTTCATTGTGAGTGGTAATATTGAATACAAGTGAATCGCTACAGTTGTCTGCAGAAATTGTTCCACCAGACAAATGAGCTCCATTGGAATCGAATTTTGAATTTGATAAAGTCAGGTTTTTGGAATCTGTCCAATAGATTGCTCCTCCTTCACCATGAGGACTGCCGTTCGGGTCAACATAACCTGCAGCCAAATTGTATTTGAAGTTACAGTAGCTTATATTTGCATTATCAGAACTGAATCCGGCAATTGCAGCACCGTTTTCCTTGGAGTGTGAAGAAGTGAAATTGGTGTATGCGACTGTGAGGTTATCACCATACACAGCAATAGCCCCACCATTAGTCAGGGAACTGCATGAAGTGAATGTAGTGTTTTCAATTGTCATGTTGTCTGATTTCTTATCAACATATATTCCACCACCATTTACAGATATACATCTTGTAAATGTTGTGTTTTTGACTGTACCATTGTTTCCAATCCAGTCAATAGCTCCACCACGACCAGCAATTGCATTTGAAACATAGTCATCTATAAATGTAGAATTATCCACTATACAATTGTCACTTCCAGGACCAACATAAATTGCCCCACCGCTGTAGTCTGCAGTGTTGTTTGTGAAAGTGTAGTTGTTGATGTGGATGTTTGCTACACCTAACCATGCAAGAGCGGCACCGGATTTGGTAGCATGGTTTTTGTCGAATGTGTTGTTTACACCGAATCCTCCGGTTGCTCCAGCTTCCCTACATAACGCCGCACCGAATTCAGCAGTATTTGAAGTGAATCTGGTATGTGTAAGGTTTACGAGAGTTGCATTACAGTCAATTGCACCACCGTTTTTGACAGCAATGTTTTCTTCAAATATCAGGTGAGAAAGTTCACTTCCGCTGGATCTGCCGTTTAAGTATAATGCTCCACCATCATTAGCAGAGTTTCTGGTAAAGTTAATGTATTTGATTTCACCTTTTTCTGCAATCCAATCGATAGCTCCTCCATGATTTCCGGCTTCATTTTTATCAAATAATGAATCAACGACCACATTAGTAGTACCTTCACCTCCTACATACACAGCACCACCGTTGTTTGTTGCAGTGTTGTTATAAAAACGTGTATCATTCAGCCTTACTCCGGATGCTATTAAGTTAATTGCACCACCATCATGATAAGCACCATTTTTAGTGAATGTTGCATTAGTTATGTTGGTTTGACCTGAATCACTTCCTACATGTATTGCTCCACCATCGTATGCATGATTATTTGTAAAATTGGAGTTTTTAATTGTGTTGTTGTTAGAGTCACTGTCAATAGCACCTCCTTGTCCGTTAGCACCAGTTACGTTATTTCCTTTAAATACACAGAAATCGATTGTGTAATTGTTACTGCCTTCATCAGCATATATTGCTCCACCGCTTACATTAGCATAGTTGTCTGTGAATATGTAATGCTTGATGTTGATGTTTTCCACACCCAACCAAGCAAGAGCGGCACCTGCAATGCCCGCATGGTTAAAAGTGAAATTGTTGTATTCTCCAAATCCGCTGGTTGCATTTTTTTCCCTGCATAAAGCAGCACCATACTCACCAGCATAGTTGTTTTTAAAGAGAGTATATGTCAGATTCATTTTAGTGGAGTTACAGTCTATAGCCCCACCGTTTTTAAGAGCATTGTTGTCATCGAAAATCACATGAGTGATGTTTGTGTTGCTTGAAACTCCGTTAAGGTATATTGCACCACCGTTAGTAGCTGAATTCAATGTAAAGTTGGAATCTTCAATGTGCCCTGCGTATGCTCTCCAGTAAATAGCACCACCATTATTAT
>AUXO012083316.1_pt1 | contig 12525 bp, 5 predicted proteins | sample 768731 | NCBI WGS metagenome assembly AUXO01 (sample SAMN02715735, study PRJNA202380) | gut metagenome | biome: sheep rumen | host: Ovis aries | place: New Zealand: Palmerston North | reverse complement strand
GGAAGCGGTTACTCTTCGATATATGATGAGATATGCAGATATATTGATCCGAGCTTCAGCTGCTACGGTATAGATTATGGAAAAGATCCTACTATCTGGCCGGAGAAACTTTCTATAAAGGATATGGCAGAAAATTGCAGAAGATTTATAAAAAATACAATTGAAACGGGAGATATCATACTTGCTGGATGGTGTGTAGGAGGTGTTATTGCTGCCGAAACTGCTTCACAGCTCAGAAAAGATGGAATAAATGTTTCAAAACTTATAATGCTTGATTCTCCTTCTCCTGATACTGGGAAGAATTACTTTACGATTGAATCAGAGAAGGACTTTATCTTCAATAATATGGGCAGTGAATACATATCTTACATCGGGGATGCAGAGAGTATCAGTGAGATATGGGGTTCAGCGTGCAGTTATGTTATCAGTAACAGAGAAGTTGAAAAGAATATTATCAGTAAATTCAATTCTGAAGCACTGGGAGTAAAGATATCTGATAGTGCAAATGTAAGCGCCGTACAGGTAATTGCGATGGTTAACCTGTTCAGAAGCTTTTCAGAGGCTTGTGCTGCATATGAAGGCCCGGAAAAAATAGAAGATATAAAGACTCTTTATATCGGAGCAGCTCCGGGATTTAATGACAGTTCAGAAAAATGGGCAAGCTATGCTGATACAGATTATATTGCAAGCAGTTTCGGCCATTTTGAAATGATAGCGCCTGAAAATGCAGAAGCTGTTGCATCTGTTTTGAATACATTTTTGCTTAATGAAGAAATGACCGAGCTTCAGAAATATATAAAAGGATTATGGGAAAAGTCATTTTCTGATTCTGCTGGAAAGACTGTAGGACTGGATACAAATTTCTATGATGCAGGCGGAGATTCAATTTCAGCTATAAAGCTCGTAGCTCAGCTTAAAAATGATGGATACGAGATAGATTTGACTGATATATATATGCTGGATACAGTAAGAAAAATTTCAGAATACTTGGAAGGGAAAAATAATGAATAAGAAATATCTTCCTTTAACGGATGTACAAAGATCATATCTATACGGCAGAAATAAAAACATTTTTCTCGGAGGAATATCAACACATTTTTATATTGAATATCGAACTGAACTTGATATGAAACGGCTGGAAAAAACTTTGAACTGTGTAATTGCTGAACAGCCTTCGCTAAGGTCTTATATTACCTCAGATGCTATGCAGTGCTTTATGGATGAAACTCCGTATTATACCATAAAAGAAGAGGATATATCAAATCTTGATCCAAAAGCACAGGAAGAGAAGATACTTGAACTGAGAGACACTACATCAACGAGAATTTTTGAGCTCGATAAATGGCCTATGTTTGAGTTCAAAGCATATAAGCTGAATGATAAAGAAAAGCTGCTGCTCATTGATTCTGATATGATGATAATGGATGGAATGAGTACAGAGATAATGCTTGAAGGTCTCTACAGGTGTTATAATGACCCGGGAGATATGGATATTATTCCATTTGAGACAATTGAAAAGCATATACGATATACTGAAACACAAAGACAAAATAAAAGAGAAGCTGATGAAAAATTCTGGAAAGAGATAATTCCTCAGCTTCCTTCCGGACCGCAGTTCACACAGATACAGAATATAAAGAGCGGAAGATTCGCAAGCTGCGAAAGGGTAATACCTAAAGCTGAATGGGATAAGATAAAGGAAAAGCTTAGTGGAAGGCATATTCTTCCATCTGTCTATGTAATGGCAGCATATGCAAAAACTCTGGCAAGATGGTGCAGACAAAAGAAAATCACCCTTAATATAACTGTTTCAAACAGAAAAGGCAGTGATAAGGAACTGTTGAAAACAATCGGTGATTTTACTGAAGTAATGCTTGTTGATTTTGACCTTTCGGATACTACAGACTGTATTGAGATAGCTGCAGCAGCTCAGAAGAAGATAAGCAGCTGTAAGAAACATCGAGCTTTTGAAAGCTCTGCGGTTATCCGTGAATACTCAGAGCAGAAAGGATTACAGGAAAGATTTCCTTTTCCTGCCGTTTGCACAAGTATGATGTTTGATAAAGCAGGCAGCAAATGGGAGTGGCTTGGAAAAAGAACGTATCAGATAAGCCAGACTCCGCAGGTAGTTCTTGATAATCAGGTATCGCTTAAAGAAGGAAATCTGTGTATACATTGGGATTATGTAAAGGACTGCTTCAGTGATACAGCGGTTAACAGCATGCAAGAGGACTATATTGCTGAATTACTTGGCAATCAGGATGAGGTGCAGAAAAAGTATGATGAGATCGCTGTAAAGTATAATCAGACTTTAGTTGATATTCCAAAGACAGACCTTGTAACTCTTTTCAGAAAAACAGTTGAAAGGTTTGCCGATAAAACTGCTGTAGAAGATGAAAATTGTTCTGTAAGCTATGGTGAACTTGACCGTTTATCTGATCTGATCGCAGGATACACCGTAGAAAAATATGGAACATATCAGCCGGTTATTCTGAAAATGTCAAGGCATATCAATGCAGTTGCAGCAATGCTTGGTATATTGAAATCAGGTGGATATTATATACCTGTTGCAGAAAATGTACCTAAACAGCGCCTTAACTTTATAAAAGAGCAGTCAGGAAGCAAAGTAGTATACGATGACGAAAAAATAAAGGAAATTCTTTCTGTTCAGTCAACGGACTATTCAGAGAATATTGCTGAACCAGATAGAATAGCATACGTTATATATACATCTGGAAGTACAGGCAGTCCAAAGGGCGTAGTGATAAAGCATGATGCCGTATGCAATACTATACAGGACATAAATCAGCGTTTTAGCATAGATGAAAATGATTCTGTGATAGGAATTTCGTTTTTTGGATTTGATCTCTCTGTTTATGATGTGTTCGGTACTCTTGCCTGCGGAGGTACGTTATATCTTGCACGTTCAGCACAGGATATTTATGGCATAAGAGAGCTGGTTTTTAATAATAACATTACTGTATGGAATACTGTTCCGTCAATTATGGAGTTATTTATTAACAATCTGTCAGAGGAGCAGGTAAATAATTCACTTCGAGTAGTTATGCTTAGCGGTGACTGGATATCACTTGGACTTCCTGAGAAAATAAAGAAGCATTTCCCTAATGCTGAAGTTTACAGCCTTGGCGGTGCAACTGAGGCTTCGATATGGTCCATCTACTATCCTGTCAAGGAGGTTTCACCTGATTGGAATTCGATACCATATGGATATCCTCTTGCAAACCAGACAATTTGGGTGCTTGACAGCTATGGAAGAATATGCCCAGAAGGAGTAAGCGGTGAGATATGTATAGGAGGAAGGGGAGTTGCCTCCGGATATCTTAACGATGATGAGAGGACAGCTAAACAATTCATAAGACATGATAAGCTCGGTAATATCTATATGACCGGAGACTTAGGCTATCTTTCTGAAAATGGATATGTTGTTTTCATGGGACGTAAAGACTTCCAGGTAAAGTTAAATGGATACAGGATAGAACTTGGTGAGATAGAAAACTGTCTTCTCAGATGCAAAAATGTTCGTGAAGCTATAGCTGAAGTAAAAGAAGCATATGGCAAGAAAATGCTCTGTGCCTATGTTACCCCAGAAAAAAGTGCAGAAAAAGAGAATTCTGTTTTTGTTGATACAGTTAACAGCATAAAAATCTCTCCTCCTGTTGTACCTGAGATAAAACAGGAGAAATATGAAGAAATACAGCACAGAATGGATGAATATAGTCTCAGTATAATGTTCAGGCTTTTCCGTGGACTGACTGATGATAAAACTTTTTCTGTTGATGAACTGATAAGCTCTGGAAAAGTAAATGAGCGGTACAAAAAGATCTCACTGCAGTGGGCAGATTCGCTTGTAGAAAATGGATATCTGAAAAAGGAAATAAATGGAAATTATTCATTCAGCGGTTCTGAACCTTCGGAAATAAGGAATGAAAAGCTTCCGGAAATGGATAGTTGGAATACGGTATTTGATTTCCTTTCAGAATGCAGTGAGAAGCTTAAAGATGTTGTATCTGGTGCGATTAATCCGATGTCACTTCTTTTCAAAGATGGAAGAAGCGATATAGCTGATGATCTTTATGGTTCAAATCCTGTTGCAGTATATTATAATGCTTATGTTGCAGAAATGGCAAAAGGTCTGGCAGAGAGAACCGGCAGAAAAATAAGAATTCTTGAAGTAGGTGCAGGAGTTGGTGCGACAACAGGACCTGTTATAAAGAAGCTGTCAGAAAGTGAATTTAGCTATGAATTTACTGATGTTTCTGAGTTCTTTAATGATATTGCGAAAGATAAATTCGGTGATGATGCAGATATAAGCTATGGCATGATCGATATTGATGAATTGCCGCAGTCTCAGGGATATCAGGCAGGACAGTTTGATATTATAATTGCAGCAAATGTATTGCACGATAGTGCTGATATCAGGAAAAGCTTAAGAAATCTGAGAACACTTCTGGATAGCAGTGGAGTTATCATAATGCTCGAGGTGACTGAAAGCAGACATTTCCATAAAATATCAATGGGTCTGATGAATGGCTATTCAGCGTATGAGGATGAACGTAGGGTTAAAAATAATTCTCCGCTTCTTAATTTCGAAGAGTGGATAGAAGAGATGTCTAATGCAGGATTTAGCAATATATGCGATCTGACAGCGGGAGCAGCTTTCAACGGAGGACAGAGTGTGTTTGCTGCTTTATCAGGGAAAAACGTATCATATCCTGATATGGAGGATATGCATACGACCCTTGAAGAGAATGTTGTAAGCTATATGATGCCGGAAAGCATAATGATAATGGATTCGCTGCCTTATACATCCAACGGAAAAGTTGATAGGAAGTCGCTTCCGGTATTTACAGGAAAGAATGATACGGCTGCTGAAGAATATGTAGCTCCGGAAACTGATACTGAGAAGCTTGTAGCCTCTATTCTTTCTGAAATAGCCAATATAGATGAAGTGAGTGCTACATCGGATTTTGTGCGTATCGGTATAGATTCTCTCAAGGGAATAACTTTTATTACAAAGCTTCAGGAAAAAGGAATAAAAATAAGCTTGTCAGAACTTTATGAATATCCAAACGTAAGAAAGCTGAGTGCTTTTGCAGATGAAAGAAGATCATCAGAAGAATTATTGGAATGTGGTGAAATATAAATGACAGAAGAAAAAATCAAAATATCAGATCTTATAGATGAGCTTGAAGAGAAAGGTATAAAGCTTTGGACAGATGAAGGAAAACTCAAGTACTCCGCTCCAAAGGGGATAATGACCAGTGAGATAATACAGCAGCTCAAGAATAATAAGGAACAGCTTATAGAAGAATTTGAACGAAGAACAAGTGAAATAAAAGTGATCGCAGATCCTGAAAAACGTTATGAGATGTTTCCTCTTTCTGAAATACAGGGTGCGTATCTAATGGGGCGTTCAAGAAATATGGATTTTGGCGGTGTTGCATGCCATATATACATGGATTTCATATATCCGGTATTAGATCGCAAAAAAGTTGAGGACGCATGGAATGAAGTAATAAGTAATAATGACACTTTACATTCAGTTATTTCAAAAGAAGGATGGCAGAGGGTGCTTCCTGAATGGCCAAGATTCATTGTGAAAGAAAATGACTTTACAGCATTAAGTGATAATGAGGCTGAAATTGAGGTCGATAAAGTCAAATATGGTCTTGGAAATGAAATGTTCGATACAGAATGCTTTCCGTTGTTTCATGTTGAGCTTTCAAAATTAAGTGACAGGACCATAATGCATTTCTCCATAGATGTATTGATCGCTGACTGGACAAGTATATGGATAATGCTTAATGAATTTGAAAACTGTTATTATAATGACGGTAAAATGATAAAAGACATTGGAATAACTTTTCGTGATTACATTATAGCCTATCAGAATATAACAGGAAATAATAATTACATAAAAGCTAAAAAATACTGGCAGAGGAAGATCAATGAAATTCCTCCGGCGCCACAGCTTCCGTTGAGGCATGAGGAAATATATGAGTTCGATCGATTTAATGTCGTTCTTTCACCTGATAAATGGGAAAAACTCAAAAAGAATTGTTCAAATGCCGTAGTAACACCTGTTGCTGCTCTTGTAACGGCCTATGGTTCTGTTCTTGAAAGATACAGTATCAATAAGAGATTCTCTCTTAATCTCACAACACTTAACAGAATGCCCATGCATGAAAATGTGAATAGTATAATCGGAGATTTTACATCGATCAGTCTTTTGAGTACTGATTTCAGTGGGAAAGAGTCTTTTGCAGAAAGGGCTTTATCGGTAAATAAGACCCTATTTGAAGTGCTTGATAATCATCTTTATTCAGGTATAGAGGTGCTCAGAGAAAAGGCAAGAGGTAATGGCGGAGAAAAAATCTTTATGCCGTATGTTTTTACAAGTGCTGTAAGTCTGATTGATTCTGAGGGACCCGGAATGAAGGGTGTATACAGAAGTGGTATAACGCAGACTCCTCAGGTTTTCATCGATTGTCAGGTAATGGACGGTAAATTCGGACTTCAGGTCAATTGGGATGTAAGAAAGGGATTATTCCCTGAAGGAATGCCTGGAAAAATGTTTGCTCTTTTCCGTGAAAGAATTGAGAAGCTTTCTTATGATGAGTCTGCATGGAAAGAGGATAGCCTTGTGGATGTTCATGAAGATATATGTATAGCCGAAAACACTTATTCGCTGAGAACACATCTTCTGCATTCTGATATTCTTGAAATGGCTAAGAAATATCCAGATAAGCTGGCTGTTGCTGATAGCTGCGAAAGCTGGACTTATCATGAGCTTATGATGAAAGCATCAGCAGTTGCTGCTATGTTAAGGAAGAACAGAGTTCCTGAAAGAAGCTGTATAGCAGTTGCTATGCCAAAATCTGTATGGCAGATAGCTGCAGTGATTGGAATACTTTCTGAAAACTGTGTATATGTTCCGATTGACTCCGGAAGCGCTGCAAAGAGACTTGAACTGATCGTTAAGAACGCTGATATTAAGTATATAGTTTCTCTTTCAGACAGCGGTGTCAGTGCAGAAGGAGCTGAGGTGATATTTGCAGATAAACTGGATATCCCAGATGAGATCTTGCTTAAAGCTGATGGTGATATAGACAGCGATGCTTATATAATACATACATCTGGTTCAACAGGTGTACCCAAAGGTGTTGTAATTACCCACAGAGGAGCTGTAAATACTATCGAGGATATAAACAGAAGATATTCAGTAAATGAAAATGACTCTATCCTTGGACTTTCACAGCTTAATTTTGATCTTTCTGTCTATGATATTTTCGGACTCCTTTCAGTAGGCGGAACCGTAATATATCCGGATAATTCAAAGTATACGATTCCTTCACACTGGGCTGAGCTCATGAAAAAGTATGATATTACAATGTGGAATTCTGTTCCAGCTTTTGCACAGATGATGGTATCATATCTTGATTCACAGAAGGATATTAAATTTGAGAATCATAAAGCTGTATTGCTTTCTGGCGACTGGATACCATTAGAACTTCCGGATAGTCTCAAGAAATATATGCCTTCTACAAAAGTCGTAAGTTTAGGCGGTGCAACAGAGGCATCTATATGGTCTAATTTCTATGAATACAAGGAGCTTGATAAGAACTGGAAGAGTATTCCATATGGAAAGGCACTCTCAAATCAAGAAATGTATGTTCTGGACACTAATCTGAATATATGTCCGGTTGGTGTTACTGGCGATATCTATATTGCCGGAACAGGTCTTGCTCGCTGTTATCTTAATGATAAGGAAAAAACAGACTCTGCGTTTATTGTCCATCCGGTATGGAAAAAGCGCCTTTATCGAACTGGCGATACAGGAAGGTATTTCAGCGACGGTAATATTGAATTTCTTGGAAGAGCAGATAAACAGGTAAAAATTAGAGGACACAGGATAGAACTCGGTGAGATAGAAAGCTATTTTGCAAATCTTGATGGAGTTAAGAAGGCTGTGGCTGTAGTAGGCAAAAATAATGCTTCTTTAAAGCTTGCAGTATTTATAGTAAGTGATCAGCAATACAATCCTGATGATCTGCGAGGTATGGCAAAGGAATATCTCCCGGATTATATGATACCGGAAGAGATAATTTTCATAGATGAGATCCCTCTTACTGCTAATGGTAAAACAGATCATAAATATCTTGAAGCATATTTATCGGAGAAAGCAAGTGTCAGCACGGAAAAAACAGCTTTAGACAGAGAACTTACCGATACAGAAAAAATCATTTCTGAAATTGCCTGCCGTGAACTTAAATTAGAAAAGATAGATATAAACACCAACCTGTATGATTATGGTGCGAATTCCTTGACTATGGCACAGCTTGCGGGACATATCGCTGAACTGCTTGATTCTGAAGATGCTTTCGACAGTATTCTTGTTAAGCTGTTTGATGAGCCGACCATCAGATCTGCTGCAGAGCTGATAGATGAAATGAACAATAAATAAGGAGGAAAATGTTTCGTTATGAAAAGTAGAGTTATAAATATCCTTACCGTCTCAGCTTTGACTCTTATTATAACGGGCTGTGGCGGGCAAAAGAGCTCAGATGATGAAAATGAAGATAAATTCGATCCTGATATGCTTACATCAGAAAGTGTTTCAGACCTTTCCAATTGGGAGGGAGAATGGGATTCTTTTTCAGAATACTGCAAGGATGAGTCTCTTCAGAATGTCTGGGAAAAAGTTGCAGAAAGTTTTGAACTGGATGCAGATGATTTTAAAGATGTATTCCGAAGACTATGCTTTGTACCGGATGATGTTATAAAATTTGACATAAGCGGTAATACAGTAAAAGGCTTCGATACAGAGAATAATGAAGTCTTTTCACATGAATACGAGTATGCTGCTACTTTTTCTGAAGACAGCGCAGGTACTGTATTAAAAGGTGATGTATCCTATGTTTTCAAAACAGATGATGAGGATGCTGGTTTTTATACATATATCTGTCTTATGCCTATGTGCTCCATGGAATCATCTCACGGATTTATGGCAGATCACTTCCACTTCTCTTATGGTGACAGTATAGAAAGACTGACAAATTTCAGCAATGTGCCTACCATGCTTGACAGCAGTATTACTGAGGAGCAGAAGCAGCAGTCTATAATTACATTCTTTTCCGCATCAGATCAGTAAAATAATAATAACAGAAAGGCTGTGAATCATATGTTTATTGAAGTTAAGCAACTTGAAAAGTACTATGGTGAGAAGGAGAACAGGAAACGAATACTCAATCAGCTGAGCTTTGGCATAAAGCAAGGTGATATGTGTGTTATTCTTGGCCCTTCCGGTTCGGGTAAATCAACTCTGCTGAATATAATCGGCGGACTTGAAAGCATTGATGGCGGGGAAGTAAATGTTGATGGTATAACATTAAAAGGAGCTTCCGGTGCAAAGCTTGATGATTATCGGCGTGATAAGCTTGGCTTTGTTTTTCAGTCATATAATCTCATTCCAAATCTTACTGTAAGGGAAAATATAGAGATATGTGAGCTTCTTGGCGATGGTTCTATGAATGCAGATAAGATCATATCCGATCTCGGACTCAGTGAGCATAAAAATAAATTTCCGAGACATCTTTCAGGCGGTCAGCAGCAGCGTACAGCAATTGCAAGAGCACTCGTAAAGAACCCAAAGATCCTGTTATGTGATGAGCCGACTGGTGCACTTGACTATGAAACTTCAAAGGAAGCACTTTCTGTCCTTGAAAAAGTGCATGAGCTTTATAAGACTACAATAATAATAGTTACACACAACGAAGCAATTAGTCAGATGGCAAATCAGGTCCTGCGGCTTAGAGACGGAAGAATATCTAAGGAGACATTCAATGAAAAGCCGCTTTCGGCTGCCGAGATAGACTGGTAAGAAAGGAACTTTGATATGAAACCTATGAATAAACGTGTTTTCAGGGATCTTCGTGAAAATATCGGACGTTATATAGGATTGTTCCTTCTTACAGTTCTGGCAATTGGTATGTTAGTCGGATATATGGAAGGAATCAACAGCAGTCTTGATAAGTTCGATGATTATATCGAGGAAAATAATCTGGAAGACGGTCTTATAGAAACAGAAAAGAAAATGTCAGATATAATGACGGCGGATGTTGAGGCTCTCGGATTAAAGCTGTATGAGAACTTTTACTGTGATCTTGATTCTGTAGATGATTCAACACTCAGAGTATTTAATGAACGCAATGAAATAGATCTTCCCTGCGCAGTTGATGGAGAGCTGCCTTCAAATGATAATGAAATTTTTCTTGACCAGATCTATGCAAGAGAACAATCACTTGAGACAGGAGACAGCATTAAAGTAAACGGAAAGGAATATATAATTTCAGGAATAGGTTGTTTCCCAGATTATACTATAAGTATCGCAAGTCAGACAGATATGCTTGCTGATCGCCGTGAATTCGGAGTAGGCTGTGTAACAGCGTCAGAATTCTCTTCATTTGCAGAAAGCAGTATTTGCTATAACTATAGTTATAAGTTCAATGACGATGATCTCTCTGAAGAAGAACAGAAGAAACTTGCATATGAAGTAATGAAGACTGCTGCTTGTGCTGTTCCGATAAATGATTATAATAATCTTACTGATTCATTCAGCAAGATGAAGGACGGCAACAGTGTGAAAAACAGCACATCCATTTTGAATAACAAACGTATAGCAACTGTTCACAGCAAGCTGGAATCAAATAAATCAATGGCTATGTTCTTTGTAGGCATCGTTTTTGTAATAGTTGCATTCATTTATACCATAATCTCTGCTCATTCAATACAGAGAGAAAGTAAGATAATCGGTACTCTTCGAGCTCTGGGATATAAAAAACATACCATAACAGCTCATTATGTACTGCTTCCGGCTATAATTACACTGGATGCAGGTATAGTGGGAAGTATACTTGGTGTAACGTATTTTTCAAGTATACCTATAAATAGCATGGTATCATATTACAGCCTTCCTGATATGACTCATGTAGATGTCAAGGCAGCACCAATTATTCTTGCAGTCCTTATACCATTGATAATTATATGTGCAGTTAATTATATTTATCTTGCAAAAATGCTTTCACTCAGACCGCTCAGACTTCTCAGAAATGATTGGAGCAAAGCAGGAAAGCTTAAAAAGGGCGGATTCAATTTCCTTCCATTTAAGGCAAGATTCAATCTCAGGATGTTTACAAGAAATATTGGAATGTATCTTGTACTTTTTATTGGTATATTCCTTGCAAGCTGGCTGATGATATTTGGTGTTGGTATGTCAGCTTCATTTGATGATTATATAACATCTCAGTCTGATGGATGCCGTACAAAATATCAGTATATGCTTTCTGAGCCGGCGGATATAAATGATGAAACATCAGAGAAATTGACCGCTTGTGAGTTCGAGATCTATTATGAGGTAATTCAGCAGAATATGAGTGTTTCATGCTATGGTGTAGATAAGAATGAAACAAAGTATTTTGATGATATTGATATACCGGAGTATGGAATAGTTATTTCAGATGTTGTTTCAAAGAAATTTGGAGTTGATAAGGGCGATGAACTTTCACTCATAAATGCTGTTAACGGTCTTTCTTACAAATTTGAAGTTAAGGATATCTGTGATTATGATATAGGCATGACTATATTTATGGATAAATTACAGTTGAATAATCTTCTTGGAAAGTACAAGGACTACTATAACTGCATTTTCACTGATAAAGAGTTGGATTTCAGTGATGATGTTCTTGCAGCAACAGTAACTTCTGAAAGTATATCCAAAAGCGGCGAAGTACTTAAGGATTCTATGCAGGGTATGATGACAATGTTCCCGATACTTGCCTGCATTATTTACTTCGTAATGATGTATCTTATGATAAAGATAATTATCGAAAAGAACAAGACAGGAATATCGATGTTAAAGATATTTGGCTTCAGGTACAGTGAGGTAAAGAAAATGTATATAACGCTTATTACTATTGTTGTAATAGCTTCAATACTTATTTCAATGCCGCTGGCTTATATGCTTATGAGATCAATGTGGCCTTCAACTATAAAGACCATAACGGGATTCTTTGAGTTTACAATGAATGCAAAGGGCTTTATCATCTTGTTCCTGACAGGAGTTATCTCCTATATTGTTACACTTCTGCTTAATCTCAGAGGAATAAGAAAGATTCCTCCGACACTTGTACTTAAAAATCAAGACGAATAAATAAAAAAATGGTTCCTGTGATCTTTTGTCACAGGAGTCATTTTTTAGCATTGGATAAAATCAGATATTTTTTGATGCATAATCTTTCCAGTTATTGTCTTTAGAGAGTTTACCGCCATCTCGGAAAACTTTTTTTGCATCATCATCTTCTTTAAGGAATGCATCAAACCATTTTAAAGCATATTCGCTGTAAACTGAAGGGGATATGCAGCATTTAAGGTGTGTGCCGTTTTTTAAGTTTGCATATACAGCTGGTGCACTGCATTTTTTGTAGGCAGGTTTTACCCATAAAGAAG